>Ga0194133_10008317_pt1 | contig 12128 bp, 14 predicted proteins | sample TA2KigOf40mmetaG_FD_155448 | JGI IMG/M metagenome (GOLD analysis project Ga0194133, IMG submission 155448) | Freshwater microbial communities from Lake Tanganyika, Tanzania - TA2015055 Kigoma Offshore 40m | ecosystem: Environmental > Aquatic > Freshwater > Lake | place: Tanzania: Lake...
CAATGAGGGACCCATGGGCGAGTTCTTCACCAAGTACAACGCGAAGTACGGCAAGGATCCCGAGGCCATCTTCGCCGTCACCGGCTACGAGCTGGGCAAGGTCCTCGACGCCGCGGTAACGAACGCCCAGAGCTGCGACCCCGTCGCAATCAAGGACGCCATCACCAATCTCGAGGGCGTCCAGGGCATCACGGGCACGATCGCCTTTAAGGGAGGCGACCGCATGGCCATCCGCGAGATCGCGCTCATCAAGGTGACCGGAGGCGAGCGCTCGCTCGTCGAGGTGGTCATCGTCGATCCGGCCACCGTCCCGGCGGCCTGAGCCCCCACGAGATAGGAAGAACAAATGTCGACGCTGCTGGACGTGTCCGACCTCTCCGTGAGCTACGGAGGAGTCCAGGCGGTGCGCGACAGCAGCATTCGGGTCGAGGAGGGCGAAGCCGTCGCCCTCCTCGGCCCGAACGGCGCGGGCAAGTCCTCGACCCTGCGCGCCATCGTGGGCTTGATCAAGTCGACGGGTGAGGTCACCTTCCGGGGAACATCGATCTCCGGGGTCGCCTGCGAGCGCATCGTGTCCCAAGGGCTCACCCTCGTCCCGGAGGGCCGCCGGCTCTTCCCCCAATTGACGATTCACGAAAACCTCATGCTCGCTGCGCGCCACCGCAAGGCGGCCCAGTCGACATATGAGGCACTGCTGGAAAGGCTGCCGATCCTGGCGGAGCGTCGCAATCAGCCGGCCGGCACCCTGTCAGGTGGAGAGCAGCAGCAGGTCGCGATCGCGCGGGCGCTCATGTCTCAGCCGGACCTGCTGCTCATCGACGAACCATCCCTCGGCCTTGCGCCCACTTTGGTCGACCGTGTGTATGACCTGCTCACGGACCTCAAGGCCGACGGCCTGAGCATGCTCATTGTCGAGCAGGAGGTCATCCGGGTGCTCAACTTCGCGGACCGGGCCTACGCCATGGCCAACGGCACGATCGTGATGTCGGGATCCGCCGCGGAATTGCGCGACTCGGAAGACGTCAAGCACTTCTACCTGGGCGCGGAGGAGTAGACAGTGGACGGGATCCTCACCTACGTCGTCAATGTCGTCAGCCTGGGCGGCACCTACGCCCTCCTCGCTCTCGGCCTCGCGGTCGTCTTCAGCGTCCTTCGACTGATCAACTTCGCCCACGGCGAACTCATGACACTCGCCGGCTACGCATTGCTCGCCGGAATCCTTCTGGGCGTTCCCTTCTGGGCTGCCGTCCTCGCTGCCGTCCTCGTCGGAGGAATCGCCGCGGTGATCATGGAGACCACCGCCTTCCGCCCTGTGCGCAATGCCAATGCCGCCACGCTGCTCATGACGAGCTTTGCCGTCGCCATGCTGCTGCAGGTCGTCTTCCAAAACTTCATCTCCGCGCGAGGCCAGGCGGTGCCCGTGCCATCGCTCTTCACCGGCTCCATCGCCATCGGCAACGCGCAGGTGTCGATCATCCAGGCCATCTCCATCGTCGTCTCGCTCCTGAGCCTCATCGCACTCAAGGCCTTCTTCGATCGCAGTCGCTCGGGCTGGGCCATCCGCGCTGCCGCCGACGACTTCGAGACCGTCCGGCTCATGGGCTTCAAGGCGTCTCGACTCATTGCCATTGCCTTCCTGATCTCAGGGCTGCTCGCCGGGATCGCCGGTGTCCTGTGGGTGATGCAACGAGGATCGGTCGACCCCCTCATGGGCCTCAAGCCCGTCTTGGCCGCCTTCGTCGTCGTCGTGATCGGCGGCCTCGGCTCCCTCTCGGGCGCTGTCCTCGGTGGGTACCTCCTTGCCGCCATCGAGATCGCCCTGCAGACCTGGTTGCCAGAAGGCCTAGCCCCCTACCGAGACGCGCTGACCTTCGTGCTCGTGATCGTTGTCCTATCCCTGTTCCCCAACGGTCTTTTCGGCAAACGCGTTGCCGAGAAGGTCTGACCCCACACGGAAGAGTCGACTGTGTGCCGCTTGCTTTCATGGCGAACCCCGCACCCGGTCTGCCCCGAGGAACTCCTCGGGGTAGACCGGGATTCACTCGCGAACCTCAGCCGCATCCACTGCGACGGGTGGGGCATCGCTACAGCGGAGCCGCCTGACGCCCTCTACATCGAGAGGGGGCCCGAGGCCGCTCACACGGACCTCGCGTTCGCTCGCGGAATGCGCTCACGGGCCTCGCAGGCGGGCATGGTCCACCTGCGCTGGGCCACGGATGATCTCGCCGTCAACCTGGGCAACACGCATCCCTTCGAGGCCCCGAGCAGTCTCGGTCCCGTCGCATTCATGCACAACGGCATGCTACCCGGGTCCAGCGAGTTGCTCCCCGACATCGATGCGGACCTGGTGGCTTCCTTCCGCGGCGATACCGACAGCGAGCGCTACTTCGGCATCTACATGAGCGAACTCCGACGGGAGAACGGTGACATTGCCACGGCGATGCAGCGCACGGCAAAGCGCCTGTCGGACATCGCCTACACATCGCTCAACGCCATGATCTTGACGCCGCAGACGTTGGCCGTCGCCTGCCTGTTCAAGCCCGAGAATCGACCCCTGGATGAGGAAGAGGACTACTTCGACCTCACCTGGAGCGAGAATGAGGGCACGATCAGCGCCTGGTCGATGGGGGTCCGCCCACACGCGGTTGACGCGAAGCCACTGCCCAATGGGACCCTCCTCGTCGTAGACATTCCGACCGGCGCCGTTGATCTCGTGTCGATTGCCTGAGGAGGACGGAGGACACATGACCAACGATCGTCTCGCCTTCATCGCCACCAATGATCTCGTCGCGCTCACGCGAGGCCGGGGACTTCCCTCCGCCGACCTTGTCATGAGCTCCGGTGTCGGCTGGGTGCCGGCAGATCTGGCCATAAATTCCTTCGGGCATCTCATCGAACCCAATCCCTTTGGGGCACTCGGGGACCTGCGCCTCATCCCCGACCCGGAGAGCAAGTGGGCCTTTCCCACGCCCGGCGGCGACATTGACTTCTATCTCGCCGATCAGACCCTGCCCGACGGCAGCCCGTGGGAGTGCTGCCCGCGCACCAATCTCAAGCAGGCTCTCGCGCGGCTCTCAGCCGATCACGGACTATCCCTCACCGTGGCCTTCGAGCACGAATTCGCACTCCTCGACGCGACGCAGGCGACCGTAGGACCGGGAGCCTTCACGATTGGCGGGCTGACCGGCGGAGAGCCGTTCGGGTCCCGTGCACGGAGCAATCAGCGCCGCGGGGATGGAGTGGGAGAACTGGCTACCGGAGTACGGCCCCGGCCAGTTCGAGGTCACCGTGAAGCCGACGGACGCGCTTCGTGCCGCGGATATCGCGGTGCTCACGCGCGAGATCGTCCGTGAATCAGCTCGCCAGGAAGGACTTCGAGCGACCTTCGCGCCGCTGCTCGATCCCAACGCGGTCGGCAACGGTGTCCACGTCCACATGTCCCTATGGCGCGACGGTCAACAGATGACGTTCGACGCGTCTGGTCCAGCGGGACTCTCGCCGTTGGCATCGCAGGCGTGTGCCGGCATCCTCACCCATGCGGCAGCGCTCCTTGCGTGGACGGCCCCGAGTCGTGTGTCGTTCCTGCGCCTCACACCGCACCGATGGAGCTCTGCCGGTGTCTTCGTCGGGCTCCACAACCGCGAGGCACTGCTGCGCGTCTCCCCCTTGGCACCCGGCGACACAGTCGGCCGCACCTTCAACATCGAGTATCGCGCCGCCGATGCTACGGCGAATCCTCACCTAGTCCTCGCGTCACTCGTGCACGCCATGTGCGACGGACTCGATCGTGCAGCATCGATCGATCGGGTCCTCACAGGGCACATTGACGATGAGGTCTTCGACCCACTGCCACCCACGGTCGATGCCGCTCAGGACGCCTTCCTCGCTGATGAGACCGCGCGGAGCTGGTTTGCCGATGACCTCGTCACGACCGCTGCGGCCGTGCGGCGCGGGGAGGAGGAGAACCTCGCGGGACTCTCGGAGGCCGAACGCTGCCGCGCCTACGCCGAGGTGCTGTGATCAGCCCCTCCCCCTCGCAGCCCGCCCAACTGCCTTCCCGAGATGCAGCGGCGGTGCTTGATCGCGATGCTCAGGCCATTGCAGGAGTCGAGAAGCTCCGCTTTTTCCCGCTCGCAGTAGCCTCTGGTGACGGCTCCTACCTCGTAGAGCCGGGTGGTCGACGACTCCTTGACCTCTCGGCCTCGTGGACAGCAGCAGGGCTGGGATACGGCAATCCAGAGATCGCTCGCGCAATCGCCGATGCTGCATCCGCCCCCGCCGGAGTCAGTGGCCTTTCCGCAATTAGCACCGATGCGGTCGCACTCGCAGAACGCCTCCTTGGCCTCTCGCGCATGGGTGGTGGATCGAGGGTCTATCTCGGCAACGCAGGGACGGACGCCAATGAGGCCGCCCTCCAAGCGTGCCGTCGCGCGACCGGCCGACGCCGCGTGATCGCCTTCATCGGGGGCTACCACGGTGGGATGGGCCTGGCACGAACCGTGTCGCAGGTGCTCAACGCCACCGGTCCCGCGGATCCCTACGTCACGTTCCTGCCCTATCCCGACCCGGTCCGCCCGAGGACCGGCGATCCATCCGAGACTCTGAAGCAAGATCTCTCGGCACTCGAGCGCAATCTGGACATGGGCGACGTGGCATGCATCATCATGGAACCGATCCAGTCGGACGGGGGACTGATCATCCCCGTCAGCGGATTCCTGAGCGGCGTGCGGGACGCTGCGACTCGACATGACGTACCGCTGATCGTCGATGAGGTGAAGGTCGGACTAGGGCGCACCGGTGCAATGCAGGCTTACGCCCATGAGGGCATCAGCCCGGACATCGTCACCTACGGCAAGTCACTCGGAGCCGGACTCCCCTTGTCCGCAGCCGTGGGTCCGGCATCGATCTTGGATTGTGGCACTGCGTCCACCCTCCTCACGTCGGCGGCGAACCCGATTTGCGCGCGGGCTGGACTCACGATGCTGGATATCCTCGAACGCGAGGATCTGCCCTCCCGAGCCGCTGAAATCGGTGCGCAACTCACCCGTGAACTCGCGCAAGGAGTCGCTGCCCTGGGCCTGGAAGCGGTCGTTGGCGACGTGCGTGGTCGGGGCCTGACGATCGGCGTCGATCTCGTCGACGGGGGTGCCCTCGGGCGGCGCGCCCCTCATCGTGCGCGCAAGGCGGCCTACCGGGCATGGCAGTTGGGCGCTGTCGTCTTCTACGTCGGTGGCAACGTGCTGGAGGTGACCCCACCCCTCACGCTGTCAGAGCGCGAAGCCCATGAGGGCGCATCGATCCTGCTCCAGGCGATCGCCGAGGCGGACCTGGTCAGCGACGAGGAGATCGCTCCCTTCGCAGGCTGGTGAGCTTCCGGACGGAGTGCGCGCTCCGGGGAGGGGCTAGGCCCGGCAGGGCTGCGTGATGCGCGCGATGCCCGTCTGGTCGCCGAAGCCGAGCTCAGTGAGCCCGATGATCTCCGGATACATCACGTTGCTCCGCGACTGCGCGTGCCCGAGACCCAGGACATGGCCGAGCTCGTGTGCGTAGACATGGAGGAGGGCCTTGGGGTCATGACGGGCCTGCCGAGTGACATAGCCGCGAAGCATGAGGGCCATGCCCCCCGCAATGCGCTTGTCACCTTCGAAGACGAGGGTGGGCTTGGCCAAACCGACCGCTCCCCCGGTGAAGATCGACACTTCACGCCGCGTTTTGAAGGCGATGTAGACGTGATGTTCACGGGCAGCGGAGCCATCCGTTGCTCGTAGGCCGTAGGTCGCCGGCTCATAGGCGAGGTGCTCCTGGCCGACATAGACGGCGGACGGACCACCCGCCTGCTCCCACAGGCTCCAGACCCGGCGTAGGCGCTTGATCTCCCGGGCAGACTGAGTCGCCGTCATGCCCCGGGTGTCCGCGCTCCAGGTGATGGGGGCGCAGGTCGACCAGCCGGAATCGGCGAATCTCGGCTCCTCGAAGAAGCTGGAGTAGTCAGGAGAGGCGGCAGCCACGGGCTGACCGGTCAGCAATGCCGCCAGGACAACGCACGCGGCGATGACCGACCTGATGATCCTTTGCTGACTATTCACATGGCCAGTGTCACCCCGACGTCATTCCTGATGCTCGGCCACCCCACCCCGTGTGGCGCACGTCATGAAGCGGCGGGCTCCTGCCCGGACACCGTCTCTTGCTGACGCAGTTTGAGTGCCTTGGCGAAGGGCACGGCCATGAGCCCGTAGAAGGTCACGGTCACCGCGATGATGAGGAAGGCCGCCGGAAGCAGGTCCTGCGCCCCCGGCACCTTGGCCGCGACGAGGACGGTGCCCACGCTCGACGCGGTGGCCGCCGCGACGATGCCCCGCGGGTCCATGACCGCGATGAAGGCACGCTCCTTGCGCGTGAGGTTGGAGCCGAACGAGCACAGGATGCTGATGAGAGGCCGCTGCACGACGATGAGGAGGACGGCCAGGATCACGGTCGGGATCCAGATCGCCTCCACCGTGGCCAGAGGCACGAGCGCGGAGATCGAGACGAAGAGCACCCCGATGCCGATCGTCACGATGGTGTCGAAGAAGGGACTGCGTGGGTCCTGGGTCACGCCCAGCCTCTTGGCGACTCGCGGCGCCGCCATGCCCATGAGGACGGCGGCCAGTAGTCCGCTGTCCTGGGTGACGAGGTTGGCCAGGCCCGCGGTGACGAGGACGGACGCGAGGACCACCTGGGTATCGAGCGTGGCATTGCCGCGTGCCAGGCGGCCGCCGATGACGAAGAGCGCGGTGCCGATCACCGCGGCCACGATGGCGACGAGCACGCCGCCAATGAAGATGGCGATCCCCTCGGGAATCGACGTCGCGTCGCTGGCCTTGATGATCTGGAAGACCACGACCGCGGCCAGCGCCCCCAGGGGGTCGAGCAGGGTGCCTTCCCAGACCAGGATCCGACTCACGCGCGCATTGGGGCGAGCGAAATCCAGGATCGGATTGATGACGGTCGGTCCCGAGACGATGAGGATCGCTCCGAGCATCACCGCGACCGGCCAGGGCATGCCGATGATGAAGTGAGCCCCTACCGCCGCGAGCGCCCCGGTGAGCGGGGCACCGATCCAGACGAGGCGGCGCACGACACTGCGCTCCTTCGCCTGCAGCTTGATCGCCGTGAGGCCGAGGCCGCCGTTGAAGAGAATGATGGCCACGACGAAGTCGACAGCTGTGGGGAAGATCGATCCGAGGACTGCTCCGGGAGTGTCGTCGGGCGCGATGATGCCGAGGAGGAAGCCGGCCGGCAGCAGCAGGACGAGCGAAGGGATCCGCAGCCGGGGCGCGACGACCTGGCAGGCGGTCGCGATGCCGAAGACCAGGACGGTGGCGAGGATCACCTGCTGAGTCGTGGGCTCCGGCACGCGCTCACTCTAGGGCGCTCGCCTGGGCTCCAGCGGCAAGAAGCGCTCCCGAATGGCCGCCGCTAGCCTCAGAAGTCGTGGAAGCGCTGGAGCAGGGGGCGGAGCGACAGGCGCGGTCGCGCCGCTCCCTCGTCGTGCTCGTCATCGGCCTCCTGAGCATCGGCGTGCTCGTCGCTGGGGGCTTCTACTTGGATGCGCGCTGGCGTGCAGCCGCTGCCACGTCACTCACCATCGCCTTCGACAAGACCGTCACGGCCATCGAGAACGGCGAGAGGCGCGTGCAGTCGGTCTCCACCTACGAGCAGGAGCGCTCACTCTCGCGCGACGATGCACGCCAGGCGGCTGTCGAGTCGAGTGCACTCATTGCCGAGCGACGCGCGGCCGTCGATGCCGTCCTGCTCCTCCCGTGGCACTCCGACCTGCACCATGCGCAAACGCAGGCGGGAGTCTGGCTCGACTTGCGCGCCACCGGCATCAACAGCTTCGCAGCTCAGGGAGTGGCTCGCTATCCCCCGCGCGGTGAGCTCAACGACGCGCGAGCAGCGCTCGTGCGTGCCTTCAGCACCCTCGGCTAACTCGGCGACACACTCGGCTCGGGGCAGACCTCATCGGCGTAGGCGTCGATCGCCTCGCCGCCCTCGGCGAATGCCGGATCCTCGAAGGAGCGGGTGAGTTCGCCCAGGAGCCCTGACATCGCGGGCGAGTCCGCTGCCGACTGCTTGACCTTCAGGGCCACGGCCCGCGAGGCATCGAGGAATCCCCGACCCGGAGCGGGGATCCCCGGCAGTGCCCCCTCGAGTTGGTCGAGGGCGTAGGACATGGCATCGGCTGCCGCCACCGCGGACATCGAGTCTCCCGCCTCGAGACTCGTCGCGAGGTCGGTGAGCGCGACGGAGTAGTCGTCCATGGCGGTGCGGGCCAGCGTGCAGTCGACCGTTGGCGCTGCGCTCACCGAGGTTGACTCGACGGGGGTCGAGCAGCCGGCCAGGGCCACAGCCACCACGGCGGTGACGACCACTGCGCGCCCGCGAACCCGTCGTCCCTGCACCCGCCCAGGCTAGGCGACGCAGGACTCCCGGCTGGCGCTCACCCTGCGCGCCGGGACAATGGACCCATGACCGACAGCGCCTCCCTCTACGACCTGACCTTCACGGACAACCACGGCAGGGAGGTTGCCCTCTCCGACTTCGCCGGCAAGCCCGTGCTCGTGGTCAACACCGCGAGCAAGTGCGGCTTCACGCCGCAATACGACGACCTGCAGAAGCTCCATGAGGAGCTCGGCCCGCAGGGACTGGTCGTGCTGGGATTCCCCTGCGACCAGTTCGCGCACCAGGAGCCCGGCGATGACGGACAGATCGAGGAGTTCTGCAAGGTCAACTACGGGGTGACCTTCCCGCTCTCCACGAAGATCGACGTCAATGGCAAGGGCACCCACCCGGTCTTCGCCTTCCTCAAGGATCGCGCCGGCGGCGTGCTGGGCTCGTCCATCAAGTGGAACTTCACGAAGTTCCTCGTCGGGCCTGATGGCCGGACTGTGCGGCGCTACGCCCCCAAGACGAAGCCGACGGAGATCGTCGCCGACATCACCCCCCTGCTGCCGGGCGAGGCCGCTGCCACGGACTAGGCAGGCGCGAGCGAGACCGGCAGCGCCGTGACCGCGGCATTGCCGCTCAGCGGGTCGAAGCGCGCGTCCTCGGTGATGTCGTTGACGCTGCTGCCCGGCAGCGACGCCGCATGACTCCAGCCCACGCCCTCGCGTGAGGCGTGGCCCCACCCATGCGGCATGCACACCACCCCCGGCATCACTGCATCCGAGACTTCGACGTCCGCATCCAGGTGGCCGGCCGCCGTCGTGATGCGGGCACGCGACCCCTCGGCGAGACCTCGCGCAGCCGCGTCGTCCGGATGGACCATCACCCGGCACCGATTGCTGCCTCCCGTGAGCCGCTCGGCGTTGTGCATCCACGAGTTGTTGCTGCGCAGATGGCGGCGGCCGATGAGCAGCAGGTCGCGTCCGTCGTCCGCGCGCGCATCGTCGTGCAGGGCCGCGATGACTCGGGGCCAGTCGGCCACGACGACCCGGTGATCGAGTCGGATGCGGCGATCGGGGGTCATGAGCCGTCGCGGCAGGACCGGGTAGAGGGCGCCCAGGTCCAGACCGTGGGGATGCTTCCTCACCTTGCGGAGAGTGAGCCGTCGGCCGTGGCGCAGCCCCCAGGGACCGGCGCGCAGAGCCGCGTCGACGAAGCGGCGGGGCAGGAAGGTGCGGCGGGCGGCGTCGAGTGCGCGCGCAGCCCGCCTGCCCAGGGAGGCGGCTTGGATGCGCCACAGCAACTCGCGGAGGATGTCGGCATCGGTGCGCGAGTCGGCCTCGGGCTCGATCACGCGCTCACCCCAGCGCACGTGATTGCGCACGCTCACGGCGGGGAAGACCAGATCGAACTCCTCGCGCTCGAGCGCCGTCGTCGGAGGCAGGATCACATCGGCATGGCGCGTGGACTCGTTGATGAAGTAGTCGATCGCCACGCAGAAGTCCAGGGAGGCGAGCGCCTCGTCGACGCGCCGACCCTGCGGCACGGTGAGCACGGGATTGCCGGCGACCAGCACCATGGCCCGGATCTGGCCCTCGCCCGGAGTGAGGATCTCGTCGGCCAGCGTGCTGGATGGGAATTCCGCGGCGACCTCGGGGATCCCGCGCACGCGTGAGCGCCATCGGTCGTAGCCGGGCAGGTCGGTGGTGAGCGCGCCGATGCGGGGCAGGTCGAACGCCGGCTCTGCCAGCATCCATCCCCCGACCTCATCGAGTCTGCCGGTGAGCACATTGAGCACGTGGATGAGCCAGTACGCCGTCGTGCCGAACTCGGTCTGGCAGACGCCGAGCCGTGCGTAGACGGCAGCCCGGCGCGCGGCCGCGAGCTCGCGCGCGAGGCGCCGGATCGTCTCCGCGGGCACGCCGGTGCGCCTCTCGGCGTCCTCGGGAGTGACCTGCCGCACCATGCCGGCCACCGCATCGAGCCCGTCGACGTACGACTCGGCGCGCCCGGGCCGAGCCAGGCCCTCCTCGACGATGACATGCGCCATCGCCGCGAGGAGGAAGACGTCGGTCCCCGGCCGCACGAACACATGCTCGTCGGCAACACCCGCCGTCTCGGTGCGCCGCGGATCGACGACCACCAGTCGACCACCCCGCTGACGCAGCTTCTCGAGCCGACGCTTGATGTGCGGCGCGGTCATGATCGAGCCGTTTGACACCAGCGGATTGCCGCCGATCACCATGAGGAAGTCGGTGCGGTCCACGTCGGGCACGGGCAGGAGCAGGGGTGAGCCGAAGAGCAGGTGCGAGAGGAGGTGCTGCGGCTGCTGGTCGACGCTCGCGGCCGAGTAGCGATTGCGCGTGCCGATCGCCGACAGCAACTGCGGGATGTAGATGATCGGCGCCCACCCGTGGGTGATGGGATTGCCCAGGTAGAAGCCGATGGCGTCCCCGCCGTGGCGCTGACGGATCGCGAGAAGTCGCTGCGCCACCAGGTCGAAGGCTTCGTCCCAGCCCATCTCGACCCACTCCTCGCCGACGCGCCGGACGGGCCGGCGCAGGCGGTCGGGGTCATGCGTCAGATCCTGGAGGGCCACCCCCTTGGGGCAGAGGTAGCCCTGACTGAAGGGGTCGGCCGCATCACCGCGGATGTCCACCACGCGATTGGCCTCGACCGTGATCTCCAGACCGCAGGATGCCTCGCAGAGATTGCACGCGCGGTAGTGAACCGACATTGCCCTCCTCGATCAGGGTTGATCGCGAGCCTAGGTCCCCACCGATCCCGGCGCACCCGGGTAGCGTCATCCCGTGACCGCGAACACCGGCGACATGCGCCTAGGGCGCACCCGCGGCATGGCCACGGCCCTCACCGCCGCGACGGTCGCCATCGGCGTGATCATCGCCCTGCGCGGCTTCCGCGGCTCACCGGCCGCGATCGTCCTCGGCGCGTTCCTCGTCGTGGCCGGCGTACTCGCCTACTCGCGGGCGCTGCGCCCCTGGCTGCTCGATGAGCACGGGCTGTCCCTGGCCGGCAATAGGCGACTGCTGTGGTCGGACGTCCAACGCATCCAGGTCATCGCGACGACCCCCAAGGGTGCCGGCAGGGGCATGGCCCGGGTCGAACTGATCATCCACAGCCGTGATCGCAAGGCAAGGCTGGTGCTGATGTCACGCAAGGATGCGGCGAGGGTTGCGGCCCTCTTGCAGGACCGCCTCCCCGCCAATGTCAAGGGCCGCGACACACTGTGGCTTATCGACAACGCGTGGGCGCACATCCAGTGACATCGCCGTATGCGCGCATCGGACTCGCCGGCTGGAGTGAGGCCGTGTCGAAATACCGCGCTCGCTTCCCCGGAGAGGGCACCGGCCTCACGCGCTATGCATCGACCTTCACCTTCGTCGAGGTCAATGCATCGTTCTACCGCGCGGTCCGCGCCGAGACCTTTGCGTCGTGGGCCGATCAGACCCCCGAGGGCTTCCGCTTCAGCGTCAAGATCAACCGAGCAGTCACCCACGCCGCCCGCCTGTCCGCCAACGCCACACTCGAGCAGGCGCTCGAGCCGATGATGAGCCTGGGCGCCAAGCTCGCGGCCGTCTTGATCCAACTCCCCCCGAGCCTGGCCTTCGACCCCGACCGGACCGAGGCATTCCTCGTGAGGCTGCGCGCCGCCTACTCGGGGACCGTGGCCTGGGAGCCCC
>Ga0194133_10008322_pt1 | contig 12125 bp, 13 predicted proteins | sample TA2KigOf40mmetaG_FD_155448 | JGI IMG/M metagenome (GOLD analysis project Ga0194133, IMG submission 155448) | Freshwater microbial communities from Lake Tanganyika, Tanzania - TA2015055 Kigoma Offshore 40m | ecosystem: Environmental > Aquatic > Freshwater > Lake | place: Tanzania: Lake...
TCTGGTTTCAGAAACTCTCATCGAAACTGCCTCTAAAGATGAAGTAGACATGTCTGCGTCCAATGTTTGAAAAAAGCATTGAAATTGAGCTTGATGAAAAAAATATTGCAAAGACTCCTACAACAGTGTTCTTTAATGTCTAAATATGTTTGTTTATATACGCAATAAAAATTGTCATTTGTCAAAACTTTAACGCCTGTCTTCAAAATCCATTTGAAAAGTAGAATGATTTTTCTTTGATTAAATGTATAATTAACGCCAAGAATGATGCAGCAAGGAGAAAAAAACCGGTTTGTTTCATATCAAGAGAAGAATGCAAATCCCAACATTATCCAAGCCGAAATTTGTGGCATCTTGCTGAGAAATACACTTCATCATATACTTGACGTTTCATAAATATTTTATACAAAAATGAGCTTTTAATTTTCTTCTGCCTTATTTTCTTGTTCAAACAAACACTTTGGTTGTGCTTGAAAATTGATCTCGTGGATATGAGACATGAAACTTTTGCTGGGTTACCATTGAGAGGTTTAAGGAAAAAAAGCTCTATGCATTAAAAGCAAGCCCATTAAGAATCCATCATGTGGAGAATCTTGTAAGGTTTGAATTGTAAATTGGGCGATTTAGATCAATCATATATGTGAAGAATAAGGAATCCACCGATTAATAAATTTCACAGATCAATTTTTCAATCAAGACACTTTGTTGATAGAGAAAATGTGTTGTCCACTTTAAGGTTGCTGTTTGAGCTTTGAAACCCTTGATTCTTAATCAATGTGAAACTCGTTTCATCAGTCACTATTTGACAGCTCAGTTTGAAAAATCTTGTAATTTAAACAAATCTTGACAAGCTGCTAGAAAAAGCCCAGCCTGGCAGACTTCATTTCAATCTATGAAATATATTGCACACTAAGAGAAGTAGTAACCATTCAGAAATACTACTGCTGATAACTTTGTAACAAGTATGAGTATGACATAAAAGTAGTTTAATTGTTTATTAGTACCTAAAGAAACTCAGGAAGCAACATTAGCAACATTCAGCAAGACATAGATTAGAAATGAAGATAGGTCACAAGCACTGTATGAGGTCAAATAAAGTTTTGACTGGTTGGTAATACTGCGAATGAGATATCAGGAATAAACTAACTTGGGCTGAAGAAACATGGGTGATAACTTTTGAGGTGTCCTTTCAGAGCAACTCTTTTGCATCTTTGCAGTAAAAAAGGTTATAATTTTATCGTAGTACATGCTCAAAGACCCTCTTTTAACGCTACGATATTTTTCACTTTTCAAGTTCAAAGTCCTTTCAAACAGGCAGCCTTTAGTTTAGGTCTTCTTCCATGTAATGTATGTCATTCTAAACAGGCTGCAGTATTTTCATTCCCACTTTACTTTCCCGCCATTTCTAGTTTACCCTCTTCTCAGAGGTCCGCTATTTCTTGATCCAATCCCTCCTTACTTTTTGTATATAAAGCCCCTTTTTCCCATCAATAAACAGTTCAGTAATTGATTCTTTTCTTGACTGGGAAGGTCTTCACTAGGATTTCTGCTTACCGCCTTCATTCCGACAATGCTCACAGTTTCCGCCACCAGGTCAACTCCTCCTGACGCACCTGACTCGCTAATTTTGTTGGGGTGATCATTTCCAAATACTTTTGGAATATGATTATTTGATACTTATTTGGTTTCACACTGATTTTTGTTACGCCATAATATAATATTTTGTAGGGAAATGAATTTCAGATGCTTTAATAACCTATACCTAGAGTGGAAAATAAGTTTTGTCGTTATAAACAATCAAAGTTTTTGAGATCTTCACATTCTTGAAACAACATGTCTCAAATTTTCTGTTGATTCTATTTTAGATAAAAAAGCATGTCAGAAGCTCAAACTTATCAGATCATAAAGAGTTTTCTAAATGCTTCGAAATTTTTTTGGTTGGTTTTTCTCTGGTTTGTGTTCACTATTTCGATTTTTTTTGATGATCATGTTGGTATTTCAATTACCCTTTTTTGGATTTGAACGCGATATCTAAAACCTCTTAAGAAAGGCACGTATTGATGCATTGAAAAGATTATGAGAAACCTGAATGATTTCACATTGCAAAGAAATTCATTTCTTGATGTCTAAATAGCTAAAAAGAATATACTATTTTTGATTCCTTCTGCGAGGAATCAAGCAAATAAGATGCTTTTTTTCTTGATTGAGAAAACAGCTTTTTTGTATTGAATTAATATGGCAAACCAGTTAAAAGCTGGGAATGGAAACCTTGTTACAAGTATCCATATAGTATTAATGTTAGAAATGATGAAAGCTGGAGATTTTGCTTTAGAATCAAAGCAAAGTGGGATGGAGAATTAGTTACCCAAGCTTTAACAAAAACATGCATTGAAGGTGAAAAAAATCTCAGAAAGATAAGTTTTCAAAATTGAAAAAAAGTGTTGAAGCAACCTGAGGTCAAAGGTTAATTTTGGCCAGGTGATCCTCAAAAACTAAAGTTACATATTTGTATTCATTTTATACGCTCTATCGAACTTTACAATAATTATGTCTGTTATAAAAGAATGAAATGAATAAGTTCTGACGAATTTTCTTCCTTCTTCGACCTCCGTCATCCAAGTGTGCTTAAAAACAAAACTGATTTTAGTCATCAAGATAAAATTTTGAAATTCCTTCTGAGGCCACATACAAAAAAACCTTGATTTCAACAAATGTTTTCTTTTTTCTCTGAAACAAGACTTTCCGGTAGAGTTGCTAACCAAAGTTGACTTTCAATAATACTAAGAAGCCAGTTTTGAAAACAACAATTGTCACATTTTTTGGGGATAAAAGCATGAGAATAATTTCTGTTTTTTCCGGAACTGCCACATGATTTTTCCTGAAACCGTGAAAGAGTTTTCCTACATTTTGTGTCACCTAGAAAATAATTGCAGTTAAAACAAATGTGTTATTTATTTCTCATCGCAATCAAATCCAATAAAAGTATCTCGCATTATTCTCAAGCACAATTTATATCCATATGGATTTGAATATCCATTTTGTTTAAACTATTTCTAAACAACGTTTCTGATTACAAAGTGTGAATCAATTAGCTGATTTCAAACACTTGTGTATTTTGTAGTGTTACAAGTGCAGCTTGAATTTTGTTGTCCATAGTTATAGCCAACACCCACAAAACTTAGAAAGACAGAATGATGGCCCAACTTGAAGTTTCTGAGGCTATACTTTTTTTCATTCTCTTCCTCCCTTCAACATCTTCCTCAACTTAAGTAGGAGTAAAATAGTCAAGTTAAGAAGAAGAAGAAGAAAAAGAAGAAAAAAAGAAAATCTTGACCAAATTTGTTGCTCATCATCTCATTTTTAACTAGTTTGACTTTGACCACTAATCCCTATTTCCTTTAGTCCACCCCCTACCCCATATTTACAGAGAGTAAACGTTTTAGTCTTCAATATTAGACGATCGAGGATAATAGAAAAAGACAGAGTTTGAAAAAGCTTCTTGCCAAATCAGGTCAAACTGATTTGAACTGACAATAAAATATTTCGTCAAGAGGTAGTAACAAGGGGGAGCTGCTTGGAAATAAAGTTGCTGCTGCTGGACGCTGAAAGATCTACAAAACTTTGCATTTCTGAGTGAAGAATAGTTTTGTTTACAATGGAAAACATCCGGTGATTTATTAAAACTTGTCACGTATATTGAGCTGATATCTGTGATCGAGATCACAAATAGTTCAAAGATGAAACATTGCGAGTAAAATGCTTGGAACATTGTTGCTAAGCGACTAAATTTCAAAACTGTATATGTTGTGATGTTTGCAGATTCTGTACAATAAATCTCTCTTTTCTTTCAGGACCGTAAAATTGTTTTCAGTAGACGCACTAGAATGGAGTGTTCAAGGCCACTCCCAGGAAGGTTAAGCTGGGTCATCTTTGGCGTATGAGGCACGACCCTTACCATCACCAACCACACCAACCTCTTTCCCTTCAAGTTTCAACACAAACACATAGACATTAGATCTGCACATATGCTAAAGGTTCAGTAGAAAAATCTACTTGTATTGATGTGAAATGCTTCACCCCCCTTACCCCCTACATCTCCAACTTGATGAGAAAGATCCAAATTTCTCAAACAATGCATGCAGACTTGAAATTATAATACCAACCAGAGAAAAGCGAGAAGATTTTTTTTCGTCATAATTTTTATAGCTGGAGAAAATTGAAGAAAAAAAAATCTGAAATGAAATCCATATGGGAATACTAATTCACTTTTCTGAATTTTTGACACGAATAAAAAGGGCAATTCTTCATTTAAATGGAGTAGAAGAAATCTGAGTGACATGTGGATAAATGTTCAAGACGACTTCAAAGTATGTGCCTGTCAAAATCTGAAACAGTAAAGCTAGAAACATTGTAAATCGTAAATTGACCTGCTCCCTACTCAAAATGTTCCACACTAGGAGATTTTCAAGAAAATTTTATCAAATCTTATTCCAATTGTAATGAAATGAACAACCCAGTAGTAATTGAAAGTCCAAGAATCTATTAGAAAATCCAAATTTATCTTCAATACAAAGAAGGATAATTCAAATGCCAATATATCAATGAATGGATGTTTTCTAAGATCAAAATAATGCTTATAAAATGGACCAAAATTTAAGAAACACCCCCAAAACCATCTGGTGTTTTTGCCTTAGGGATATAATCATAGAAGTCCAGACTATAAAATAATTGTTAATAATTTGATAGTTGAAAAATAAATTGATTTGAGATTCATCTTGGATTTCTGATGCTTTTTGTCAACTCAAATGACTTTTCAATATGTAAATAGAGAGTTGGAGATTGATTTTCATTGAGTAAATTTTACAAGCAAACTTTAAAGTAGGTAATATTTTCTTAATTCTTTTGAAATGTCTCACATTAGTGACAATTTTTGTTGGTCCTTTTTCCCAATTTGACTGTAAATTTTGGGCGCACCCATAAGTTTTGAACATAAATTCTCCAAACATAATTTTTCAAAAATAATTTGAGCGCCCTTTAACATTAAAATAGTTTTGAACTATGAAACTTTATTGAAATGAAATTATACTTAGTTTGAAATCTTTCTTGAGGTTAGCAAACAATGTTTTTGGATTTCTCTTTCAAATATTCCTCAGGATATAACGAGCTTAATGAAAGACCATTTTAAGAAGTGCACAGCAAAGAATAATGATAAATTTTTGCCTTATTCATAAACCTAATTATTTTGATAATTGAGATGAAACAAGTTGGTATGCTTCAAGAGCTTTGGAACTTACAATTTTCCTCGCTTTAAACATGCATGACAACTAATTTGAAAAGAATCTGGGTTCGTTTTAATATAAAGACAACTGTTGTTTAAAAGTCCCAAATATTTGTGGATTTTTCAATCATGTACCTTTTGGATAACATGATTAAACCCAAACCCTTTTTAGCAGTTTATGTAGATATACATGAGTCCTATTGAAAAGGGCATTTACAAAAGACCAATACACAAAACCACGATGCCAACTAATAACTCTCTAGATCATAATTAGAAAATTACCTTTAAAATGGTGTTCTGTTGCCTTTTCTCATATGTTGCTTACTTGTACTGACAAAGTAACTGAGACCAGAGCATTTTTAGATTTTTCTATCTATTCTTGGAATATTACTATGGGTTGTAATACTGGAATCAATTATTATCCTTTGCTGGAAAATTAATGAATTTAAAAAAATGATATTTGGAATCAAAAGTTCAATTCCTAATACATACCTAATAAGATCTTTGGATTGTTGAAGATTGTGAAGGCCGAATTTCACTTAAAACATTGATTTAGATGGAATCATTCATATTTATCACTTTTTCAAAGTCAAATTAAAAGCTTGCTTCAATTAAGTTTGGCACAACATATGTTTTTGGCAACACTTAATATATACTTACTACTAAATGCATTCTTTGATTAAATCGGACAATCCTTTCTGTTCTTCTGGGAAGCAAGGTGACCTTAGAGAGATGTTCATGGGTGCCTTTCTTTTTGCATCTTGCAAATTGAATCTCCAAAGACTCAATTTGACCGAGAATCATTTTATTATGACCATCAATATGGCCAAATGTTGACGCAAGCTAGAGGTTTCAAACCCTCAATCCTCATATCACCAGTCCAGTTGAATTAGGCCATGCCCACACTTGTAAGTTTTTATACTTTTTCAATAAAGAAATTCATGTTTAAGTTTGGCAAATAAACAAAGCATGTTGATTTGAAAACAATACATTACTTAGTAATTTTTTGAAAAATAACTTAAAAGAGCTGAAAGGAGGGGAAAAACTGAAAAGAAGTGAGTTGATAAGGCCCCACTTGTTTGTTTTGAAGTGCAAAGTTTTTCAAAGTCTTTCACAATCCATCCAACATGATTGTTTTGATTTTTATTATATTGAATGAGCCATTCTTCAAGAGGTAAGAAATACTCTCTGTAAGCTGATGTATCCATATTTGGGGTTCCAGTCATTATTCCCATTATTTCCTTCCAAGGTTTTGACTTGCCCAAACTTAACATTTCTAAAAGTTTCTTTCCAGCCTCTTTGCTACCTGTAAACAAATAAATATACTTATGAAGTCTCACTCTAAAGTCCATCCAAATTTGAAATTTACCATAGAAATTGCATTGATGCAGGGGTTTATCTGGGTTTCCTTGCTCATATTGGCCAGAAACAATGCAAAGGGACTTGTAAAACTGAAACTCATAAATGTGGGCAGTGAAGTACTGTAAAAAGCAATTTCAAATTATATTTAACTCTTTAGTATAATTCTGACATTCTTTTAGATTTGATGGAGAATATAGGATACCTGAACATAGTCAGAGTTTGCTGCTACATGATATTTTGCTGCAGCATCCAACATGGATTCTGAGCGTTGATTTGGAGGTGCAACGCCTATGAAAATTTGATTTGAATTTTTTTTAGATTTAAAAATTCAAGGCTTTAATTATTACCCTGTATGTCAGATCTAAGCTTTACCCAGTGACAATTTAGATCTTCTAAAGAAGTATTTCCACTTAGAAGATCCCAACGATATTTGTCAATTAGGTATCCGAATGGCATAAAAGCTAATCTCTGCAAAGCATTTTCAAATAAGATATTGATGTCTGTTTCCTTGTCTTTTATATCAACTTGATCCCCTATAAGACCAAGGCGCTTATAATAACTCGCAGTACCTACAAAAAAGAGATTTTGATCATTCAATTTTGATTTACCAACTATGTCAATTACCAACTGCTAGAGAGAGTATGTCTGCAACCCCCTCATGAAAGCCAGGATTGGCGCCATCTCTGAATAAAAAGCTCAAATTTTTGTAGCTGCGTTGATACTGAATGTGACCCATTTCATGATTTACAGTGATAAAATCCTCAGAATTAACGCTGTAAAAAAGTAGTTTTGATTACATTTCAGTTCAATAATAATAATTGTAAAGTAGTAGGTTTTTCTTCATAAATTTCCCTCACTGTAAAATTCCTTTCTTTCAACCTACATTTTAGCATGTTTCATTAACCACCTAAACTAACATTAACTTTTTTCATGATAGCCTTAATTCTTTGATTCTTCTGAATCATAAGAAAAATATCCTCTGAATGAGAAAGTGGGTAAGAGCCTCTTCCTTGATTCTGCGAGGATTATATGAAAAGATCTTTAAATAAAAACCTAGGACTCTCTTGCAGCATATTAGAGATTAACTAATCACTTAATTACTAAGGAACTAAATCAGGGCTTTCTCTCAGTCCAATCACCATGCTTTAAATTCTTGTATTGGTCTATAAGTCACTTTAGATAAAACTCAAAATTAAATTTTTGTTACTTTATTGCTTGGAGGATGGCTAATACAACCAAACATACATGACTTTGATGCTGCATGAGAAATAGGGCCTAAAGCGAGATTTGAGGCTCAAATGCCGGGAATTCCAACAACTTTACACCCTAGACTTTAAAAGTATGAGCCATCTCGATCAGACATGACAAATTGCATTGACTATTACAAAAGTGTTAATCAATGAAGATGGAATGAGTCTTTCACGGATAAGAAGTAAGAAAAGCTCTAAATTGAACCCTTCGACAGTTGACTTAACGCTGGAAAAGTGAATCCTGAATTTGGTTGCTTCCCTACCAAAAGTAAGACAACCTGTATGTCAACTTTCAAGTGTATCCATCCACTTTCAGGTGTATCTCCCCTGTTTACACGTGGCACACTGGAATACACATGTAAGCACCTTAAAATCATAGTACTCCATTCAAATGTGTATACACAGCCTTATTATTGGTAGGGCTGGCCTGCACTTAGGTAATTACAACATATTTTCATTAAATTTCTGGGTAAAATATACTCAAGATAAAAATGAAAAATGTTCTTCTTACGAGGTGCACTGTTTGATTCTGAAGTCTTTCCCGTTATAGAAATCCCAAGCAGATGCATGGCATACAAGGTCCCTGCCATCACTTGGTTTCTCTATAATACTTCCATTCCAAAATTCCTACAGCGAAAAGAATAAAACTAGCACATTTTAACTTTTATTTAAAACTTCAATACCTCTGGCATTGGATCCAGCCCTAGAGAGATAAAGAACTCATCTGCCTTTTGGAACATAATTTTTGGGGTCCAGCCTTGCTCTTTCATGGCTGGTGTCACATCAATACTGGGCTTGTGTGGATAAGGCCTCAAAAAATCTGCCAAGTTGGACCAAGTCTGAGCCCACATATTTCCCAACAAATGTGCAGGAATTGGTCCCATTGGATCAATCACTTCATAGCCATACCTTCATAACAGTGTTACTTTATTAGAAAAAAAAGATCGGCATTGTCAGACTAGATTCATTTTGGATTTAGTATCATGTTAGTTTTGCCAAAAAGATGGATTTTTTCAAATCATGTGAAATAATCGAACTTTTAAATTAAAAATAAGGCTACTTGGGTTTGCTAAAGCTTAATAGTTAAAAAGCACGTTGAATTAGAAATGAGATACAATTTCTGTGGGCTCAATCACAATAGCCATGCCTGAATTTTTTTACTCTGATTCGCAAAAAAATCAGCAAATCACCCTAAGTCTAAAAATATCAGGTAATGACAATGACAAAGATGATCATTTTAGGAAACTCATTACATGAATCCAGAATGTTGCAGTTATTGACCGTTGTTTCTGTTAAGATGCAATTTGAAATTTTATTCTTAAAAGTGAACTTACTTCATCAAAAGTTTTGACCTCACGTATGCATGAAGTTGTTCATAGAGAGGTTTTAGACCTTCCCATGTGGCTGCCATCTCTTCAACAAATGTTTTTGATTCGTAAGGCTGAGTTTTCATCTCAGTGCCATCTTTGTAGCCGTTTAATCTAAAAAACAAACATTTTGCAACTTTAGCCCTATGCAGCATCGTTTAAAATTGTTTGAGTCATGATGCCTCACCTTGCTGCTTCATTAATCAATTCTAACACTACAAGAAAGTCATTTCTCATCTTGCTTCCTGTTTGAAGTCTCCACTCATTCCAATAATATTCCAACTCCTTTGGATCTCTTGATGAAGCAAATATTTCACTTAGGTCTGGCTCAAGGCTTAATAGCTTTTTCGGATTTTTGTAGGCTGGAATCTTTGCAGTGCTGTAAATCTTGTTCATTGAATTGGAGGAGTCGTGAAACCTTTAAATTTTAAAATGAACATTTAAAAAAAGTTACATTTTTTATTTCATAGTTGAATTTCTTTCTTGATAATTATAAATGAATATGTTTCCTTAATCAATGTGTTTGATTACACTTTGTGAACCATAATTTGAGATTCCTTTTATGGAAAACTCTTTTTCTTTAGGGACCTGTTGGGTCATAAGTACTGTCCTTCTCTTTGCTTGACCTTGTAAGTAAGAAATGGTCACTTCAGGGTCAATCTTTTGTTCCAGAAAAGAAAGAAATTTCAATGGACCTAAAATTTAGTTTGATTTGTAGACCATTGACCATTTTGTACATTTCCATGTAAATAATTCAATCAAAAGTTTGTTTTATGGTGATTTTACAGTATTTTCTGGGTATCAAATTCATTTTGGAGCAAAATCTTAATGCATTTTAAGCCCATGACTCCACATGACTATAAAAATGGTCACACTTAATGCCAGAATAATAAAATATATTTTTTTGATCTTGATGAAGTGAATTGCTGAATAATTGCAAAGAGTATAATTCTTACTTTTTAAGTTTTTCAGGACTCAAAGCAGAGGTTCCAATGTCTCTTATCCAAGTTAATTTACGCTTCAAATCTTGATCTTCGATTTGTTTCAGATCAAACTTTTTTGCCTCTTCTCCAACTTGCAGCATAATTGCATCTACATGTTCCTGAAATCATTTGATATGAGGTTTTAAAATAGCTAGACTATTTGAAAACTGCGGTTTACATAATTGAAAGTTTCTACCACACTAAGAAAAAATTTAAATGGATTCCATGCATTTTTTTTGGTTCAATCATTCTGAGGAAGTGAGATTTTGAGATATTTTCAAAAAAGCTTTTGTTTTCAGTTTTAGCTTGGAGATTTTAACGCCTGTTAAATTCAATGGAACCATTTTGTCGATTAACCATAAAAACAGTGAGTTTTATTTGAATGCCAAAAGCACCTAATTTGTTCTGAAGTTGTGACATAAAATCTCAAATAAAAGAAACAAAAAGGTGGCAAACATAGTAAACTTAATAATATAGTGTAAATTTACATGGCAATGGACGTTTTGAAGCTTTTCTTGCTACTTGGGTCTTTCAAGGAAACATTTTTCATTCCCCATTTTAATTTCTGTTTCAAGTTTATTCGCCAAGAAACCTGACCACACCCAAAGCTTTAGCAATTTGAATCTTGCTCATAGTTCTCTTTACTATTACATTCTACAATCAGCAAGATAATAAAAATAAATTTTACTTTAGAAAAACTTACCTGAAATTCAGTTTTCTTTTTCTCTGTTTCATCATTTATGTTTGATTCAAAATTCCATTCCACAAAAGTGTGTTGTTCTGTAGTTTTTCTCAACAGTTCTTCTTTTTCTTCAAGAAATTTTCCAGCTTTTTCCTCCTCAAGGTTCTGTCTGGCATTCCCAATGGGGCTCAAAGCTACTTCATCTTCTTGGCATAAAACTGTGCAACAAAAATTTGTTGCAAATAATGCCAAGACAATATTTGCCAACATTTCCAGATTAGTTTAGGATGAACCTAATAAAATAGTCAGTTGAGGTGAGGCGAGAAATACATGAAACAAGTAAAAATTACCCCTGATTTGAAGTGAAATTTTATAGAAGGTGAAGTTTAAAAATATCAATATCATTTGTCATATATAAAAATTGTTCACAGATTTTGTTGAGACAGATCAGGATTGAATAAACTTTATTTCATTTAAAATTTTATGTAAAATAATGAGGCAGCTTTTAAATTGTTCAAGGTTGAGGTTTATAGCCAGTCAAATTTTCACCTTTCTAATAAGATTTTTGTTGAATTTTTGATTTAAAGGGCACAAAGTTTGGTTTGTCTAGAATCAAGCTGACATTCGATTCGAAGTTTTAGGTACCGATCAGGTAACTCTTGCTCACTAGTCTACAGGCAATTGTTCAAGGCAAAAAGGAAGTGATACATTGAACAAAAAGAATTATGAATATAAAAGAATATCATCTAGGTTGTCAAGACCTGGCTCAGCTAAGCGCCCATTTCTATTGAACTTGAATCAAAGTCACGAACCACCAATCTAACGATTCTAAAATATATTGATCTCATTTTAGCACAGCAATTTGATTCAGACCTTTTCTTTTTTAGACACCATAGAGTAAAGATGAATGACCTACATTTGGTGTGACCAATGTCTAAATATAATCATCCCACTTGAGTGACTTGAGGGTAGCTAGAGCTTGGTTGAAACTATCCCCAGTACTTTCACTGCATTTGCTAAATCAATTTGATTGTTATACACCATCACACTTTCAGCTCATCAAGTCAATCAAAGTGTCTTTTAATGTTAAACAGAGTAGAGCTTGGAGTGTTTCCTCATCTATTCCAGCATAGAGATGGGCCCTGACCCGACTCGACCCGACCCGACCCGAGCTTGCTTTTGACCCGCAGTAAATAAGAGGCC
>Ga0194133_10008325_pt1 | contig 12124 bp, 7 predicted proteins | sample TA2KigOf40mmetaG_FD_155448 | JGI IMG/M metagenome (GOLD analysis project Ga0194133, IMG submission 155448) | Freshwater microbial communities from Lake Tanganyika, Tanzania - TA2015055 Kigoma Offshore 40m | ecosystem: Environmental > Aquatic > Freshwater > Lake | place: Tanzania: Lake Tanganyika...
TGATACTGGTTCCAACCAAATTAGTTGATACATCATTCACACGCATTCGCTCTATTGCTGTAGTCGTTAAACCTACGATTGTCGTATATTCCGCCGGCAAAGCTTGTGTAAAACTTGCATCCAAGGTCTCTATACTGCTACGATAATCCACTGCGGCTAAACTTGTATCTAATAGTTGTAATCTGTTTTGGATTGTATTCACTGTATTTGGATCTCCACCTAATGCATCGGCCAATTTGTTTAATGTATTAAGTGCAGTAGGTGCATCGGATATTAGACCTGCTATGGTGGTTTTCACATACCCGGTGGATTGAGGGTGAGCCGCAGCGTTTCCACTTATGACAGAAGTATCCACAGGTAAGACTACAGAAGAATTCATTGTTTGTATCCACGCATTTTGCGACAAATCGTTTAATGCCGACAAATTTGTAGTTGCTACATTACTCACATCCGTATATTTTTCGCCTGTTCCGGTAAGCGACCCGGCCACTTGGCTCGCTATTCCAGATAAAATCACGAGAGAACTATCTGTGTTATTCCAAGGCCCTGTATTTGTTCTCAATACTTCGAGAGATTGGCCCGTTGTTTCTATCCATCCGCTATAATCCGCTACAGAAACCACGATTTCTTCTGTTAAATAGGAGCGAACCCCGCTATTTACGAGAGAAAGTGAATTGTCTAATGCCGCCAATGTATTTGTAATTAAGGAAATAGAAGCATCGACCCGCGTCTTCAATTCGAGCGTTGAAGGAACCGCTGGAACCCCAGTCAAATCAAATCTGTCAAAATAGCCACTTGGGAAAATAGATGCAACATCGCCATATAATCCTATTAAATCGGTAGTTTGTGTAGCATTTCTCTCAAAAAGAGATGAATAACTTGGATCAAATCCGGCAAGAGACGGCACAGGTTTCCCGATAATTCTTACAAAAGAACTATCAAAAGAAGATACCCAAGATTGCGGCCATACAAGTAGATCCGGTATTGTTGCAAGACTTCCATCCGTCTTTAAAATAAAATGATTGAGAGAACTATCACACCTATTTGCAGATGTATCCAAGGCCGAATAAGCCGACTGTAAATAGGCCAAACTCGCATCTACATTGAATGTGCCTAATCCAGAAGAATTGAGACCATTCAATCTCGCTTCTTGTGTAAGTAAATTAGCGGAAACATCGCCCAATAATGCCCCTATAGAAGATGTTTGGATTGGACTATTTACCGCATTTGCTAATTTAACAAGAGAATTGAGAGAAGTAGCTAATATACCTACTGTTTTCTTTAATTCAATATCTATCCAAGAAGTAGAAACCACTTCCTCGGAAGACACATCTGCAGCCACCGAACTAATCTGTGTATCATTCGGCAACAAGGTCGCAGCAATTGTCGTCCATTGTCTATTTAAAACCGCATTTATAGAATTATCTTGTATTTGTCCCAAACTGATTAAAGAATTGAGAGAAAGGTCCAATACATCATAATCATGACGCCATACAGAGTTTTCAAGAATATCTTTGTCGCGTTGAAATGAAGCATTCAATGATCCATCTATTTTTTCTCTCGCTACAGTGATAGCCATATCCAAATCATTGAAACTTGGTTCTACAAGAGTATCCGTATCGCGTATCTTTTCTGTTAAGGATTGCCGAATATGGGTATCAAGTGAAACCAACGAATTATCCGCCACAATATGTCGCGATTTAAAATACGAATCATATGCATCTACATAGAGAGAAAACCAGTAGAGAGAATTATCACTTATTATACGCACATTTCCATATTGCAATTCATAGTTTTCAATGAGTTGAGGCCATCTTGTTTCAAAAACATCGAGAGAAGGGAATTGAATTCCGGCTAAACTAATATCGCACAATTCCACCACATTTCTCTCGCGAATTCCAATATTCACAAGGTTTGTTTGGTATCTTTCTAATTCTGCTCCAATACCAAGTATTACATCTCCCAATTCATTTTCTACTAAATTCACCGACCCATCCGCACTAAATGGACGAACACTTTCTACACTCAAACTTGCATCGTGTATCGCCATACTTGTATCAGGTATTTGTGATGCAATACTATATACCCCTGCTAAACTGGAAAGATTATTCGTTTCTCTCGAATATAATACCGCTAAACTGGTATCACTTTTAAGAGAAAGTCTTCCCACCTCACTATCCAATAATCCTGTTATACTAATGCTGGACTGCTCTAACCCACTACTATCTATACGACTATTTAGAATAGAATAGCTGGTATCCATTTTCACCTCTATTTGTGGAATAGCATACAGGTTTAGTTTATCGTCAATTTCATAAAGGGTAAGTCCGCTCTGTAATCGGTATTGTTCTATGGATTGGATGGCGGTTTGCGACTGTATCCACGCCATAGACAAATCTGTATTTGCTGTGAGATTTTGGGCTATTGCTCGTATATTGCGAATAGCTTCCCCTTGTGTATTTATTTTATTTGTGGTGGTTTCCACATTGGTAGTTTTTAAATCCGGCGAAACGAGAACCCCGATTTTACCAGATGCATCAGCAACTTGTTGGTTCAATATAGCAATATTGTTGGTTATATTGTATGCATAGCTTGCATCAGAATTCACTATTGCCGCTAAACTCTGTATTGTGCGTATGTTATCTATACTACCATAAATGTCTCTCAATAAAATATTCTTCACATCCTCTGTGGTAGTAATTTTATCGCTTCTATCTGCTAAATTTGTGATAGAAGTTGGTAAGGTAGTATTTATAGGTAAATTGAGCGTTTCCGAAAGGCGTGTAGAACCTACCCATCCGGCACTATAGACCTCATTACGCAATTGCAGTCGTTTTGTTTCAAGATAGGCATATCCGGTTTCCACATTTGAAAAACGGGGGTCAATAACACTTCTTGCAATATTTTCGGCATTCAATATATAGTCAAAACGCCACATTACACTGGTTAAATTCTGCACGACTGATGCAAACCGGCTATTCGCAGTTCCGTCTAAAGAATTCGCCAACACCATTAAATCGCCAAGCCGATCCGATACTGCAAAACTTATTGCGGGAAGACCAGCTACTTGTCCTGCAAAATCTGTTTTTGACACATACACTGAAAAATCGGTCGGTGTACCATTCACTGCTTCTGCTAATAAGCGTAATGTGTTTAAATAAAAAGGGTTTGCTGTACCACGAAGATCAACTAAAGCTTGCGATACATAGTTTGTAGTGGTCGGTCGTGTTCCAGTAAAAGAAGAAACTATAGATACGCCTGCTGGTAAAACGAGTTGTGATGTCATTTTTGGACCCGTTACAGAATAATCAAGTATGTTTGTAGTATTAACCCATCCCGCAGTTTCAATAGGCCAAAGAAGCTGCCTAATACGACCAATATCGCCATTTATTGTAGTTATATTTTGCCCTAATATATTACTTGCGTTTCCGGTGATATCTTCAATATTTAAATTGACAAATACATTGTCAATCATTTCTCTCGCTTTTGACACATTAAGAACATAGTATCCTGCATTCGCTGAATAATCATTGTCATATATGTATAGCGGAAATTCAAATGAAATATTTTCGGCCAAAACGGCGGAACCCATTGTTTTATCTAAAATTGTTGTGGTTGTAATGGAATCATCCGGTATGATAGCAGGAGATACAGTCGGTTTATTGTATTGTCCTGGCGGAAATTCAACAATCGGGATCACTCGGATCAATAAAGGCGTGTGATATATTTTGTTTAAATTGGTGGTGATTTGGTTAATTGCGTATTTTTCTTGTATAACATTTTTCGTTTGTATCATTATATAATACAGGAATTTTATATAATACATTGGCGTCCTCGGCATCTACCATTTACTCTTCTTAACAACAATTTGTTGGCCCGAGCTCTTCTTTTTGGCTTTACTTGGGTCATATTCTTCTTCATCACTATTATCACATAATTCTTTAGATTTGTCCCAGTAGGCTTGACAACCAAGACGGAATGCAGGTCTTGCTTCGGCTTTATACCAGAAGATTTGCTCGTTAATTTTGTTTGATTTTGCATTGTTATGTATGACTAAACATTCATAATTTTCTGTGGTTTGGTCCATAACAGCACAAAATGCTTCAAAAGTGGGAAACATAGATGCATAATTTTCATATATTTTTTTGCGATTTGTCAAGTAAGGTTCTCTCAAAATAAAAACATAATCTATATTAGTTCTCATATTTGGAGGAATACCAAGAGGATATTGCATAGTAATAATAAGCATAACTTTCCAGTGTCGCCCATTCATAAAAAGAGCACGCATTAGTTTATCACGGGCCCAAGTTGCATCATAGAGACAATCATCCAATATGACAAATTGCCTTGCATCGAATTTGGTTTTCCCCTCGCCATACATTTCTTCTTCTTTATTGAATTGCTTCATTGCTATTTTTTGTCTACGCAATATTTTTTCAATGAGGACCGTATTGTATTCATCGTGAATAAAGAGTTTAGGAACAATAGAAGAATAAAACCCGTTTCCTGCTTCTGTTCCTGAAATGACTGTACCTACAGGGATTGTTTGATGGTGGTAGAGTAAATCTTTTACTAAAAATGATTTACCTGTATCTCGTCTTCCTACTAAAACAATAACCGGCCCGTTTCCTCGTTCGTGGGCGGTGAATGTAATGCTTCTCATATCAAATTTTTTAAGATCAAGTGTCATTATGTGCTTGGAAATATAGAATAGATATATAAATTAATACGCTAAATTTATCGTGGGGGCATTTATCCTAATACAAACTATTTTAGTAAAAATGTCATACCATAAATCGTTTGTATAAAAGTTATTTAATGTTTTGTCCTAAATATAGCACACAAGTGAAACAAATTATGACTACAAAAACAAGTAAATTTGAATTGAAATACAAAAAGACAAAACCGATTTCATTAGATAATTTAGCATTAAATTATGTAGCCGAAACCGAAGACGACATTACAAACAATTATAATCCTTATCGTGTGAAAAACATACAACTCTATAATCCCATCTATGAAAAGTTTTTTAAATTAAATCATACAAATTATAATTCTTTCACATTAAATCACGAATACTACATTAATGGAGATAGTATTTATCAGTATGGAACTGAAAAAAAGTGCGAGAAAAATATGTATATTAAATTTTCGCCTTTGGTGGATACTTTGCGATATATGACTGGAAAAATTGAAGATGCATCAAAAATCACTGTTTTGCCGCAAGTTGATTGTTCTAATTCTCATGAATGTCTATTAACCCCTTATAACATTTCCTATGTGGATAATTTCTTTTATTTTTTGTCGTCAATGTTGAAATCGCATAATCATTTTATACACGGACTTGAATATTATGGTTCTTTTTTATGTATTCAGGAACAATTTAAACAACTTATAAGCGACGATTTGGATTATTTATATTCAAATTCCTATTTTTTAAATACTATAGGGAATAGTTTAACTGTGTCATCTAATGTGAATATGTTTTTTGAAGAAAATCGTCATATTTATGGGAATATAGGTTCCCGAAATTGCAGGGAAAAAATAAAAATAGATGATAAAGAGGATTTGGACTGTGAATTGGAGATTTGTGATTTGGAAAATGGGGGGCAAAATGGTTCCTATGAGGGTGGTGTGCCTATGGAAATGCCTGTTGTGGTTGAAGCTACAGATATTGTATTTGATGCAGAGGCATCAGCCAATGAGTTAGAAGACAACGATACAAGTGCAACAGATAGTTCTGGAGAGGATGAAAGTGAGGGTGAAAGTGAGGATGAAAGTGAGACAGATTATACCGACGAATCGTCGGATATGTCTGCGGAAGAATATAAATCTTATGCATATATTCGCGATTTCCCTATACAGATGATTTGTCTTGAAAAATGCGAAGGAACTCTTTATTCTCTTTTTAAAACCCATCAAATTGAAAGTCCAGAAATGGGATTGGCGTTAATAATGCAAGTTATTATGTGTCTTATTACTTACCAAAAAGCATTTCATTTAACCCATAATGACCTACATTCTAAAAATGTAATGTATAAGCCGACAAAAAAGACACACATTATTTATAAATATAACGGACAGAATTATGTTGTCCCAACCTATGGGTATATTTTATATATTATTGATTTTGGTAGATCAATTTACAAATACGCTGGGAATGTCATTTATAGTAATAGTTTTGTAGAAAAGGGAGAAGCCAGAGGTCAATATAATTTCGGCGATTTTTATAATAAAAATATGCCCCGGATTGACCCGAACTACAGTTTCGATCTTTGCCGTCTTGCTTGTTGTATTCAAGAATTCCTGTTTAGTCCTAATTGTAATCCAAAAAAATTAGATAGTTTTCAAGCAATCATACATAAATGGTGTCTTGATGACAACGGGAAAAATATAATGTATAAATCAAATGGCGAAGAAAGATATCCCGGATTTGATTTTTATAGAATGATAACTTTGAAAGTTCATCACCATATTCCCTCCACCCAATTGAAACACCCTTGTTTTAAGAAATTCATCGTGAAAAATGTAAAACAGAAATCGCATCATCTATTTTTTGATGTAGATGCTGTGCCGGATTATACCCAATAATTTTTTGGGTGTGGGGGTGGGGTGAGGTCATTTTTATTATTTGTGTCTTACATTAGAGTAGCACACAAATACTATACGGAACAATATACAGAATTTATCCGCAGAATAGACATTAAAAACCGGGTGCATCCGTGAATACTTGAGGAGGACCGCTGCTTATTACTTTGGTTTCTGTTAAAGTATTGACAAAATCGCTTACGCCTCCATTTAGACTAAAGAAGATACCGGAGGCAATAAGAGAACTAATAAAAACGAGAATAGCATCGCGGATAAAAAATTTCAAGGGTTTCATTTCGCGGGTTTTTGAGAGAAATTTTAATTCAACAATTTTAAATAGACAAAAAAGGAGAGAAACACTAAATGCAATAAAAATGGCGTTTTCCATAATACTTTACTGTTATAAAAAGAATGCAATATTTATACGCGTTGCGAAATTCATCTATTCCGCTAAAATTGAATTGTTTCTCCAGGAATATACCACCAACACTATAAGACCCCTCCAAAAATGTATCCAAGTTTAAAAGAAATCGTTAATTATTCCGATTGTCTGGACCAAATAAAGAAATATGTTCCAGAAAAACATATTGTCCGTAATCGCAACAAATCCTCCTCCCGCACAGAATACAAAATACAATGGAACATAAAAAACGATATCCCTTCTATTATGGTGAGAGCAATACAAGAAAAGGAAATAATGAAAACCCGTATTCAAACACGAATGCCTGCCGGGTTATTACCTTCTTTTGCAGAAATATGGGATACTTCGAGAGAAATACGCACTGAAATTTTAAATTCGGCGGCTCCACACGAAGAAATATGGAAATTACAGAAAAAATATGGATATAAAATGGCGACAACCTTTATGCCGCAATATGCGAAAGCGATTTATTCTTATTTTGGGTTAGGGAACGACACAACCTCTGCAAATTCGTTCTGGGTTCTTGACCCTTGTGCCGGATGGGGAGATCGTCTATTTGCCGCAGCAGCCGCGTGTCCTTTTATAGATAAATATGTAGCATTTGATCCCAATTATCATTTGCGTGATGGTTATAAAGAAATAATGGAAACTTGTGGAATTCGTTTGGCGGATGCAAGCGACCGGTCTCTCATTTTCTCCAATGGATTTGAAGTACATAGTCTCGCATTTGAAAAGGGTATTCGCGTTTTCCCTAAAAATACATTCCATCTTGCATTCACCAGCCCACCCTTTTATGATTATGAAGTATATACAGAAGACAATCCTGTATATAAAGACTGGGAAACCGAATTTTATCAGCCTCTTTTCAGTGAAGTAGCTCGGGTTCTTGTTCCTGGCGGGCATTTCTGTCTGCATATGGGTGAAACAACTGCTGGAAGTCTAACCGCCTTTTTGGAAAAATGGGTAGAAACCAATCTCCCGTTTAAACTCATATACAAATTTGGACTTGTAGGGCTCTATTCGAGCAAAACCCGTGATGTATGGGTATATCAATGTGTAAAATCTTTATCCCAAAACATAACTACATCTCTGTAAAATCTAAACTAATATCATCATCACTCACTTGGCCTGTCCCATTTAAATCCAATAAACTATCAAGACTTACATTGTCATCATCGTGTATTTTTATTCTGTCGAGTGGTTCATCTTCCTCTTCTGCCTCTTCCAATTTTCTCTGTAATGCACGCGAAGCACTAATTTCTTCCAATCTATCAATCGTTTTTGGTGCTTCTATTTTTTCCTCATTTCCATAGTGGTCGTATGCACTATCTACATTATTGAATTCTAAACGAGTAATGACAGGGGTATTATCAATATTGGTGATACTCGGTACTATTTCTGGTGGAGGCAATTCTTCCGGCATTTCTATAGGCGGAATATCATCATCATCTTCTGTATTAGCTCCTCCTGTTGCAAACCCAATTGTTTCGGCATCGGCATCGGCATCGGCATCGGCATCTGCAGGGGCAATCGGTTCAATAATAACCTCTTCCTCTTGTTCCACTGCCTCGTCCAAATAGGCACGAATAATGGATTCAGTGGGAATACTCTCTCGAATTGTCTTCAAAATCGCACCTTGCACCAAGATTTCCAATTCGCGATTATTTTTCTGTGTCTGTAATGGACTAATATTCATCTCAAACAAATATACATTCATATAGATTTCACGGGCAGAGTGGATATAGACTTTATGTAAAAAAGTATCCAACTTGGGAATACTTATATCAATCTTCTTTTGTTTATTCCCTACACGAATGCAGGTGAGGGTTTTCAATTGAATAATATGAACGCAAGTAATTAAATCTTCCAAATACCCACACGCCGATCTCTCTACAATGCGTTTGCGTTCTTCTTCGATAATAACGGCATTCCATTTATGCACATTACATAAGAGATTTTGGAAAAGCATAAGATATTTTGATGTTTCGTTTGTTTCCACAGCGATTTTCCAGCTTTCTTTAAATATAGAGCGGAGACCTTCTACTACAAGGGGAGTTAAAATAGAAATTAACCGAGCACACCATTCGTCTCTTGATGAATATAAATTAGATAAAGTGAAATCATCCATATTGTATAAAAGGATTACACATTCTTTTTTATATTTGTTTCCTTCTCATAAATATAAAGACATTGGGATGAAATAATATACCATGGATTTTATAAATTTGGACGATATTAAACCGATAGCAACAACCTCACCAGCACTATATAATGAGTATATTGTGGATACTACAACTGAACCCACTCCGCCGAAAATGGCGACAAAGTTCTCTCACGATTTGCTTAAACAATGCGACCCTCCGCTTGAAATACATAGACCTATACAAGAAAAATTAGACCGTTTTTTATCCACAAAGAAAATTCCTCATATTATATTTCACGGCACTTCTGGTTCAGGGAAAATGACGCTTGTCTATGAATTCATTAAAAAAATATATGGCGGCAATCGGCAATATATAAAGTCAAATGTAATGATTGTGAATTGTTCTCACGGTAAAGGCATCAAGTTTATCCGTGAAGAGTTGAAATTTTTCGCCAAAACAAATATACAGACCAATGCAGATATTCCCTTTAAAACAATATTGCTGCTTAACGCTCATCATTTAACAATTGACGCACAATCGGCCCTTCGACGCTGTATAGAACTTTTTAGTTATAATACGCGGTTTTTTATTATAGTAGAAAATAAGAACCAGTTGTTAAACCCGATTTTGTCGCGATTTTGCTATATTTATGTGCCGGAATATTACTGCAACAATGAAATTGTGAATTTATATCAATATAAGTGTCCTTCGTATATGGAGGAAATGAAACTGGAAAAACGGGCATTATTAGATAAAAAACTGGAACCGATCGATGCATTGGGAAGGTTGAAAACCATTGAATTGATGGATTATTCAAATGAGTTGTATGAGGAGGGAATATCGTGTTTGGATTTTGTGGAATGGATAGAAACCAAGAAGGAGAAATGGACGGCAAATAGTTTTTCGGCATTTATGATGATATATCACCAGATGAAATCCAATTTTCGGTGTGAAAAGTTGCTGATTTTTGCAATGTTGGCGAGAATGAATACTTTGGTGTTGGTGTAAATCTATCATTATGACACCTGATGTATTGGACGCTAATATCTATTCTGCTCGCATAGGGAGGTAGGATGCAAACAGTCGTGTCTTTATGCTGTTCTGCGGATAATTAATTTATCCGCAGAATAGACATTATATGTAGGATACACTTTTTCACAAAATATTGTTTGTATATATAATGACATACTATTACAAAAATAAGGATCTGCGATATTTTACCACAGGTGCATACGCAACATTTAATCATCCAGTATCAAATACTGGTTTGTATGTATCTTTTCCTGGAACAAGGGATTTAACAGTGAGAGATAAATTATTTCGTATGCTACCTACAGGATATAAAATAATGTATAACGCAAATGCAATTGATGATGTCTCAACCTATATCGAGCCCTATTTTGTAGATGTTGGTACAGCCAACACAAATTATTTCTTACGTGATTATGCTCCTTCTGGCACAACACACGTTTCGGTAATATGTGTTGGTGGCGGTGGCGGTGGCGGTGGAGCAGGTAGTGGAAATAACCCGAATAAAGGTAGAGATGCGTTTGGTGGTGGAGGTGGAGGTGGTTCAAGTGGAGCACAAGCATTTGGTTGGAAAATACCATATACAACTGATATGTATATATATGTTGGAGCTGGTGGTGCCGCAGTTGGGGGTAATGGTTATAAAAACAACGGTGTACCTGGTGGTGCTGGTGGAGCAACATTTTTAGCAAATTCTTACATACATATGGTTTATGCCAATGGCGGTGCCGGTGGCAACGCAGGAACTGCCGCAAACGGTTCGAATGATGGGTTTTCTGGAGGTGAGCAAACTGCGGCTACTGCGAGCGGAACTTACTTATATACCCCGACAGTTACTCAATCATACACAATAAATGCTGGTGTTAAAGGTGGTGCGGGTGGCGGGGTGGTGGTACCGGCAACGGCACGAGTAGATTTGGTGGCGCAGGTGGGGCAATAGTGTCTCCTATATCACCAATTTATGGATATACTTACGGTAAAGGTGGTAATGGCGCGACAAATACTGTTGCTGGCAGTGCAACGGGGTCGTATAACGCAGTTTCAGAGGCAGGGAATGTGGGAATCGCAAGAGTTTATTTTTTGATTGAATAAATTTATTACCAATATTGTATGTTATTATGAAAACAAAATAAAAGCAATCTCTCAATAAACAGAATAATGTTCCAACCTGTCGCCTTTATTACCGGTATTACCGGACAGGACGGGTCCTATTTGGCAGAGTTTCTCCTTGAAAAGGAATACACCGTCTATGGAATGATCCGCCGTTCTTCTTCTATCAATACTGGACGCATAGACCATATTTTCAGCAACCCGAACCTCCATCTCGTCTATGGCGACTTGACCGACTCTACAAATATAATTCAAATTCTTCTTAATATAAAAACTACACATGGAAAAAAGATGAAACGATTTGAAGTCTATAATCTGGGGGCCCAATCTCATGTGAAAGTCTCCTTTGAAATACCCGAATATACCGCCCAAGTAGATGCAGTTGGAACACTCCGTCTATTGGAAGCCATTCGTTCCACTGGTCTCGCTCCTATTACTCGTTTTTATCAGGCTTCTACCAGCGAACTTTATGGCTGTTCTAAAGGTGTCGCTTTTAACGAAGAAACAGAATTTTATCCGCGTTCCCCCTACGGTGCTGCAAAATTATATGCATATTGGATTGTGAAAAACTACCGCGAAGCATATGGTATGTATGCTTGTTCCGGTATCTTGTTTAACCACGAATCGGAAAGAAGAGGCCACAATTTCGTCACAAGAAAAATCACCCTTGGTCTCGGTAAAATCCTCCGTGGAGAAACAGACCGGATTGTAATGGGAAATTTAAATGCATTGCGTGATTGGGGACACGCGGCCGATTATGTTCGCGGTATGTGGCAAATATTACAAGCCGATACGGCCGAGGATTTTGTTCTCTCTACAGGAGAAATGCATA
>Ga0194133_10008326_pt1 | contig 12124 bp, 10 predicted proteins | sample TA2KigOf40mmetaG_FD_155448 | JGI IMG/M metagenome (GOLD analysis project Ga0194133, IMG submission 155448) | Freshwater microbial communities from Lake Tanganyika, Tanzania - TA2015055 Kigoma Offshore 40m | ecosystem: Environmental > Aquatic > Freshwater > Lake | place: Tanzania: Lake...
GATTTGTAAGTTTTTGAGATAAATAAAGAATTCACTTCCAGTTATTTTATGAAATGGTTTTTTAGGGACTGCATATCCAGCTATCCTGATTGCCTTGCCGTGTGCCTGAACTGTGAAGACTTTTGTAACGGAAGTTAACACCCCATTTTATCCTCATTTCAGCTTTTAACTTTTTTCGCAATTATTTGTGAATAAATATCTTGACATTTGATAATTTTAATAAGCTTTCTAAAACTTCGACTTTAGGGGGATGGGCCAGTGGTAAGAGAAAAAGCCCCCAATGTCTATGACGGAACCCTGACCTTGGCTCTTACATTCAGTTGACAAGTCATTTCGGTAAAAATATGATATCCCTTGTATAAAAGCGACGGAAAAGATTTAAGTAGGCGAAAGTCTCTTGTTGTATTTCAAATCGTAGATAATGAGTTCTTAATTAGAGATCAGTTGAATTGATAGTCTAAAATGTCATGTCGGAATCACTCTTAGCTATTAGCTTGCCTTTCCACGTTTCAGACAGTTCTGATAGAAACTGTTCGAAGACTTTCATGGGCTCCTTCAATGATGTCTTTTTAAAATCCTTTGAAACATTTTTTCCAGACTCTTCTTTTGCAAACTATAAAGAGGGGGCATGCAATGAAAGATTTTAATGATCCTCAGTGTGTATTTTACCTTATCTATTTCATCCGTCAGTTGGGTGATAGTTGGAACAGTTAATGGGTTAAAGGAATCAACTTTGGAGGGGTCGATTGGAACACACACCTTTCCTGTTTTTGGGTGAATGCAAAAGGGAGACTTCAATAAATGGTTGAGTCCCTTTGAGACATTTATGTCTAACCTGCAAGAAATTATTTTCATTAAAGAAAGATAATGGAAAATTGCAGTGTTTGGCTTTGAGTCAAGAGTTATAAAACTATCATCAGTCCCATTCCCACCAAAGGTCATTTTAGATCAGACTCAAATGACTTAGGTTTAACCTTTTAATTTTCTTTCATTCAATACTGCCATTGATTTTAAAGAAAGGGATCTTGATTTTGATATACCTTGGGTAAGTATATTGTAACATGATTTCGGACAGAATATGTTGGCTTGTTTTGGGATTCTTCTTTTCACTCAAATATTGGTTAATTTTTGCACTCATCAAGTTCCAACGTTCAACTGAGTTTCTACAATTTTTAATATCTCCCTCTATTCTCAAGCGAAGATCTTCATCAGGAATAATTGACAATACCTAGAAAAAAAGTTCTTTTATAGTGGCTACTGGGGAAATCAGAAAAGTCATCATCTATTTAAACAAAATATTGGTATTGACAATGAAAGCACATTTTGCCTTGTTCCATTTTTGAGGATCTCCTAGAATATCTTGGTCTCTGAGGCAAATCTTCTCAAACTTTTCTTTGATAATAGTGATAGAGCTTGCTATGGCGGGGTGAACTTGACCTCGCAAATTAACCTTCTTTGACTTTGAATCACCTCCAGTCAACACTTGTAAGTATTCGGCAACAGCACTGCGTCCTAGAAATGAAAAAAATAGCAAATTTTCCTTCTTGAAGTCGACAAATAATAAAAGCTATTTATCTAATGCTAAGTTGAAAAAAGTTTTTATTTACAGAATCTTAGAATTTTATTTTAATTAACATAGACTTTTGGACAAGCTCTGCTCAGTTTCTTTTTATTTTAAACAACTGTGTGTGCGATAGAGATAAGAGAAGGATGTGGCCCTCCTGGTACATTTATGATTTCATATTCTAACCTGCAATTGTAAGCTTCCTTGCAGTGGGATCGCTGACCCAACAATGGATTCCTCTTCTTCCAGAGTAAACCTAATAGAAATTTTGATTTACTCAGCTGAACGAATAAGATTTTTTTCGTTGAAAATACCCATAGGAGATGTTTGAATCCAAAATCTTCTCTAAGTGCCCTATCAAGAATTTTAACTGCTATTATCATGAATTGCCAGCACTTTTCACAAATGCTTGCTCCTTCACAGCATGAACGTATGTCATCATAATCAGTCATGTCAATGTCAAAAACCTAAGAATGGCAAAGAATTAGAATCACATTTCTTTTAAGTGTGAACCACTACTTTACCAACTCTTTCTCCTGAGGTTGGAAGTTGGTGATTTTGCGATGATCGCATGGCTTAGCGTTGTACACCGCACCAATGTCAATTTTGTGAGGAAGTCTTTTTATCATCTCTTTCTGCAGCTCATCATAATTTGAAAAGCTTTGGTAGCGTATGTAAATGTCATCCTAAGTATTGAAATTTGATGAAGCATTGATTTACATTGACATCATTACAGTTATACCTGTAAGGTGAAGGAAAATTCTCGCCTCGAGAGAAAAGTCTTATCAATGTTCCCAGCACCTAACCAACGACAGTAAGGTTCGTAAGGAAATAGTCTCTTGTAGTAGATTGGAAGCAAGTCATTTAAAGTACTAGGGTCATATGTGCCCATTTTGATAGATTAAATCCAAAATAAAGGTTAAAATATTAAAAAACTTATCAGATCTAGGAATTTTCGAACTTTCAATTTGGCGCGATAGCCAATAGTAGCTCAGGCATTTGTTTACGTTTAAACCATAGATATTTAAAAAATCAAATTCTGAAATCTATGGGACATATACTTGATTTATATAAATCACAGGTTTCAAAAAAATATGCTTGGTCAAGTACTTTTAACTTCAAACTCAAAGTCTAACCAGGCAGCATTCAGATCTAAATGACAAAGCTCAACCAGTAGTCACTTTACACCGCTTTCTACCGGATAGCATGTGTTGGGGTCCTCTGAGAGAAAAATTGGGGGAAGGGGGTTTCTTAGAAGATGTTCCACTTCCGCTTTCAACTGGATAGCAAGTGCTGAGAACTCACCTTTCCAATCAAACCAGACTTTTTGGATTGGAAAATACTCCATCACGCTGTAGATAAAAGCTACTTTTGTGAGTTGGGCTGTGAGCAGCAATACTCCAGCATAGACTTTGAGCTGTGGGCGCAGTAACTCCCGCAGTAGACTCCTGAGCTGTGAACAACAAATTCAGCATAGACTTTCAAGCTGTGTACAACGAATTCAGCAAAGACTTTTAAGCTGTGATCAACAAACCTTTGCTCACAGCACATACACTGGTAGTTTTTCAGTCCCACATCCTCCATCTCGGCGGAGCAAAAACCTCTAAATGTGAGGTTAACCACCCACACGTCAAGTGGGTTGATGAGTGAAAATAAAAATAAAACACCTAAGAATGGGTGACCCGGTGTGCGTGCCTTATTTGCCTGGGTTCCCTGGCCAAGGCCTTGGATCTAGTGATGGGCGCCAGCTGGCTGCAGCTTCGGCATAAAATTTTTGTCGGCTCGACTCGGCTAGAGGCTAACCTCTCAGCTTGCATCAACTCAATAGTACTGATATATCTACCATTGAAACCATCAATATATTTTGTATCACAAAATTTCTAATTTTATTCTAATATTTGAACTGTAAAGGAAAATTCATTCACAAAGGTCTTTAAAATAATTTTGCTTGGCTCAACTCGGCTGAAGGCAAACCCAGCTAGCTTCTTTGCATTAAAAGCTTGGCTAGACTCGAGCTCAAAAATTTGATACCATTTCAATTTGGCTAATCCTAACCAATGCATGTTTCCCCCTCCCTAACCCTGCGGGGCATGTTTCCCCCTCCCTTACCCTACGGGGCATGTTTCCTCCCATCCTAACCCTGCAAGGCATGTTTCCCCTTCCTAACCCTGTGGGCCATGTTTCCCCTTCTTAACCCTGCAGGGCATGTTTCCCATCCCCTATCCCACACGGTTAGGGAGGGGGAAATACCAACATTCAGCATCTTTGTCATTAGGCAAACTAACAAAGTATGTAAACCATTCATTAGACAAGCAGACATTAGGCGAACTGACATAGTAAGCGAAATGACGTTAGGCGAAACAAAATTAGGCGAACTGTCATTAGATGAAACGACGTTTTCCCAAAAAATTTTGCATGTACCAATCATTACTCAGATCCCCCGCCGCTGATCCCAACATATTGAACAGTAACAGTTTTCCTGTAACATGAGGATTGGAGGAGTTTTCACCAAAATTGCACAACAGCACATACTCTTTGACAACCGTCAAAAGTCAGTGTAAAATTTTTCTTAACAAATAAAATATGTTGAAAAACTACAAACCAGCCAGTAAACAATAAAAAACGACCAAATATAACGCATCTCTTTAAAAATCAGTGAAAACTCACAAACTCGAAATCGAGGCCGTGAATGCAAACAAACAAACAAACACAAACAATAATAAACAAAGAGTCTCGACAGGTCAAAATTCAAAAACATGATGCAGAGCAAAATGTCAGATTTCTTCGATGAAATACATACGTTTTACCAGCAGAAAAAATTCTGTGATCTTCGCATTGTCAATCTCTGGCCCAAAGATCCTAATTTTTGTGAAAAAGTTTCGTGTCACTCTTTGGTGGTGAGTTCTGCAATACCCAAACTTGTGCCCATTTTGCGGCAGGCCAGTGACGAAGGATATTCTTCAGAAGACATTTCAGTGATTATAGTTCAAAACGACTGTTGCACATCTATAGCAGAAGCCGTAGACTCAATTTATTCATCTCTTTGTAATGAAACTTGGGATGCAAATGGTAAAAATTGGTAAGTATTGGTCGATTGGTCAGACAATGACAAATTAAACTTTAGCTGGTTTTACTTGTAGGGTTCAATCTTTGCTTGGAGAATGGAACAAAGAAAAGAATCAGTGTTTTGAAAAGAAAAACAATGGAAAAACAACAGTTAAGAAGGTTTCTATACGTAAAGACGGAGAAACCCAACTCAAGAATACAAGAACCGAGAAAGGTAATTTTTCATTTATGAGAGCTACTAAAAACCCCGTCTCAGATTTATGGTAAAAAATACTTGCAAGAGTGAAGAAACATAACGTTTGATTTTTAATGTTAATGTTAAGTACCTTTTTTGTTTTTCTTTAAAATTCAGCTCGATCAAGCCTTGAACATTTTTTGAAGACATAAACGACCGTCTATTATTTACAAAGAGTTAAAGATTGCCAATGTCTAGGATTGAATGAATTTTTTCACTAATCGTAAACCATAATCTTGCTTCAATTGTGATTTAAAATTTTGGTCTTTTTTTATCTTTTAGGACCACATGGAAATCCATCTGAAGATTCGAAGTCCAAGGTAAAAATCAAACAAATTGTTAATTGTTAACACTATTTGCAATGACCACTGAATTTTTTTAATAGGGTGAATCAAACGATGATAATGTGCCCAAAACAGAGGCCTCCCTAACAAAAAAAGTTTTTTGCAACAAACGAAAAAATCTAAAAAGGGGTCAGTGTCCAGAATGCTTGGAAATCTTACCAACGTCCAATAGGTTATTTCTTGGATTTCACTTTTACTTTTGAATTTTAGTTAATAGATATTTTTAAAATTTTTTACGAAAACCTTTGAAACTGCCTAACTGAAAGAACTATTTATGCAACTTGTTAAAAATATTGTTTGCTTTGTTGCAGCACTGAACGTCGAAAATTTTTGTTGCATAAATTAAGCCATTTCAAGTGCGACTGTCCGGACACAGTATTTTCCTCTGCTACTGCCTTCAGGTAGTTTATGATTTTTACATTTCTTGTTTGCTGTCACTTTAATGGTTTTCTTTAATTCACCATTCATTTCTCTTGTGTAGTTCTCACATGACTTCAGTACATTCAGAGCGGAAGAATCTTTCTTTGAAGTAAGTAAGGCTTGTATCAAAAAATGAAAGTTTTTGAAAGGAGCTTATTTTACTTTTTCAATTTACAATCTAGATGCCCTCATGGAAAATGCCACGCTTTATTTTTTAGCCAGGTTTGATACCTTTTGTTTTTCTGTATTTAAGTCTTTTAGTTTGAACATTTTTTCAATAAAAAAGGTCTAATAAAAATTGATTTCCTTAAGGGTGCCCTGGACCGTCATATCAGTCTGAGACATAGTAATTCCTTGGAGAATGGCGTAGGGAAAACGTGTGAGTTGTGCAGTAAGGTAATTATCGATTGAGTAAGAACACGTCCACAGTTTTCAGTTATTATTTTTGAATCTCTTTCTCAGACATTTGTCAACAGACACCATCTAAATATTCACAATCGTCATAGGCATGCAGAAATAGAATGTTCTGAATGCCACGAAGTTTGCATTGGAAAGCTAGACTACAATAAGCACTTGCAAAAGGTACATTTTTTACTTTTTTAAATTCTTGTTTGTAAATCAATATCTTTTAAGGTGCACACGAAGTCTGAATTGTGCGACTATTGTGGAAAAAGCTTTACTCTTAAAAAGTTTTTACGTAACCATGTGATTAACATGCATTTGTCTGACTCGGACAAACCCTACAGGTCTCTTTTAAGGTTACACAGAAAACGTTTAGCCTTGATGATCTAAAATGGTAAATCCTTTGAACAGGTGTGACCAGTGTGGAAAGGGTTTCGTCAGTAAAGTTCTTCTTCGGGATCATGTTGCTGTACTACACAACCACAAAAAGCCATATGCTTGCCGTGGTTCCAACTGTGAAAAGGTAACTTTTCTCTGCAGAATTTCTAATTTAAGATTATCGAACAAGAGGAATTGACAGGCATTTACAACCTCGGCATGTAGGAAGCGCCACGAGCAAAAAGTTCATCAGGTATTTCTCTGACAGGCCAAAACTTTTTTGCCCTTTAATTTGTTTTAATGGTGTACCAATATTTTTAGCTCAACATATCTTCAAAACGCGGGGCCGTCTCAAAATACATCCTACATGATCAAGTCTAAAAAAATCTCGAAAGAAGCCAATCAAAATTACGAATAAATTTTAATTTTAAAAATTTACTTCGAAAAAGTATTTGATCTGACAGTAATTTTTTATGAAATTATATTTTTAGAATTGCAAGCTTGGCATCCTTTCTTTCGTAGTTTAATGCAGTGAAAAGGGCTTTTTTGTTTCTAAAAAAATGGCCATGATCTAGGTCGCAGTCATTTTCACGTTTTGGTTGACTTTCCCATTCTCTTTACCCGAAACGTCATTATGATTCTATCCAAAGAGTCATCAAAAAAATTATCTAGCTCCCTATGACTCTCAGAGTTCAAACTTTGTAGAATAATTCACAATAGAAGTTTTACACATATTTACCAAAAATGAGCCCTTTTTCCTATGGGCATCAGGCCTGGGGTTTGTAGGACTTGAGGTTTAGTGTATGAGTAAAAAAAAATTTAATTGTTTTTTATTGAACAACCCTTTTTCTCGAATCTTCCTTTTAGGTTTGGTTCCCCCGGGGTAAGAAGGTCCTAGTCTGCACCAGCAATCCCGAATGGCGGGGGCTGAGTTGAGGTCCGTGGAAATTTGGTGTGGATTGTTTTAATTTCACCCAATTTTTGAGGTTTGGTCAATTTTTAAATAAATCAGATCCCATAAACCATCGTTCATTTTATTGAGGGCCATTACTCAATACTCATTAGTTAAGTTTTTGAGGGTTTTTGCATATTTGTTTACCTGTTTAACCCTATGTACGGGCAAACATCGTAGTAATATTAGAACTCTATGGAAGCCGTACTCCAAATAGAAGGTTACGTTTCAAATCGACACAAAAAATGTCACATTCGGTAACTAGTTCAACTAATGAATTCGTTAATTTTTAAAGGACCACAAAAAAATATCAACTTTCACACCGACGTGATTGAAAAACATGAAATTTTAAAAAGAATTCATGCCATCTAAAGTTTTTCTGTCCATTTAAATTTGGGTGAGAGTTTATCTTAAAATTAGGCTTTTTTTGTTCATTTCATAAAGGAGTGCAATCGAAAATTCCTTCTTTATTTATTGTCATTTAATTAGGTTGCATTTATGTGTCAAAGAACCAAATTTCTACAAATTTTTCAAAAAAATTGAATCCCTTTTATGACTGGTTAAACTGAAAGTGTTGTTTGACTGCCAACTGAATTTGAAGATGGATATTCAACTATCTGAGAATGTCATTGCAAACTATTTGTCTAAAGAACAGCTTCCACCCGCTGGGTCAGTGTTCCAAGTGATTGCTACGAAAAAAATTGAGGTAAGATAGAGACTCTTTGTTTAAGATTTTTTCATCTGATTCACACAGATTTTTCCTTTCTTTCTGTGAAATAGACGGACAAGACGAATTGTAAATATAGGCTTTGCCTGTCAGATGGGATTAACCAGTGTTCACAAAGCATGTTGGTACTGGCGAAGCCTGAGACTACAATTCCTAAGAGTAAGTATTGCTCCGGCAAACTGATTTATTTGGACAAAAAGATGTTCATTTCTCTACAACACTCTTTCAGAACATGCGATTATCAGAATGAAAACTGATGATGATCTTGACACTGAGAATGAGAGGAAAAATGTGATTGTATTTTCGGGCTCTAAAATGATTTGGGTGGTAGGGAGCTTTGATGTACTTCATGATGGAAGCTCACTAAGTCTTAAAGGGAATCCTGTGCCTTTTATTCCACCCTTCAATCAGTCTTCAACCCCTTCGAGTCCTCCCAACAAAGGGTCTTCAAAATCAAGCAATGAACCCCCTCCCCCTCCTTTGAAACGGTTTCTCTTACAAAATGACGATCAGAATGAAGATGACGACCTGAGGTATGTCTAAAGGCTTTTTTGAAGTTTAACCATTATTTTACTGATGATCAAATACATTTTATAAAGACCAAAGGCTCCACGCAGAGCTTTGTTCTCCTCGCCAACAACTACACACTCGATCTCCAGCCTGAATCCTTACACGAATAAGTTTACGATAAAAGCAAGGTGAGAAACATGCTTCTCCATTGTAGAAATGACTATATTTTAGTGGTATTTTTACACAAATATAACATTCACATTGTTGTAAAAAATTGCTCTTACAATTTGCAGAGTTATAAAAAAGTCTGAGTTGAAAACGTGGAACAATTCTCGGGGAAGTGGGCAAGTTATGGATGTCATCTTGCAGGATTCTTCAGGTGAAATCAAAGGAGTGGCGTTTAACGAGGCAGCTGTAAAAATGCACGAAACTTTTCAAGAAAATAAAGTTTATTTCGTTAGTAGGGTGAGTGAAAGTAGAGAAGTTTTGATAATTTTGATAGTTTAGTTAATTTGAAAACATTCCAGGCAAATGTCCGTCCTAACAATTCTCAGTTTAATAAAACAAAACATCAGTATGAACTATCATTTACAACGGGAACTGAAGTTATCATTTGTACGGAGCAGGTAACTATGAAGATATTTTTCTTCTTGAGACGACCCCTTTTTGGGCTCTAGTCAGTCTATATAATAAAAAAAATCATTTGTTCACAGTTCTCCTCGGATGTACCTGAAGTCACATTCAATTTTGTTCCTATCAATGAAATTTTAAGTAGAGACTCAGATACTTTGGTGGATGTTATAGGAATATGTTCAAGTAAGTTAACCCAGGACCAGAATGAATAAGTATTAGATAATCAAAACAACAGTCCATAAATGACACCTTTCATTCTCAAAACCAAATTTATTAATATTAGAATATATTCCTCTTGCTTAGAATCATTCGATATCCTCTCCTTTTTTCCCATCTTGCTTCAATCTGGCTTAGAGTAACATTCAAGTAGTTCATTTGAAATTTATAGATTGTGAACAACTGAAGGAGATAACAACTAAGCAAACTGGAAGGCAAGTGAAGATGAGAGTCTTTCAACTTTCTGACAGCTCTGACTCCTCTATAATGGTTACATTATGGGACAAGAGGGCAGAAGACTTTAGTTTGAGCAATGTTGGCAGTGTGATCCGTCTTCGCACAGCCAAAGTTACGGAGTTTGGTAGAAAAGGCTTAACTGTCAACCAAGAAGTAAGATTTTCAACAACTAATCAAAGCAGCTTTTTTGAGCCATCGCTCAAAATCCAAGAAACTTTTTCTGAAAGCTCAATTTCATTTTAGACATCGTTGGACATCAATCCTAAAAGCACTCCTGAATGCGATCAGTTGATTGAATGGTGGGAGACAAACAAAAATGAGGGGTTTTCCACACAGCCTAGAGATTTCGATCATGCCTCCAAACCAGACAGGGGATTAGAGCTTTCATCCATTCACGATGTTCTAAGCGAAATAAGAACATTTAACCATAGCACGAATGAAAGGTAAACAAAAATGTCAAATTAACTTGATAACTAAAACCAGCTTTAATATATCACTCTTAGATATCACAAATTCGAAGCTTACCTTGTTGACATCAAAGCTGATAACCTGATGTACTTAGCTTGTGGGAACTGCAACAAAAAAGTTGAAGACAGGGGAAATGAAACATACGAGTATGATATAAGAATGTATAAGAAAGAATTAGAAATATTTCTAATGTCTTTCAATTACTACAGATGTCCTAAATGTGGTCCTACCACCAAATGCAATTGGAGGTTCCTACTGAAAGCATTCATAGCAGACGAGACTGAACATCAAGTGCGTATTTTCCCTCCCTACCAAAATGGCTTCTCTTTAATCAATGTAATTTTTGTTAATTAGTGGGTGACACTTTTTGATGCACAAGCAGAGAGTTTAATGGGCTGCAGTGCTAAGAATCTGAATGACTCATTCCAGAAGGTTAATTTTTACTTATTTATTCAGTATTTAAATCCACGTTTCAACATTGATATTTTTCTTTGATAGGATGCTGATGCTTATCGAAAAAAAGTGACCGAAGTAAAATTTCAACGCTACCAATTTTCTTCCAAAACAAAACTGGAGACGTGGAATGATGAAACAAAAATCCGCATGGTTTTGACTACAGTCCAGCCACTTGACTATAATGGGAGAAAAGAGAAATTGCAACAACTAATCAATGCCTTGGAATCCAACTAAGTACCTTTTTGAAGGTAAAACAAACTCCATAGAATTCATTCAAAAATGTTAAAAAAAGAATATCCAGAAGCCAGGAAACACAGACACCCTTTTGGAAGATAAATTAATGTTGTCCATTTGTAAAAAGAAATCAAAACTTTTGATAGTTTTCTTTTAAAACTCAGTGCATAAAACCTTTTAGCAACGTTTCAAAACCTCTTACATTCAGAAATTTTTTTAAAACTCATTTTTGAATTGTCTAGTCTTAACAAATCTTGTTTTGATGAAAATTAAGTACCTAATTTCTAATGTATATTTTTGACAAGTTACTACTTTTTTTTACTGTTTTATCAAGATAACTTTTTATGTATGTATTTTTTATCTAAAATTAAAGAGATTGACTAAAACTACGCCTTTTTATTACTTTGATGGAATAATTCAGAGTGACAAATAAACTGCATGGTAAAATTAAAGAGATTGACTAAAACTACGCCTTTTTATTACTTTGATGGAATAATTCAGAGTGACAAATAAACTGCATGGTAAAAGATTGAGAAATCATACTCAATTTATAACTGGAGCTTCCTTGGATTGCCCTAAGGTGGTTTTTTTCTCTCAAAGTTTGAATTTAGTAAATTTCAACTTTGCCAAGATTTTTAATAGAAATCTATGAGGCACAGGGTCAATTTAAGTCAGTAGCTACCTGCTTTTTCATCATCACGTTCAATCCACCCATCAATTTTTCCATGGCTCTTCTCGTAGAGTATTCTATGGCCAATGCCTAACCGCCTCAATTTGGCATATTTCCCCAAGAGGCCCGTTGTACTCGTAGCCCCGCGGCTGGAATCACGCCGTATTGCCTTTCTTCAAAAATATTGCCAGGAAAAGCTGGAAAGCGCTAAAAAAGCTAAAAAACACTTATTTTACGGGAAAATCTTTATGATGATTTCTATTGTTTTTTGCTGTTTTTTAACAAAAACTGCTGTTTATTACTAGTTTTTAAAATTTTGTGAAAATATAGCCTGGTTTGTATCTGAATTGTTGGCGCTTTAAGGGTTTAAGCTAAATTAAGAAGCGCTATCGACCTCTGGAATACTTATTATACTTAATGTACTAAAATAGTCAATTAAGAGCTGAAGTGCCGTGCCGAATCTGGTCACCAACTACAATTCTTCTCACCGTGGACCGTTTGTTTGTTTGTTTGTTTATACTCACCGCCCCCGGCCCCGCAAGACCGAGGGTAAAGGCTGTCACGCTTAGCAGACTTTGCCCAGTGAAGGGAGTGTGGGGAAATGCGGCCGAG
>Ga0194133_10008328_pt1 | contig 12122 bp, 14 predicted proteins | sample TA2KigOf40mmetaG_FD_155448 | JGI IMG/M metagenome (GOLD analysis project Ga0194133, IMG submission 155448) | Freshwater microbial communities from Lake Tanganyika, Tanzania - TA2015055 Kigoma Offshore 40m | ecosystem: Environmental > Aquatic > Freshwater > Lake | place: Tanzania: Lake...
TTGTTTTTGTATTTATAATAATGAAGTAGGCCTCACATATTGTTTAAAAAATTTGGAAGCAATCCGCCATATTTTTCATAGAATGGTCATAAATGTGGTATATGATATTTCTGAAGATGACTCATATCAAATACTCATGGACTTTAATAAAAAAAATAAAAATAAACCGATGATCGAAAAAATACCGGTAAATATTGTAATAAATACTCCAAAAAAAAATAGTAAAAATCAAAATATTGTAAGATGTAGGAATATGTTGCTTGACATGATGCGTAAAAGTTATAGTCACTATGACTACTTTATCATGATGGATACAAATGAATACTCGTGTATTGGTCACATAAATGTGCAACTTATGTATAACATTATGCATCCTGAAGAAAATCAGTCAGAGAATGACATATCAAACTACGATGCAATTACATTTGATAGAGAAGCAGGATATTATGACTGGTGGGCATTATCATTTGACCCATTTATTTATAGTTTTAACCATATTAACAATAGTTCAAAAGTAAATGTACAAATGTCAAAAATGTTTACTCACATATTGCATGATTATAGAATACATTTTCCCGACGAAGTAATACCGGTTTACTCAGCATTTAATGGTTTTGCTATATACAAAACTAAAAAATTTTTAAATTGTTCCTATAGTTCTGATATTGAAATGGACCTTTTTCCTAAACACGTCATTCATAAGTTAATATATATTACAAAGTCCAGTATTTATAATAACTTTAAAGATGACTGCGAACATCGCAAGTTTCATTTAGAAGCAATACGAAAAAATAATGCAAAAATAGGTGTATCAACAAAGTATATGTTTTTTAAGCATGAAAATCCACCACTAAATATAAGGGGGCCTGCCTGATACCAATGCAAATATAAATACGAACTATATACTGCTTTTGTATTTTTTTTATAATAGCTGTAATATAAAAAACGATGAATTATATAAAAATAAGTAAAATAATTGTTTTTCAGAAACTTTATTAAAAGATTTTAAAGAAGATGACAGAATATTTAAAAAATAGAATATTTTATTAAACATTTGGAAGAACATAAAATAATACTATTTTAGTCATTAAATATTCTGTATCTAGTTTTACACCTTTTGTATATTTAAAATGTTCATTTATACATTATATTTTTTATTCTAAATCTTTAATAGTTTAAATTATTTTTAAATTAGATTAACATTTTAAATTGTTATTTCTTACAGATTTTTTTCGTTTAGGATATGCCTTTTCTAAAATATTAATAATATCATCCGTTTTTAACCATTGGTAAGCGGCATTCCCACCCCAAATTAACCATGAAACTGCGCCTCTATAATTTTTACTAGAATTATTTGTAGGTTTTCCATCTCTTACCCATTCACAATATCCTGGATAAGATGTTCCACCATTTTTGGCATCAGGACCATGTCGAGCAAACCATGTTCGCATATCTGCTAATGATTTTATATCTATTTTTTTATCATATGCTAATTGTTTTCCTCTATCCCATCCTGTTTGAGTTCCGCCATCAAATCCATTTTTAATCAATTCTAAACCTAACTTTGCCTCTTTTTGTACATCTAAGGGTATTTCTATATAATCAGAACCACCTTTTGGAATATTTTCGGATAATAAAACACGAGTAGGTTTACCATCAATTCCTTGTTTTTTAGAACGTTTTGCTTTACACATTATATCTATTTCTTCTTGCGTTAACTCTTGGGCAGTAGTTACAGTTGTTCCTGGTAATTTATAATATGCACGACAATAAGGATAATTTTGGGGATCATTTATACCTTTGCCAGTGCCACACAATTTATAACCACCAGGACCATCACCTTTTTCACATACATTTACCCATTGTTCATTATACCATCTTTGTAATGGATTAACTTTATCTTTTTTGTAATTTTTATTTATATATGTTGTATCTGGATATTTTTCACCTAAAAAATCCTCTTTGGTTCCTTTACATACTTGTACAGCATAACCATTAGCATAGGCAGAAGGATATACGTCAAACTTATTCTTAGCTGTGCAGTAACCTCTAGGACATAATTTTAATTTATTATTATTATATTTTATTTGAGCTTCATCTAAGCATTGGTTGTAATCAGACATTATATATTAATCATATTATTTTTTTTAAAATATAATATAATTCATTATCTGTAAATAATTGTTAAAAAATAATATTAATTAATTATGATGTAATCATTATAATATTTCAAATTTGTTGACTCATCCTAAAATATCAAATAATATTTAGACTGCAGAAGATTATAAAATGAGACATAACAAATAATAGATAAAAACATATCATAATATTTTATCTAACATTTATAACATTTATTTGAATTAAAACTAAAAAATATTATTTTGCCAAAATTTTAGCATTACAATTTTAATCTAAATATATTCCATACTTTTGATTATTATATCTGAATATTTACATTAATTTACAAATCCTTTATAAACTTCAACATATAATTCAAATATATTTATTATTTTATTTTTCCCATAATTTGAACCAGTACGATTAAAATACATTCCTTTATCTAATAAATTATATTCATCATACAAAAATACTGCTCATATGTTTTATCTATATCATATTGTATATTAATTCTATGTAATATGTTATACTAGTTCAAATAATCACATAAAATTGCCAACTATAATTGGGTAAATATCATATATTTTTTAATTTTTCCACAACTCAATTTATCTATATATGATAAACATTTTTCACCGTATGATTTGACGAAAATTCATTTGACATATATACTAATTCATTTTCAGTAAATTAATAATAATTGTTATTCTTTTTAGTCAAATGATATTCTACTACTTTTTTAAAATGGGTTGTTTTATAATTTGGAATAACAATCGTATTTTTATAAAGTAATTTTATTTTATAGAATGTTCCAAATTTATCTTTTACTTTATTAAATAATATATAAATATTTATATTTCTTGTTTCTTCTGATATTAATCTCATTTTTAATTGATTGGATTCCTTTCATTTTATATATATGTTAATCTTTTTTATATTTTTGTGTATGTTTATTTATAATAATAGACTTTTTTAGCGAAAGAATGGAACAAAATTTAAAATTTCTTTATAGTATGAATGGATAATTATTCAATAAACAAATTACCAAATTGAATGGAAGTCATGCTTATTTCAAATCAGTCAGTTCAATGCTATAGTTTGTTCATGACCATTCGTGTGGAATAAAACTAAGAAACAGTGGAATTGAATGGTATTTGTCATTTGCTGGAGAACATGCTTTATAAAACCAACCACTTGTATAAATAAAAATACGATATATACAAAGCCCTGGATAAAAATAGTACAAATTATAATGCGTATATGAATCGAAGCAATTAAATTATTATCTACTGGATAAGCAAGATATATAATAGTTTCATTCTCTATATTAGATTGTTCTTATGTTTAATTACTTTTCAATTCTGCACCATTTAAGATTATTACTTTTTTGGGAATAGGTATGCCTCTTAGTTTTAAAATATATATTTTTATATCCATAATAGTAATAAGTAAGTTAACATTTAGAACTTAAATATAATTGTATTATGTTCTAATTGTAAATATTGGATATATTTTATATTTATTAATATTAATGAATATAAATATTTTTTTAGTTATGTAATCTTAGTAATGGACTAAAATGAAATGTACATAAAATATAAGTAAAAATATTTATAACGAAAAGATATAAATCAAAAGCAAATGGAAGGTATTAAATTTATTATACATATTTTTGGCGCTACTGGAGTGGCAAAAAAAAATACTTTAATAAACAGCACACTCAATATTAATTTTTTTCACTATACAATCAGTATAATGTTTAAGTGACATTCTTTGTGATATTTATAATATATACAAAAAAAATATTTATTTTTTATTTTTATTGAACAATTAATTTACAACTGATATTGTTTTTATTTTATTATATAAACATCTATTTACACGCACAAGCTCTTGTCGACGGGCACAATTAGAACGAAGGTCTTCAACTTGAAAACGAAATGGATAATATGTCGGAACAACTCGGTCACTGGTTCGAAAAATATCTATTTACACGCACAAGCTCTTGTCGACGGGCACCATTGGAACCAAGGTCTTCAAGTTGAAAACGAATTGGATAATATGTCGGAACAAATCGGTCTCTCGTTCGAAAAATGATACGGCTAGATGATTTTGGAATGTATTTGTCAAATTTCAACCGAAATGAACCAAAAGTAGGGTCCCTTTTTGAAATGTAATTGGCATGAGAGTTCAAGTCAAAATTCATCATTTTGTCTGAAATAACTGGGGAAGCAATCTCTGAAATCATCTCTGGTTCAATCGCGCCAAAAGCAAGAAAAGCAGCGGTCAATCCATCATTTGCTAATCGAATGTACGCCTCCTTTGTTGTCTTAATCAATCTGACAAAACTCTGGTGTGGATTGTCAAAAATGTGGGCAACATCAAATGAAAACAACCCTGGAAGTAAAATGGCTATTGAACACAAATTAGAGATAGCAATGGTTCGTTTCACGTCGCGGTCACTTCCGATTCCGATACCGATGTTTTTTTGAACAGCCATAAGTAAATTGGTGTAGTGCCAAAACATTGCCAACAACTTCACAAAATCTGGATTGGTACGAATTGCTTCAAGTGACAATTCACCGCGCTTGAAAAGAGATACGGCTAATTCAATTTGACCAATGTGTTTTTGATACAATTCAACTACCAATGATTTAGTCTGATTAATGTTGGTAGGAGATAAAAGGTCATTGGGAATAATTTCCGTGATTCCTCTATTTTTTACCCCAACAACGAAGCACTTTGAATAATCGGCACAAATCAATTGGGGCAACCTGTAAAAATATCTATTCCCCATCAAGATTTCTGCCGAAAATTCAGAATGAACATAGGTCGCTAATTTGTGCGATAAATTTCGCGCGCTCCGAATGTGACAAATTTCTTGTTCTTTCAAACACAATAGACGGGATATCAGTAATCCAGTCATTCCAGATTGGCTTGCTAAAAATCGCTTTTGTTTTTGAGTGGTTTGTTCTGCGAAATGTGTGTTAGATAAATGATCGACATGATGAACAATGGCTTGGCTTCCTGTTTCTTCAATTTTGTACCATTTAGTAATTTCACTGATTTTTGCTTGAATCAGTTTTTGACACGAAATTTGAGAACACAATGTTAGTGAGTGCGCTCGTTTTGACGCCTTCTTCAAAACATTAGGTGAATGTAGAGTGTTCACCAAATGGGAATCTTCGTTTTGATAATATTTGGCAACAACGTGTCTTGCCAAAACTTCGTTTGTTCCTGAAATCTTCCAACTGTGAAATCTAAAATCATGTAATTGATGGCTTAATACACCCGATGCGGTTGTCATATCTCCAGATAGCTAACAATATTTAATCTATATTTTAGAAAAACATTCAAATTTTTTTACACTTATTTTTAGTATTTACTTAAAAATTATATAGTATTTATAAAATATTAATATGTTGGTAAATTTTATCATATATTTTTTAAATATTATATTTTATTGTTCATTAACTATTAGATATTTATATAAATATGATAATTACACTTATAATAATAATATTTTAAAATATAATATAAAAAATGAATTATACAATCAATTAAAAACATTATTAATACATTGTATAAAAATAGATGTTATTTTTAATGTATATATACCTGAAATTTTAGGTATATTATATATTAATCCTAATTATAATCAATATTTATATATTTTGTCAAACTTGATAATTGTTCCTACAAAAAAATCATTTTTGATTATTCTCATAAAATTTGTTTATTATACTATACTGAGTTACTATGTAATTGGTCCATATCATATTTACTCGATTTTTCTGAATTATATATATAATATCATATATACATATTATTGGATATTAGAATTAAATAAAATCAAAAAAAAAATTGATATGTAAAAAATAATGTTATATATTATATCAAATATGTCACAATTCTTTGTTAGATTGCCTACGAATAGAACTTTAGTATTTAGGACTAATTTATTTCAATCTGTCATAAATATTAAACAAGAAATATGTAATAGAGAAGGTATTCCAATCGATATTCAGAGTCTACATTTATCAAATAAAATTTTAGATAACGATAGTATTGTAAGTAATCTAGTAGAAAATAATAATACAATTTTATTACATTTTCCAATTGTAGGTGGTGGTATAAAAGGTGCTACTCATATGCGTAGGAAAAATAATCAAAATGCTAAACGTGAATTAGTATTTAAAAAACTAGGTGAAACGGAATATGGTCAAGTAAAAGCAATTAAAGGAGATAAACGAGCTATAGTATTATGTCTTTCTGACGGTAAAGAATATGCATGTCGTATTGCCGGTAGTCTTCATCAATGGATTTTAAAAGAAGATATTGTTCTTATTGGACTACGTGAATTTGAAAAGGATAAAGGTGATATAGTTTGGCGTTATACTCCAGAAGAAAGTCGTAAATTAATGAGAGCTGGTGAAATACAAAATTCTATTCATATCAATGATCAACAATCGGACAGACATGGACCTCATGTTGAATTTATTGATGAAAAAAGGAATGATAACGATGAAAATGAAATTTTTCAACAAAGAAATTATGATATGCCGCCAAGTGAAAGTGAAAGCGAAGACGAAATAAATGGCATTTAACTCTTATAGTAATATCATTATATTTTTTATAATACAATTGATGGTTCTTATGTAATTGTTTTTATTTTTAGTTTTTATAGTATTATATCTAATAACTTATTACTAAAATCTATATTAACATAATATTTATTTTTAATTTTCTGTTTTATTACATACAATGTTTTTTCAACATCCCATATAATTTCAATTGGATTTTCATTTGATATTATTTTCAATAATAAATTATACATTTTTAAATTTATTTTTTTTAATTTTAAATAATAAAATATTTCAATAATATAACTTAGAAAATGATCGATAAATAACGTTTTAGTTATTATATAATCATTTGTAATACTATAATCATGTAAAGTATATATGCCGGTTATATAATGAATAGCACGGTTAGAGCACCGCAATATTCCAAAATTAGAAATAATCGTTAAAAATTGTTTTTTTATCTTTTTATCTATTTTGTGTAGACAATTATACAATATATTTTGATTTCCATAACTAGAAGCAACATTCCTCTTTTCACCCGTAAATAATATTGAAATACATACACGCAGTTCAGTTGAATCTAAGGTTATTTTTTTCTTATATTGTAATAAAAAAGTTGAACTTCTTAATACAGTAGATAAACTTACATGATTTCCAACAACACTTTCTATTATAGGATTTAATGACATGATATATATTTAAATATTATTATAATATATAATAATATATAATGATACAAAATCAACCAGATTCAGTAAAAGTTTTTTTACCTACAAATGTAAATAATATGAATCAAAATATAACACAACCTATTTCAAATACCATTCAATTTTCAAATAGGCCCACCTTTCATCCAAGATAATTTTTTATTTAAGTAATAAATATATACATATACTTATTACTATGATAAATATATCAATGGCCGCTTTAATTGTGAGTAATTATTTTAATTTTGACATATATACACGTAAATATTTTAATATAAATAAAAAAAATTAAAAATTATAAAAATCAGATATACTATCTTCAATAGTTTTACCATCTATATCTCTCATTTGTATAAATTCTCTATAAATGTTTGCCCAATTATCCCTAAAATTTTTAATCCTACCAGAATCATCTCTTAAGATATGCTCAACAAATCCATAATTATCTAAAAATAATTGAGAATTAAATTCAGATATTGATTTATCACCTAAATATGCTTGCGATATATTATATAAATCTGTCGTATTTTCTATAGACATATATTGTTGAATAATTTCATCTAAATTATTTGTTTCAACACCATTTATTATTTTGCTATATAACCAAATATTAATATATATTGTTAATACCATATTTAATAAATCATCTCTATCCGATATTGAAAAAATATCGGTATAATGTGTTTTAAAATCAGATGTTCTGTCGTATAATTGTTTTTTAATATCAGAAGATTTTATAATTTCCATAAGATTTTTTATTTTTTGAAGTATTGGATTAATGACTTTTTCTTCATATATTTTTAAAACGAGATATACACAGCTTAATTCTTTAATTAGAGGAGCATCTAATAGTATATCTATATATTCATGTATATTTTCTTCAGTTATATGTAATTGCGCATTTGTTTTAAATACATTTATTAAAGAATATATAAAACCTGACCCGAATTGATATTTTTTACTATCAAACTTATGACAATCATATAAATCACCATTATCGTGTAGATCATCACTCGAAAAATTACGTTCATCAGACGAAGTATAAAAACCACGGGTTTGCGGAATAGCTAATGATAATTGCCCAATATTTTTTATTTTATCTACTACAACATCTAATGTGTTCATTGCTGGTCCCCAATCTATTTTATTTGTAAATTGAAATTTATTTATAAAAAATATTGGACATGTAAATGGATGTCGCATATGCAAATTTATTTGAAAAGCAATATTATTATATTTACCAATTACACGATTACTTGACTCATCAAAAACTGCTTCCGCACTAGGATATTTCTCTAAAAAAGAAGTGATATCTTTAGTAATTCGTTTTATAAGTAAAGACATATATATATTTATATAAAAGAATAAATATTTGTTAAACAGATAAGGTAAGACATACTATAAGTTATTTACTAAGATTAAATATAAAAAAAAATTAAAATTGTATATTATATATAATATGTCATATATTTGTTTAAAATGTAAAAATGAACCGGGAAGTCATAGTTTTCAAAAAATAAAAGAAACATCTGATGGAATAGCTGTTTTTTATACTTGTCCAGCACAAGCAAAATACTACAATGATTATGATGGAATAATGTCCCATTATGATGGAATGTTAAATGATAATGGAAATAAACAATGGATTTGGATATTTGATAGTAAAGGATTTTCCGTAGAACATTCTCTTAATATTAAGTTAGCTATTGATTTAGCTAAATTAATAACCAATAAATACAGTCATAATTTAAAAAAATTAATAATAGTAAATCCTACATGGCATATTAATTCTATATTAAAAATAGTATTACCTTTTTTGGATGATAAAGTAAAAAAATTAATATTTAAATCTAATCAAAATTTTAAAACTATCTTAGAAACTAGCTGATATTTATAAAATATAATAGTATATGGAATCTTACCCGTCTAGCATAGTATTACCTATTTTAATCAACTCTTCTTCAATACCCGCCTCTCTAAATTTGTCAATACCTTTTTGAATATCTTTAATTAAATTTTCTGGTTTTGTATCGTGTTCATCATTATGGAATATATAACTATTCTCTCTAAAGCTTAAATTTCTAGCATATATACCAGCACATATATGCATAAAATTAAATATTAGTCCTTTTTTAATATCCAGTTCTATTAGTTTAGTGTTAAACTCATCCTCATCTTTTAAATCTAGTAATTGATCTAAAATATCTAAATCAAATCTATCATCAAAATCAACATTAATTACTTCATCTTTTTCAGAAAATAATCCAGAAATGAATAATGTAATATTATCAATATCCATTATTTTCATAATTATATTAATATGATTAAAATCTAATGGAACACTTACACTAACACCTAACTTAGCATCTGTCATTTGACCCATTTTTGAAATATTTCTCTTATTATTAATTATATAAGAAAAAATAATATCAATTTTATATATATGAACAATTCACTATTATATGACTATGTAGGTGATAATAGATTTTGTCTGAATATTCCGCCATTTACACTAAAAATTTTAATATCAAATTTTGAAAATACAGAATCATGTATAATCCAAAAAAAATTCGATAAATTCGAAGATTTACCGAAAAATATTTTTGAAGCTATAGATAAATCAAATGATTTTAAAAATTATGTTTGTAAATATTCAAATGATTTTTTTTTTCATTTTCAAGTAGAATTATTCAATAGTATCGAAAAAATACATAATGAGTTTTTTAGTAAACAACTACAAGATTTTACTATTTAAAAAAGAAGTGGATTATATCCAGAATATCCTCTACCAGGACCTAGATATTGGGTAGGAGGAGAAGTATGTCTAGCAATATGTGCGCCAATCATTGGCATAGAGTTAGATTTAGGTAATTGTAACATTCTTATATATAATAGGATATAAAATAAAATTTATAATAATAAAAATAAACATTTCATTTGAATTTTTTTTTCACCAGCAATATCAACCATTTGTCCAATAGTATAAACCATCATTTGAATCTGTATTAATTGACTATTATTTCTTAATTCTATAGCTAAATTCCTTACCGGAAAAAAATCACCACTTGTGTTTGTATAGGTACGTATCCAGGGTATAACTATATTAGATGGTTTCCATGATATATTAGAGGGAGACCTATACCATAAACTTGAATTATAAAATGACGGATAAATACCAGAACTATTTGTAAAAGTACTAATAATTTTTTGTCTTCGCCAATTTATTCCTCTATCATTACTATACCATATATTATTATTCGTATCAGCAGCCATAGCGTGTGTTCCAACACTACTAATAGAAATTGTATAAAAACTACCGGATTTACTTGTTTCAGATTGTCTCCATGTTACCCCACCATTAAAACTATACCATAATCCAGTATTTGAACTGCTTCCAGCTATTACATTTGAACCATTACTAGAAATTGCTAAAGTATTAAAATGAGAAGTAGTAAATATGCTTGTTTCTTCAGATACATTTATACTTTTTTCAACTGTACTAGTATACCAAATGTTTCCACTATTAAAACTATAGATTAATCCGGGTTTAGTATTGCTTCCAGCTACTCCAATTAATCCATTAGGACTTAAAACAATACTTGTATAATTTCCAGATATGGTAATCAAAACAGGGTTTCGAGGTAGAGGTTGGTTATTTGGATATAATAATGACAGTTGCCATGTATTACCACTATTTAAACTATAATATATACCAGAATTACTTGTTCCTATAATAATTGTTCCATCTGTATTTACAACAATAGAATTAAATTTACTATTTATATTAGAATATTTCCAATTTATCCCTGAATCAATAGAATACCATAATCCATTGGAAATATTACTACCAGCTACAGCAAAATTTCCATTACTATTAATACAAATACATGAAAAAGTACCAGTTTTATGTGTTTCTGATATTATCCAGTTTTTTCCACCATTATTTGTATACCATAAACCATTATTATTTAAACTGCCTGCCACCCCACGATATCCTACATTACTAGTAGCAATACAAAAATAATTATTATTCGGTATAGAACGACTATTCAATTTATTATTATAGACTGAATGAATATCTATATTTATAAGGTCTAAACTATTTATAATTTTTATTTCTTTAAGTTCATTCATTTATATATATTGAGTAGGTTTTCTATAATAATTATTCTAATAGTTATATTTAAAAAAAAATTATATATTAGCCATTCATTGGAATGTTTTGGACTAATCCATTTTGAATAGATAATAATACTCTATTATATTGAAACCTATTTGTATCTATATTATTAACTATTAATACCCTATATCCTTTTTTAGATAAAATAGATGACACATAATGAACATTTTGATATTGTAATTCTGGCCAAATATGAACTGTTTTTTTATTAGAAACATACTTATCATCCAAATTATTTTTTTCTATTATAGTATTTTGAACACAACTATTTCCCATATTTTAATATATAAATTAAAATGATAAAATTTATATATTATAATTATATCTATTATTTCTTGATTTGCGATGTGATCTACGTTGATTCCTTCTAGAACGACCTCTTCCTCCGGTTACCCTTATATTTTGTGGAGGATTCTGAGGAGGAACTAAAGCTGACATTCTATCTCTTAATTCAGATGGACCTCTCCTTCTAAAACGTATACGACCTAATATTTGGTCAAATAATGGACGGTCATTATTTAATAATTGACG
>Ga0194133_10008333_pt1 | contig 12115 bp, 12 predicted proteins | sample TA2KigOf40mmetaG_FD_155448 | JGI IMG/M metagenome (GOLD analysis project Ga0194133, IMG submission 155448) | Freshwater microbial communities from Lake Tanganyika, Tanzania - TA2015055 Kigoma Offshore 40m | ecosystem: Environmental > Aquatic > Freshwater > Lake | place: Tanzania: Lake...
TTCTCAGTGAGGTTGTGAATGAATGTCGGGAACTAATGTTCCTTTTGTTTATTTTCTTTCAGCCTTTCATTTGGGGTGATCATTTTTGGCGAATTTGACTACAGGCACCTGACTGAGAATTAAGATCTAAGGTTGTGGGTTCAATACCCAGCCATCCCGGCAATTTTTCAACCTTGGATTGCATAAACTATCAACAAGGCATCTCCAGTCGAGGTAATAGTGACCTGCAACATTCGTATAAACATAGTAGGCTATGGTAAGACTCTTGCATTAACATTGCCTGACTCTAAACTGCACCAGATTATCATTATCTCAGTCAGATAAAAGTTGATTTTAAAGTGACTCTCTTAAAAATGTTGATTTTTCTTTGCTATTTGCCTTGTCTAATTTGTGCACAAAATATAAGATACTGTAAAGTAAGCAATCTTGAATAACAAAGCATCAAAGTCACTCTTCTTTTCTGGTTGAGAGTCAGTCTTTTGTCTTTACTTGGGATTCAAACACATTGCGTTTCAAATACCAGTAAAGTATGATAGAACTTGAAGAATCTTACCCATTGTTTGTACAAGTTGCTGTCAGAGAGGGCATGAAAGCCACATCCTGATAATCCAAATACCAGTTGGGCGTGGAGCAAGTTATTGTGATGACAGTACCATTAATAGGCGACTCTTTTCAAAAACACAGACAAAAGAAGAATTTTAATAAAAAAATTTAATTCTATAACTGAATATGTTCTAGAGATAAATTTGAAACCTGGACAACAAAGTTGAACTTCATAGTCTAAACATGCCCCATTTGATTGATCACTTCCAACACAAACAAATCCTGCTTTGGTGTCAACACTTCTGTATATCTGAGGTCCACCTGCCAATGTAGCTGGTGATTTTGTGGCAATATCTCTTACATTTATTTTGCTTGGGTTGGAGCAAGTGTAGGCTGAATACTTGACTAACAATCCACTAATAGTTTCCTTGTCCTGGGCTCCACCACTATCACTGCTCATCCACTTTGTCAGGCGACAAGGAGCTTTAAAAGAAAATTAAAAGTGCAAAAAGTTGGGAATACGAGAACTCATCAAATCCAAACTCATCGAACTGAACTTGCAGAATTGCAAACTCATAGAACAAATGAACTCGTCAAATTACTAACTTGTCGAATTACAAACTCGTCGAATTGCGATTTTGTCAAATTACAAACTTGTTGTACCGAACTCGTCAAACAGGGCTCTGGAGTTGGGGTTGACCCCAGAGACCTGGTTAAAAAGGGGGGTTAGCTAGGTTAGGTTAGGTTAGGTCTGGTTAGGTTAGATTAGATTAGATTAGATTAGGTTAGGTTTGGTTAGGTTAGGTTAGGTTAGGTTAGGTTAGGTTAGGTTAGGTTAGGTTAGGTTAGGTTAGGTTAGGTTAGGTTAGGTTAGGTTAGGTAGGTGAGGTTAGTCTTGGTTAGGCTAGGTTAGGTTTAGTTAGGTTAGGTTAGGTAGGTGAGGTTAGTCTTGGTTAGGCTAGGTTAGGTTTAGTTAGGTAAGGTTAGGGTAGGTTAGGTTAGTCTTGGTTAGGCTAGGTTTGGTTTAGTTAGGTAAGGTTTGGTGAGGTTATGTTAGGTTAGAGTACGATGAGTTCGTAATTTGGCGAGTTCGTAGTTTGACGAGCTCCTATTTGATGTGTCCTCATAGTATCCAAAAAGTTGCCCCCAAAATGCTTTGTCTTTCTCTAAATGATAATTAAATTGTGGCTGGGTAGAGAGGTTGTGCATGGTTTGATAATAGTTGTCCAAAAGATGGGATGGGTTCAGTGCTTTAGAGGTTATAACGCATCCTGTCCACTAGCTGTATCTAAGCAATTTTTACCTTTTGGGTCATTGAAGTTCAAATTGGGATTAGAATTGAGTGTTGTATTTTTCATTGGCGGATATGTGCAATAAATGTTTCTGTCTGCACATGATGGAATAGTCAAATTCACACAAATGAGTGGATCTCCCGGATTACTTGTCCCAGTTTGGTTACAAACATAACCATTTTGATTACCAGTCACATTCCAAAGTCTAAAAAATTATTAATAAACTTTAATTTATGTCTAATTAAACTTGAATTGGGAATTATTTTATTACCCATCTTTGTTGCATGTTGCAACAGTCGTATTAATATTGTTTGTGAAGTAGTAAGATGTAAACTTGCTACCAACAGGATAGTCAAAAGCATAATAGTTGAGAGGACAAGTAAAGTTTAACGTTGTGAGGTATTCACGAATATTGTTTGGATCTCCATTGTTAGTGATCGATATTGAAGCTCCTTCAGGTGTTGGAGGAATAGTGCAATTGATTGTTCTATCAGCACAGTCGGGGATGTTTGGATTGGCACACCACAGTTGACTGTCATTGCCGTAGAAGTTTGTGCAAGTTTCACCGATGATTCCATTTTGAACGACCCATTTACTGTAATAAATGAAAATTATAGTATTAGAGATAATGTAAGCTTTCATACCACAATGCCAAATACAAATTTGAACCAAGAAAGTCAATTCCAATTCACCCCTTTGCACTCTTATTTGTAAACTCCAGAAAACTAGCGGCCTCTGTATTAGACTCTGCTTCTACACCCACCCTGCGTCCTGCTGAAGTTTTTATCATAGTATGTGCTCAATTCACTCTAATTTTATGTAATAATATTTTTCACTTTTTCAAGTTCATATTCTTTTCAAACAGGCTACTGTTAGTTTGTCTTTATTCCTTCCTTAAAGTTTGACATCCTGGCCCAAAGTAAGGCAGTGTAAGCACGTTTGAATGGAGTACTATGATTTTAAGGTGTTTAGAGGTGCTTTATGGCAGTTTACAACAAAATTTGCACCATTAAAACATGTATTCCAGTGTGTCATGTTTAAACAGGGTCTATAAACTTGAAAGCAGGTGGATACACGTGAAAGTTGGCATACAGTGTGTCTTATTTTTGGTAGGGATTTCAACCGGGCAGCCATTTTTCTTTTCTCATTCCCACTTTTAGTTTGCTGCAAATGCAGTTCGCCTTCTTCAATTTTGCAATAATATTTCACCAACCATTTTTGTATATAAAGCTCCTGCTTTCTATCAATTAAATTGTCTTTTCTTGATTGGGAAGGTCATCACTGGGTTTTAAATTTCATCTCAAGCGCCAGCCATATCTCATCCTCATCTTCAGCACTGTACTCATTACCTTATTGTTCTCTTCACACTTTCATGACTTACCCTGGAACATGAACTCCTTTTTACCCTCTTAGAGCCCAAACTTGGAATAATGACTAAAATTGTGTTGCTGAGCATTTCTTTTGCATAACAGCATCCCATATACTTCTAAAACCCAGTCCCTGTAGTTTCAAGTTAAAGGTCTTGATTTTTAAAAATTAATTGGACCAATGTGGCAGCAATATACATAACTTGATAAATTTCTTGTGCTTATATGGATACCGGAGGAAAGAGATACTGCAGCTTTCTACAAACATTAAAAGTTGTTTGCATGTAATAGACATGTAGAAAGTTTTAGCATGATCTTACCCATAGTTGTTGCAACTGAGTGTTGATGTATTGATGTTTGTGCTATAGTAAAATGAGACCAAATTGGGAGGTGTTGTATAATTGAAGTACCAGTTTCTATTGGTGCAAGTGAAGGTAACAACAGTTCCCATTATATTTAGTCCAGGGACAGGTTGTGTTATAAGGATCTTCGTGGAATTTGCAGGCTTTTGCAAGTTCGAGCAATAAACATTTCTATCCTCACAATCAGGAATGAAAATGGATTGACAAGAGCCATCAGACATTTTGTTGACGCAAGTCTCTCCAGTATTTGAGTAAATGTCAGAGACCCAAGTGCTAAAATTTTTCAAATGAAACATCAACAGAAAATTTGTCGAGACTGAACTTGTTTCACATATATGTTTTCCTTCTTGCAAGTATATATAATATGATATTATAATTTAACTTACCCATTTATTGTGCAAGTGATTGTCATGTTCATGATGTTTTGAGTGAAAGCAAATGAAGGAGCAGATTTGTTGTAACTATACTTGAAAGCCCAATTTGGCTTTTGGCATGCATATCTCAACCTGGATGAATTCAATTGAAATTAAGTAGATGGGCATTTTTTTGTGCGGGGAGAAATGCCAAACCCTCCCAATCAACCGGTCATCAAAAATTGTACTCCATAATTTGAGATGCTACAATTATCAAATTTTATTGAATTCTTCTCCATCTAATCCTCCTAATATAAAGTATTAAACAATTTTTTGTCAATCATAATTCCAAGACCCTCAGGGGGACCCTGCGGTCAAAAAATGGGAGGGCAATGCGGGTTTAAAAAAAGCATCCCAGGGTTTCATTAAGCAGTGTCCCTGATATTCCTTAGCAAAAATATGCTTTTCAGGACACTTTGTTCTCCAATAACCAATAAATCTTGCTAAATTATAGCTTAAATACCTCAACTCCTAGACAGAAATTCAAAAAATCTGGTCGGTAAATTCATGGCATTAATCAAATAAGTAATAATGTCAAATTTCAGCTCTTTTGCTTCTTAACTATAGGAAAAGGTAGTTGTGACAGACGCAAACATGCCTTACCAGACTCAATCCCTATATTGAAATTTCTAAAACTCCCTAGCTTTGCTTGGCAGGGATAAATAATGAAAAAGGGACTAAACATAAAAAGATGAATCACTTGGTATCAGGCACATTGTTCCACAGTGTCAGGGGTCTTTGGATATCAACTACTTGAGCCCAGGCAGGCACAGCTGGTGGCAGTGCACAGTAGACGTTTCTGTCAACACATTTAGGTATCACTGGTTGGGCACAATGTTCGTAAGTGTCAGTGTTTGATGGACAGCTTCCTTTTAATGGGCTGTTGTACATGATCCAGGTGCTTGAAGATATTTTGAAAAAACATTGAAATAAAAATCTTGACACAATTCTGTGGCAAAAATACCTATCCAGATCACAGGATGCTGTTACATTGTTGACAATTCCTGCTGACTTTGGATAATCGAATGAAAAATTGCTGCTCAAAAGTAAGGGTAAAGAAGTATTTGAAGGACAAGTATAAAGGATACTTGTTAAATATTGTTTGAGATTGAATCTGTTGGGAACTTTTGTGGCTAACATGGTGGAATTGAGCGGAGTTGCTGGATAAAGATTTGTACAATTAGTAGGCTGGCATGCAGTCAGGGATGGACTCCAACTCGGTCCAACGTCTGGGTCATAAGCACACATGAGAGTTTGGGTGGCCATTGTGGTGTTCACATTACTTTGCTGTGAAAGAAAAAGCTCTATATAAATTGACATTGTGTGCAAAGAAAATGCAGATGTTTGTCTAAGCTCTGAACTTCTGATTTTTGTGCCATTAACATATTGAAGATCCCATTTATCTCTGGCTTAATTTTTTACTCACTGAAAGAATACTTGATGGTAATGCATAGCCGGGTAGACATCTGACTGTAGCAGAGATTCCATAGTTCCATGTTGCAGAGTAGCTCCAAGGATAAACATAGGATGTGTTCAAATCAGCTAACAAAGGTGTGCAGCTACTGTTCCAGCTTCTGTAAAGGTATTTTCGTTGATAACCATCATCAGGATTACAGTTATTGATTGATGGGGTTTGACTGGCGGTGCAAACTGGTTTTGAGCATTGCTGAGAATCCACCATGCCTTTCAAAAGTGACACAAAATTTATTTTCTCAAGGTTAAAGAAATATAACACTGAAAAGACATATATCATTTATGGCAAAATTTATGACAGATTTTTCTCAATTTACTTGCCAAGAAACCACAATGATTACACAAAAAATGATTTTTATTCTAATTCTACTTTTTAATCTTTGATGCCATCAGAAACATGGGTATATAAACAGAAACTTTTTTACCTCCGGTCGGGATTGATACAAGGCATTCACATGTAGAATTATTTTGGATGAAAAAAAACTTCTTGTTGACTTTGAAGCAGTTTTCCTGGCAATATTTTGAAGGATCATTTCTGTTGGTTGAGGGAATAGCCAAATTTGTCAAAGTTTCACCACTTGGCCTTGCATAACAACCTTAGTTGGAAATGTTGCAAACATAATTTTATTAAAAATAACCTCAAAAAATTTAGAGTCGTTTATTACCAATATCTTCTAAAGGCTGCCTTCTCATGCAGACAAATCCTTTTTCTGTTTTGTCAGCACAATCAGTTTTTACCCACTCAGCTATTTGGTTGTTAAGAACAGCTTTTACGCAGAGTCCTGATGGCTTTGGTTGTCTGGAAAAAGATGGTTTTTACCTATCCATTTATTCAAAAACCAGCCAAATGGGGCCAAGGGTTGTCCATCTTAGTTTGAAGTACATGGCCAAGTCACCACAAGCTAAGGGTGTTGAAAAACCTTTCTTGGAATTTTGTATTTGTATTTTACTCAACTCCATCGATATTAACAATTAAAAGTCAAACGTCTTTTTAAGAGCATGAACCCCCAGGGTTTTTTATCCTAGGGGTTTAAAACTGATGTAAAAATTTCACAGTAAATTACAATAACTTCTCATTTTAAGTACATGTCAAAAGTAAATGGTCAGAATTGTCAAGAGAAAAAATTTACTAAAAATGTAAGAGCACAGCGAGTAAGTCATGAAAAAACTTTATAAAGAAGGTTTTATTTAGATTAATTCTGAGTCTGTGTGCTGATGAGGCCTTTAATATTTTTTAGGGTTGATCAAATATGAAACATAACTAATCTTGGTGATGGCAGAAAATATTAAGTGGGGAGAGGAAAGACTCCTCTCCCATATTGTTTAAACAATGATGAACATGTTGAAAAAAAGTCTTAGATTCAGATTTAGAAGAAACCCAAGACCAAAAACTTAATTATTTGCCATTGATAATTTGGCAAAACCTATTAAAACTCTTTATCAAAAAAAATCAAACCTTGTGAAAAGGATAATTTTTGTCTCCCCTATCCTATTTGTCAAGTTTTGAAGGGTATTAGAAATGCAAATATTTTGAAGAATCCTTCTAACTGTCAAGACCAAGGAAAGGTTTTTAGCTTTGGTGGAACTTAAAAAAACCCTGGATTGGGTGGATGTCCAAAATTGGGAATTGCTTGACCCCAGTTGGCTTAAAAAATTTAACCCTTACGTTGCCGACCATTTGTTGTAATGCAGATCCAGAATGGGAATGCCATTATTGAACTGCCAGTATGATTGTTTTGAAAAAGAATCATATGTTCCCTCAACACCTAAAAACAGTAATTAAGTATAAATACTTTCTCTGTTATAAATACTTGATATTTTTACCTATCCAATATCCACGGCTCGAGAATCCAGAAGTATAATTAGACAAGATTATTGCCAGTGTTTGAGATTCGATTTCATTGTAAGGTTGGGCAATATCAAACCCCATATTGTTACAATTGGTCAAGGCATCGTTGTAATTCAGCTGGCTGGCTGTTTCGAAAGCTTTCATGCAAAAACCTCTTGATGTATACCAACTTGGAGGACAAAAGTCTAAACCAAGTGTTCAGTAACGGTTAGATGCAAAAAATGATGCTTTTTTCAGTTACCTTTTTGTACATCAAATGAGTCACAGCCAAAAAATTCCATTGAAAATGGAATTGCGTAATTTTGACTTGGATCTTGCGAGGTAGCTAGGAATTCAATGTTTTTAAACGTCAGTTGATTTGTAATCAATGGATATTTGAAAGTGTAATAGGTTATTTTTGACGCTCCTCCATCAAGGGACACTCCTAGACTATTCAGGATTGAAGAGTCCTGTGATACATTCCCATTTTCTGAGGGTGTGCTAAACAGGACATTCGAAACTTTTTTGAGGTAACCAATTTGATTGGTCATGGTGTAAGTTGTCCAATACACTCCCTGAACAAGATAATATTCTGGAAAAGTTATCTGGAGTCTACTCGAGCTTCCAAAATCAAAAGTGTAAAGATTTGCATTTGTGACACTCTTGTCTGCAAAATACTGTGAGTTGTACAAGGTAAGACCTCCAGTTCCAGTAAATGAAGTGGATGGGAGATCATGTAGAAGTGGGTGAAAGCATATGCTGAAAAAAATCAATATTTGTTAGTCTTCCCCGACTAAAAAAATAGTGCCATATGTCACACGATTCTGACTTTCCATGGTACATTTGTGGTAAATTTTTGAAAAAAAGGGTATCTCAAAGTGCGTCAAAAGGGTGTATAAATTACAATAAAGGTAAAAGACAAAGCATCCCCAATAAATAAAGGGTATTATGCATTTTAGAAGTATTTCTTCACCTAAAATCATGGCCAACTGGTAAACAATAGGCCTATACCCCTACGCAAGTGCAACAGATCAGCCCTATATTGGGCACCCCCTTTTCATGTCTTGCCTCCAAGTTTATTTTGTCCAGAGAGATGAAATAAATAGAGCCTTTGCCTCCCTGATAACTGGGCAGAAAAGTTTCAGGGTTCCCTTGCTGGCATGGATTCAGCTATTGAGGGTTTTCGCTTTTGGCAAAATATTACATATATTTTATAATTCTTGGTGTCTATTTACCATCAAAAATAGACAAAAAAAATTCAAGTGACTCTGTGACGGCGACCCTGAAATTTTTGTTGTGCGCTTACTATATATATCACTGCTCTGGTTCTGTCAACAGTTCAGTATTGATTCTTTCATTGAATGGATTGGGTCATTGCTAAGATAGGTAATATAATTACCTTTCAAGAATCTGAGACAAACTGAGTTTGTAAAACCTTTCATATAAGATTCCTTGCCACTTGATCTCAAAATCTGCAACTATTCCCAATCAAACATATTAGTCTAACCTTCTGTTTAGGTATCCACAAGATGCTTTCAATGTTGGCTTGCCAATGTCAGACTGAAGAAGAAGTGAATCAATGCCAAATCTAGTGATGTACAGCTCAGCATCATAGGATTTGCAAGTGCTTGACCCCAGCTTTGGATTAAAATGTATGGCTGAGAGATTTGTGTTGTAAATTGCCACAGCTTTTAAAACATAAAGGTAAAAATTTTGTTCTAAGCTTTTTGAAGGTTTTGTGAACTTACTGGAACCAGTAGCCTTTCCAATGAGTGACAAAGAGGCACTTCTATCACAACTGGTAATTGGAAGTGATACATTGCTTGTGCTTGGAGGTACAGATGCATCAAAAGTAATATTTGTTGCACAAGTACAAGAGCTGACAGCCACCACAACATATGCATAGCCTTGATCAAGTCCCCTACAATACTGGATACAGATGGCTGCAGTGAAACGGGCTCCAATACTTAGAGTTGTTGAACTATTGACAATTATGCTTGAACCAACATTTGTAGAGTTGACACAGAGGATGGCATCAGGAACAAGTGATTTCTCACACATAATATTGGCTACAGAATTACGACAAGCTTGAACTGCTCCAGAGGGATTGAGGGCAAAACAAGGAACAGTAGGGTTTCCAGTAGCATAGACACTGCCAAATAACTGTAAATCAAAACTTGCTTTATAGGATCATAACACACAAATGAACATTCTTATTTAACTCTATGATCTCATTTTGGCGCTTTGGTAATATCAATTTTGACCGAATTCATGATTTGTGGGATATATCTTTTAATGAAATCTTGATTTATCAAAATCATAACTCAGTTAGACCCAGATGACAAGCCCTGCAGGGTTAGGCCTGAATGTTAAGCTGAGTAGACTTGGGCCAGAAAGTTTGGGTAAGCAATAAAGTAATTAAGGACACTTGACATTTTAGAGGCAGTGCAAAATATTTAATTGCTAACCTAAACTTACTGGCCTAAGTCTACAGGGCTTAACATTCAGGCCTAACCCGGAGGGAGTTATTATCCGGGCCTAACCTAATTAAAAATTTGAATCAATGTCATTCGACAAATATGGCATGTTTTTTTGGTAAAAAGTTAGACAAAGGGTGATTCGAAATTTTCATTGCAGATGTAGGTATTATTTTAAGAACCTTTGGAAGCAAAACAGTTAAATAATCAACCTGTTTGAGTGTGTCCGAAAATAGTCCATCAAACATGAGTGTTCCATCAGCATATTCAAGAAATCGACGATTTGAGGTCTGGACAGCTCCTATTAATGCATAAGCGTTGCTGAAGCCTGAACTTATTGAAGATGCCTAAACAAAAATATAAAACTTGATCATTAATGAATTTATTAGAAGATACTTTTCTTTGAGTAAAAATTTTCACCCTTATAAAGTGGCAAAGAAAATTTGTCTATACTACATGTTGATCTAATCATTTAGTAGAAATATATCTGCGTACATTGTAACCTTACAATGCTCTAAAACATGCATTGCATACGTTCTAGTGATGGGTCCGGGTCAAAATTTTTTGACCCGGGTCAGGTCAGGTCAGCCATTTATGGTTTGGGTCTGAATTTGGAAAATGTCAATTTTTTTAATTTTTTTCCCTTCGGGTCAAAAAAAATATCTTTTTGTCGGGTCAGAAAGTACCCGGGTTGAAGCGGGTTGGCCTCTTATTTACTGCAGGTCAAAAGTAAGCTCGGGTCAGGTCAGGGCCCATCACTAATATGTTCCTTTCATAATGTAATCACTTGTCCTTTTATGGTTGCTCCTGAATCGGTCTATGGATAAAAACATATAAAAAGAAGCTGGTGATAATAACAAAAAAGTCAGTCTCACTACGTATTTTATTTGGGCAATAGTTTTGACCATCATCAAAGTTTCTTGTGCCTGAAATGCTCAAAATGCTTCAAAAGCATTTCAGGGATCTCCATGGCGGAGTGGTCATTGCATCAGGCTGTGAATCTGAGGGTTTGGGGTTCAAACCCAGGCAGCTCCAGGCCACCTTTGACCCAGGGTTGGCAAAAAAATCCAACAAAAATATTCTCAGCCTTAAAGTGTGCCTATAATGATTGATTTTGCAAGGCGCACTTCAAAATATTTAAAAAAATTAAGCAAGTGCATTTATTGCAAATTAGAAAGTATAAGTCTAAATTGCCAAAGATGCTTTTTATTATGCTATAAGAAAGCTAAGCCCTAGAGGGATGAAAACTGGGTTCATGCATCCCACAAAATTAATTACTATAGAAAAATAAAAATTAAAAGCACTTGCCGCAATTCCTGTAAGGTACTGCCCCAGGAAAGTAGCCTCCTCCACAGAATTTGGCACAACAAGATTTGCCCCATACGTTTTTGAGCAATAACTTTGGCCCTCGTAAGGTGATGTAGCATACAATGGAGAAGTTTCCAACTTGTAACAAGAATTGTCAAAACTAAACCATCCATCACCACAATTTACTATCGAAAAAATAGTTAAGTGAAACGTGGGATTACATTTTGAATAAACTTTTGTTACCATTTGCTTGGCAAATAAAATTTGTCATTTGATTGGAACAAGCTTCAGCCCTCCAACTGTTATCAGTGCAATCAAGACCAACACACATGGAGGCACACAACTTGTTGGGGTCCTTCAAAGGTTCCAAAACGTTTCCGGTAATACCCCAATTTGTGTATGGAATATTTTCACCTAAAAGTTTGACCTCATTGATTGATAAGTAAGGTTTTTCAAAAAAAAATAATGTTTACCAAATTTGCAAATAGCTGAAATGAGTTTGTTCTGATCATAACCATAACTTATGGAGTAACTTGAATTGGAAGTGTCGAACACAACACTGTAATATTCAAGCATGGTTGGAATGGCATCAAGTTGCAAACTTGACCATGGATCAATGTTATATTGGCCAAGAGTATTTTGCAAAATGCCTGGAAACATCATTGAAATTTTAGCATAAATATAATGATACAACCAGTTTAAGATTTTTTTCTTGAGTGTCTATATAGCAAAATTAATCGGGTCTATGATCTTTTGCTTAATGCAAGTTCACGAGATCAAGTTTGCCTAATGAACAAGTTCGCCTAATGCAAGTTTGCCTAATACCCCGGTTCGCCCAATGCATACCCCAGCTTACCCCCCCCTACTTTTTTTCATGGTGCATTTTATTACTTTTTTCTATGAACTCATTCGTAGTTCGTAACTATGCTCAAACTCGTTCATAGTTAGGTTAGCCCCGCAGGGTTAGGTTGGGTCTGGTTAGGTTAAGTTAGGTAAGTGGCAAACTTCGAACTTTAGGCAAACTTGTACAGTTGGCAAACTTGCATTAGGCG
>Ga0194133_10008335_pt1 | contig 12113 bp, 10 predicted proteins | sample TA2KigOf40mmetaG_FD_155448 | JGI IMG/M metagenome (GOLD analysis project Ga0194133, IMG submission 155448) | Freshwater microbial communities from Lake Tanganyika, Tanzania - TA2015055 Kigoma Offshore 40m | ecosystem: Environmental > Aquatic > Freshwater > Lake | place: Tanzania: Lake...
TTTATTTTAATCTGCCATAAGTCTTATCTTTTTGCCCTCCCTTGACTGAAACAAGCACTTCATATATAAAGTGACTTTGTTTCCCTCTCAGTTCAAGTTGAGCAAAGCTCAAAAGAAGTCTTGTTTAGATAAAGTCAAAAATTTCAAGTTGAAGAAGTTTGGATTGATGAGTGACATTATTAATATGCAATCCACAGCTTTGCCATGCAATGGATGTACAGAAGTGGATGATGTCAACAAGCCCCCATTCAACCTCGGGGCTCTCAGCATCAGCTTTAGCGGGTGTGGATTTCTTGGCATCTACCACATGGGGGTGGCAGCAGCCTTAAGGCAATATATTCCAGGTAATACTTGGATTTGAATGTTTTCACCCTATCCGGACAACTGAGGATTCCTTATACTCAACAAATTGTAAATTTAGATTTGCGGGTGATCAGGGTGGCTGGTTGCTCAGCAGGGGCCCTGGCAGCTGTATGCCTTCTTCTGGACACACCTCTTGGTAAGGATTATTTCAAATACAAATCAACTTCATTATATTTTTTCCCCACAAATAAAATCATTGTTCTATATTAAGTTTTTGATCTTTATAGTTATTTGTTCAAGTTCAAAGTGTAAATAAATATTGCATAATAATCTTCCCATGTTTTCCAGCGGACAAAGTTTAAGTAAAGATCAAGAGATTTTATTGGATTAGACTTAGGAAATATGAGGCAAAGGTCGAGCACTCATTTTTTATACTAACTAGCAAATAGGTTTAAATATGCTTTTACTTATAAAGACCAAATAACTAAAGTTTTACCTAAGTTATAATAGAAGGAATCAAATTTTACCTTGACAGATGTGATTGTCCGAGATATCCTTGATGTTTCTAATAAAGCCCGAAAGCTATTCCTTGGACCTTTCAATCCAAACTTTGACATTTGTGGAAATTTGGTTGAAAGTTTAGAGCAGGTAAACTAAAGAACATCCTTGTTGGTACTTGGATTTTTAAGTTCCAAACTATTCTAGCTGTTGCCAGAAGATGCCCATAAGCGAGCCAGCAATGCACTTTACATCTCAATAACGGATGTTTACACAGGCAGAAACAAGGTCATTTCAAGTTTTGCAACAAGACAGGAACTTATCGATGTAAGATGCTGAACTGAATTTTAATTCTGATAGTCTAATTAAAAATTTTGTTCTTAGGCTATTCTTGCATCAACTTACATCCCTGCATTTTCTGGCATGTTTCCTGCAAGGTGAAGTTTTTTTCTTAATTGTAGAATTTTATTCAGCCTGGCCTTAGCTGAGGTTAAGAATCTGAGGGTTGCTGGTTCGAGCCCTAGCACTTCTGTCAGCATATGACCCTGGAATGTCACAAAATGATTCTCGATTCGGATATGATTTGCTTATACCAAGAAACCTTAAAAGTCTTTTTAATTTCTGTGGCACCTTAAGTCAAAGTTTGCCTAAAGGTCCAGGGTCTGCACCAACGATATTTGGATTCCCACCCAGAGTGGATTCTTCATATAAAAAAAATCTTTTTAAGTACACCTTGCAAATATTCTTCACTATTTGGCTGGGAATTATTTGTTATTACTTTTGGCAACCCGGGGTCAAAGGTTGCCTTGAGGTGCCTGCAAGGGTTCAAACTATTGACCCTAAGATATATATGCTATGGCATTGTGCCACAGCAAACCTTTTTATTTATTTAATTTTTAATTTCAAATTACTTCTTTAAGGTGGAGAAACACTCCAGTTATCGACGGTGGATTCTCAGTCAACCAGGTAAAAATCAATTTCTGATTTCATTTTAGTGTTGAACAAAAATATATTGGTTGATCAGGTGCGTCTTGATGATGCGACATTGACAGTGAGTCCTTTTTCTGGTGAAGCTATTATTAGCCCGACTGACAAAAATGATGTGAATGATGCTAGAAAATTACTGAGGGTAAGAATAATCTTTGTAAAACATCTTTCTTAACCTTTGATATCATTGGTGAAAACTCTGATCCAAGCCTCTCCTATATAAAGGGCAACTGTTCTATCAATGAACAGTTCAGTATTGATTCTTTTTTTGATTGGGAAGGTCATCATTGGGCTTCCACACGTTCTCTCATTCAATCCACATACACTCTGCAGACAACTGCTTATCTTTATCAGATGCACAGTATGAAATTATCCTCACTGAGGCTGCCTTGAAAGATCTTTTAGTATTTGGGTTGAAAATTGTTAGCATAATGTGGGAAAGAATCTATAAAAGATGTAAATTTTATTGCTGCCTTCTAGGCTATTAAGATTTAAGACCTTGGATTTGCACCTCATTCAAACTTGATATTTTTGTCATTTCTAGATGTGGATTGCACAGATGGGTGCAAATGTCTCGTGGGCCAACATCAAGAGGCTCTCAAATGTTCTCTTCCCTCCAAACTCTCAGATTTTAGCAGATCTTTTGATGGGTGGATATTTGGTAGGTTGAATTCAAAGATCAAATTTTTGAAATATTTTTCTTTGAACTTCTTTATTTTACAGGATGCAACAAACTTTCTTGCAACCTACGGATTTGTCAAGAACTGCCCAATGTGCTTAACTGTTAAAACTGTTGTTAAAAAATCTTCTCTGAAAATCTTTGAGGTAATTTTTACACTTTTTGAAATTAAAAATAATTCTTATTCATGTAAAGTGTGTCAAAAACTAATTGATGTGGGTCACTCTCAATTCCAAATTGGGTTGACCCCTGAACAGATCTCAATCAGGTGCCAGATTTCCTGAGACTAACCTGTGATATTGCTTTTTTTACAGGATAATGACTTTCACTTTCCAGAAGTATTGGTCAAGGCCGCCCACATGTTACTTGAAAATACAGGCTTTCAAAAGGCACTCCGTTTGGAAGAGGAGATGAGAAAAAACTCTTTTGTTCATCTTGCTGTATCTACAGCAAAAACAATTATATATTACATGCCAGTTATTTTTGTTACAAGGTATGAATCACAGCATCAAGTATCATCCTTTGAAATTGAATTTTAAGTTATTACTTTTTCCCAGATGGACTGTGATCTTTTTTGCAAAGCTTTTTGTAAAGCATCTTTCCTATCTTGCATACAGTGTAAGTGGAATGACCGACTTTCAGGTTATGGTTGAACAAATACTAGGTCTACTCATTGGAGTTTTTGGACCTATGTTGGGTATTCCCAAAGAGTGGGTCTCAGTAGATGACCGCACTTTAATCCATTTTAATGAGAAAACAACCCAAAGAGTTCAGAGACGTCGGGCCAAATTCTATTGTGAAGTTCATGTGGTTAAAGCAAAAGAAGATGGCCACATTTCAGATACTTTACTTGATAAAAAACGATGCAGGTAGAACTAGAAATTACAAAACTTAGATGTAATCACTAAGGCTAAATAAAATCCAGGTGTGTCAAGATCAAAAAGATTCTTGATGACAAAACTGGCACTGAGTATATGGATGTAGCTGATGGAAATGTAAGTCAACACATGGAAATATTTTACAAACTTGAACAATCTTTTATTTCATTATTAGACAGAGAATGTTTGTGAGTTGCATCATCCAGGAGGTGACCAGATCTCTGCAAATTCTCACCTTCAAAATCAATTTTCTGATGAAAGTTCAGAAAATGGCATGACAGAATTGTTGTCTTTGCAAGTCGAAGCTTACATGGACAATGAGTAAAGATTATTTTAAAAAATAATCCAGACAGCTAGTTTCAGGAAAAACCTTTTTTGCTTTTAGTGATGTTCATATTCCAATGAACAAAGAAGAAGCTTGTCGCATGCAATTAGATAATTTGGATACTGCAGCTCATTCAAGAACGGTACTTGAGCTTAAATATAATTAGAATTTAATTTCTTAATTAAGAATAGTTTTTGATACCAGGCCTCTATTGTTCCATCTTTGGCGCCCTCTGTAGTCGCATCACGTATAGCCTCAAGAGCAGCCTCTAAAGCTGCCTCAAGACGAAGCTCAGCACAACCATCCAGGTAACCTATTTTGTATAAAACAAGATATTCTTAAATTGACAATTTAAAATCAATTTTTAGACGTAACAGCTTCTCTGGCGACCTGGTGTCTCAGACCCCTGAGACTTTGGAGAACATTTTACGTGTGACTCGCCTTCAAGAGAGTGTCCTCAATGCATATTACACAGATAATAATGGAGAAGTTGTCACAATGACTCTGTATGACATTACAGAAACAGATCCTACAGAAATCCTCGGTGATGATGTGTTTGGTGAGGAGGATGTTGAGGCCTCATTAAGATTAAAGCAAGAGAAAAGGTAAACTTTTAAGAAATTGAAATACCCACTCTGATTATCTGACCTTCTAATTTCAATTCAAAATCCAGACGATGCCGAGTCAGAAGTGGGTCTGGTGATCACAAACTCAATCCTGAGCAAATACAGAAGAAGCTCAGCCATCTCACTGGCTTCTATGTTCCAGAATCAGACACAACCTCTGAAGAGGATACCGACAATTCTGATCTCTACGACCACGAAGAACTTTCCAGGCTGTCAGTGACAAATTAATAATCTAACTTAAAAGTTTTTTTCAATCTGTGAGATATTTCATACAAGCATAAATCTGCCATTTTCTTCAACTACATTTGAAGCCCTTGTAGTAAATTATATTTACAAAAAAGTTATCATCAGAAAAACAAATTAAATAGTAGTTGAAATTTTTTAGAAAAAAAAATTAACATATAAAAATGATTTTTAAACAAATTTTTCTCTAGTTTCCTTTCATATTGTATAAAATGCTTAATCAATTGTAAGGAATGGAATAAAATATCAAATTTTTAATTCCTAGTATTTTTATCAGATTTTCCAAAATCTGGAAACCAGTCTCTTCGAATAATCATTGTCTTTCCTGCTTTGTAAGTTAATTAAGACTAATGGAAAACAAACTGTTCTTTTTAAGTAAGTAAAATTATGAAAGATTCAAGACTACAGACTGATGCTTAGAGTAAAATAGGGATCAAGGAGGTTGCTAAAGTCCAATAGCTAAGGTAATGCTGCATTGAACCTTTAATCTTAAGCAATTTACAACTTGAAATTTCAAAAGGATGTGATAAATATGGAATGTTTCTTTGAAAAGTTGTATTATAACATTTGAAAACTCCATTTATCAAAAAATTAATTGTGGAAGTAGAATCTGACTTTTTACCAAATCAGGCCATCCCTTTTTGATTACCATGTTTGTTTGATCTTGCTAGTCAAATTAAAACAGTAGCCATTTGCCCATCAGATGGGTAAAGCATCTGATTTAAAAATTAAATCCAATGGTAAGATTTGAGGTTCAAGTCTTTAGCTTGCCAACAATCTTTTATCCCTGATTTAAAAAAATATATCCCACCCTAGTAAGAATAGCATTTAAAGGTGATTCACCTACTCAAGATATATTATCATTTTTGGTCCCGGGGAGCAGAAAGTGTTTAAACTGTGACACAAAAGTTCTCTAGATTATCATATTTTTTTGTGCAAATTCATTAAGCACTTTGAGAGATTACCTCAGCAAAAGAACCACTTTCAATTTTATTGTTAAACAGAATATCTTTTTCCAAGCAATTAATTTAATCCAATGGATCATGAATCCTTTTAAGATAATCCCTGTTTAGATAAGATAAATCTGAAAATATTTCAAATAAATTTAATATTTTATTATTGTGTAACAGAATGAATATTTTAGACTTTTTTGGTTAATATTATCATTTTAAAATATAAAACATCAGTCACAATGGAGAAAGAATTTTTACTACAAAAAATTTACATGAAGGAACTTTTTGGTCACAAAAATAGACACTTTTTAACATCTGACTAGAGAGAAATGTGTGTCAATTGGATATTTTACTTCAATTTTAAATGAGATTTTCCTCTGCAAATAGGGAGCACCATTTTTGAACAATAATGACTTAAGCAGCTAATTGGTTTGAGTCTAATACTAATTGATAAGTGGTTTTATGGAGCTGAAGTTGGAAGAAGAGCTTGAGCTGCTTGTAATAGTGCCACTTGCTGGACTCAAGTCATTGAGGTTTGCTAAGAGAACATAGGCTCCCATATCAGATGTTACTAAGTGAACCATGTTGTTGTCAAGCTGCATGAAAACACCACGAGTGTCAATCCGTTCGTTCAGCTTGACAATTTCCCAAATAGGTATGGGTCCATCTGTATTTTTACAATATTTCAGGGTCAACTTTTTAACTCCATTAACACCTCCAACATGGGGCATGGAGAGGACAACTGGTTTCAAAAGGAGATCACCCTGCATACTGCCAAACTGGACAACTGGAGTCAATGGCGTTGACATGCTGTCTAATCTCAAGGAGCATTTGTCTTGTCTTAAGACTGTAACATAAAGACTGTTTCTCTCTCCAGGGATGACAGCACCTTGGGGAACTGTTAGGGAGACATTGGCATCAGGGGCAGAGATACGTGTGCCGGATTCTGAAACAGTGGCCCAACCAGTTGAGTGAAAGTCAACATTCTGAGGTAGGTATACGTCAGATCCACGTGGCTTGGGGGTTGAAGATATCACATTGTCTGTAAAAATCAATTTCGACTCAATTAGAAATCAGTGTTGGGCATTTTCTTCATCATTTTGAATTACCTGAAGCATTTGAATTTGGCAGAAAGGGTGAATTTTCCAGGTTCTCATTGGAAAAAGGTCTTGTGTTGAAAACTGTCATGGGTTGCTCATAAAAGTGATCAGAGAGATTCAACTGCAATAAAATTATAATCCGGAATGAGAGTTGGCAATTCCACTCAACCTCTTGTTATGAAATTAAAAAAAATTACCTGATTTTTATCTGCATAATGGTCCTCATAGCAAGAGGAGTGAGCTCCTCTGGTCAGATCCGGCATGTAGCTTATAGTTTTGGGGTCACGTCGGGATGGATCTCCTCCCTTACCCAACTCACAGCCTGGAAAGAAATGAGACTTTTCATTTTCAAACTCTTTCCAGTCTCATTTGAATAAACAACATTTATCCATGTGGGTGTTCTCTTGTCACACAAAAAGGACATAATAAGAGAACCGAGACAGCTCTTTCCTAAACTGTCATAACAAGGTAGAGATAGAGGAAGGTCATGTTTTTCTTTGTGGTATGCCATGTTGTCACCCTTTCCACTTGAGAAAATAAAGCTCTTTTATCCACCTCAAAACCCTATATGCTGGAATGTAAATTTTCTTAACTTTCATGCATTAAACTTTCTTATCAAGACATGACATTTATTGATTCTTTTAAGGGTAGTTTTGGACTCCTTTTTTTTTATAGTTTTTCACTTTCACGAAAAGTATAAAATGTTGGACAAAAAGTAGTTTCGCTTTTGACAGTTGAGAATGTGCAGACTTTGAGCTGAGGGGGTAATGCAAATCTAAAAGAATTACCCTCAACTCTAAAGTGACACAGTGGGAAGAGTAAACACTGAGACAGATTTGAAAAGACATGAAGCATTGCTTTGATGAATGCGAAACAAAGTTTCTCAATAGTCTAAGAAGTGATTGGCCAGGCAAAAACAAAGCCATAAATTTAGTTGAGACTTACTTAATTTATTGCTTGCTTAAAGATTTCTCATTTCTCATAGTAAAATAATGTATGTTTATTTTTTTGGAAAAGTGAAAATTGAGAAAGAAATCTACAAAAGTGTCTTATTTCGAAATAAGTTTGAAGCCTGATGAGAAGCATAGATAAGAACAATTTTGAAGTTTTAGAGCAGTCCAAAGTTTCTGACAATTTCACCCTCCTTTTTCTTGGTGAAAAACCTTAATGACAGATTCTTCAAAGATAAAGAAGGGGTGTGGACTGGGGCTGGGCCAGACCTCTCCACTCTGTTTATTGAGTAGATTGGGTTTCTGGATTTTTCAGAAGTAATCGACTGAACTATAAGAGTTTCAATCTGTGTGGAAGGGAAAAATAAATGAAGTACGAAATGTTTTATTCAAGATTCCAACAGAATATATGGATGAAAAATTGGGATGTTTATTTATAGAAGTTAGGTTGTTCAGCTTACAGTCCAACAATATTCATCCAATGTCTGTTGGAAGTGACTTTTTCTGTTTGTTTTTACAAAGCAGTGACATGAAATAGTTCAAGTAAACAGATGTCATTGGCTTCAAAAAAACCTGTCTTTCAATACCTTCTTTGTTAACTGTCTATGTCTTTTTTTCCAACTATAACCAAGCTGTTTTTTGCCTCATCATCTCGATAGACACTTTTGGGTGACTTTTTAGTCAAACAACATTTTATTGCTACTGATAAAAAGGTTTGGAAGTAATTTTTATGACATCCACGTCAAAGAAGTGTACTTTATCGGACCTTTCGACAAGGAAAAGATAAAAAAAAGTCATTTTACCTCCAGAAGATAGTCCATAGCTTGGATAATTCTCATTTTTTCTTCTCAACAGTTTCACAATGACACAGAGGACAGCAGTGAAGATGACAAATGCTAGACCGAGGCCAATGCACAAGGTGAGGTCAGCTGCAGCAACGGTCGGGGTAGCCTCTGTTGTAGGTTCACTCCCATACAGTACAATAGAATGAAGACCAGCTGGAATCAGTTTGAAATTAAGAAATAGCTTTTCTCACATGTCTAAGATTGATAAAAATTCTCACTTTTGCACGATCCTCCTGTACAATTTTGGCTGTCAATATCTTTTCCCATACAATATCTTCCACCTTGTTTTGGGGCTGGATTGTTGCATTCTCTACGTCGAAACTGTAACAGAAACCACTTTTTAGATATTTTTCTGGAAGCTGGATGAAAAATATCTTTTTACCTGTAAACAGTCAGCACTACATGAAGACCACGATGCCCACGAAGACCACTTTCCATCAACACCAGGGCAAACTTCATTGCAAGACTTTTTCTGCACTGCTGGGCCTTTGCATCCAGGTCCTCCATTTATAGGTGCTGGATTGTTGCAAAGTCTATTTCTTTTGCTGACCCCTCTGCCACATTTGACACTGCATTCAGACCACTCACCCCATTCACTCCACATACCTGAAACTGAAAAATGCAGGGGTCTGTCTATTTGGTAAGTATCACTTAGTGAGCAGCAAAAAAAAGACTCAAATCAAAAGATTTATTTTATTTCCAGAAAAATTTCTTTAGCATTGGCATTTTGTCAAGTTTGTTTTAGCCTTAAGAATAATAAACAGACAAGCCTTTTTTGGGAAAATGAATTCAGGTCTGGAAATGATTGATGTTTAAATAAAGCAAAATCAATGTTTATTCTGAGAAGAGACAAATTGAAGCTTGAGTTTTTGGAATGACAATAGAGGAAGAAACTCTTTTGATTGAACCGAACAATTTCAGTTCAATCAATCTATAGTAAGTAAAATGTTCATTTTAATTTAATCAAACAGAAATTGCCGACGACCACAATGGGGAAACAGACATTCGCCATCTTGGCGCCGTGGGAGAGGTTAAAATCTTGGCTAAAGAGATTCATACCTCCTGATACTGTCAACAACAACAACACAAAGACAGACACACACACAAAAATATGTCTCCAAGAAAAAAAGATATTATAACAGTTTTTCTCCATGTTTTCAACCAGACACAGACAGGAGGGAGGAGGGTGAATGTGCAAACAGAGAAAAAGTGGGTGGTTTTTTTTCCTTCCACATACTTTCAGACTTTGACAATTCTTAATGACCATTCCCTTCTTATCTTAGATAAGTTGATAAAATATCTCTTTAGTTTTCAAGAAATTGAATCATGGTGTATATGGTTTATGACATTCGCTTGCCCAAATAGCCACTCAAGATAAGAAATTTATTGGGCCGGCACGAAAAGAAAGATTGTAAAAAATCCAGAGCTTTTATTCTCATTCCATTTCATTTCAACAACATAATGGACTTCACTCATTTCGAATTTCAAATGGAGGTTTTTCACATCTTACTTTAAATTCTTCAAATGTTTCAACAACTGCTTTGCAAAGAATAAATGATGGGCGAAAAAAAAGTATGAATGAAAAAGTTTAATTAACTATTTTCTCCAACTATAAATCTGAAAAAAATCAAAAAAATTCAATTGAACTGGCGTCTAAGCTAATAAAGGTTGTCGGGGTGGGCACCAGCCAGTCTGATGCATCATTTTCACTCACATTCAACATGAAGCAAAATCTAACACTTTACATTAACAATGAGAACAAAAAGTATATGAAATTTTTTGCTGAAAAAAATATGAGAGATGATTCTACAAAGAAGCTGAAACTCTTATTCATTCTTGAGCAATATTTTTCCTACCATTTGCAATTACATGTTGGGAATGCTATAGGGAAAAAACTTGTTTGATTTATGTTGGGGTATTACTTATATTATCTAATGATTGGGTAGTGTAAGGTTGGTTGAGAATCAGAACAAATTTGTAGTTCATGACTTGGTGAAGAGAGAAAAATATATTCAAAACCACCCTTTGTATGAAAACAAAAAAGTTAGATATTTGTATTGGTTTTTTCTTTCCCTATCTATACAACAGATAGGCTAAATTGAAAATTTTTCAACATGTTTACAATGGAACCATCCGGTAATAAAAAAAAGGCAGCGTTGAAATCACCAGGAATTGCTTCTTGCTGGTTAAACTTATCCTCTCACAATCACGTTTAGATTTGAAAAAAAGTCTTTTGTTTCATTTCAGACAGAAAATTTTGACTTTTTAAAATCAAAGTTTGTCTTGTCACGCAAGCAAATGGCGCCTTGAATGCGCAAAACTCAACTACACTTTAAAGACAGACCAACCTGTGCACCACCAAAATTCAATTGGAGTCTATTTTGGTAAAGAAAGGATGTCATTTGGCCTGTTGGGGCTCTTTCATGCCATGAGAATAAAACGTTAAAAACATACTTGGTGAAAGGTTAAGATTGTAAACTGCAAAAAACAATCATTCCTAATAGTTGTTCCCAGCATGTAACAAATAACAACCTTTTCTCATTCTTCCAAACATTTTGCATCTTTATTTGAAGATTTTATTTCTTGTCAAAAGCAATTTTGTCAAAGCTGGTTCGAAACAAAAAATAACATTCCTTTGTACAATGACTATCGAATTTTCTACTAACAAGCTATCATTATTGGGAGTGAAGCAAAGTCAGTCCACTTTTCAACCCTCAACCTCTATCTAGCAAGGATGATCAAATATACTATCGATTGAACATAGAAAACAATAAATTCACATGAAAATTGTAGTTTTTATTTGTGTGAGGAAATAAATTTCTTTTCTTTTTTCCAACCCCCTCCCCCTTTTTTGAAAGTAACTAAAAATTCTGTTGTTGAAATTACCACATTAAAACATGTATTTTACCATTTCGTGATCTAAAAAAAAGGACTTTTTCGTTGCGTGAGTGAATAATGTTTTTTTTAGAGACTTCAAATTACAAATGCCAATTTTACTAACAATTTCTGCGTTTCTATTCGAATGATGATTTCAACCAGCTAATTTTTTTTCATAATCTTCTTGGCTGGTTGTTTTGTAACACGAATGGCAGACCCAGTCAGGGCAAGAACATAGACAGACAGACACAATGAAATCTTTTTCCCTTTTCCTCCTTCTTTTTTTTCTATGTTATTATTACTCAACTTGGTCTCAGGCTGATAGGGTTTGAGTCTGGAGCTCGGGAACCCTATCATTAAACTCGCATTCGAGGTGGTTCCCTCTACCATTTCAGCTCAGACTGGGTCCCTTGCATTTTTGCCTTTTGTTTTACGTATATATTTCTCAAAACAAAAATCATACTTTTTTTTGCCCCTTTTCTTCTCTGCCAACCAAAATTAAAAGAAATATCTTTGTTGCAATTGTAAGAATAAAAACGCATTACATGTAGGTACAATTTCATTCTTTCCTTTTGAAAGATGGAAACCTCGAATTATGTCGATGAAGAAAAGTTAAGTTTTTGATCACATCACGCAATCACGTGGAAAAAAATGGAAAACAGTGACTTTTTTTTGTTCCAGTTGAAATGAAATTCAGACTAAAATCTTGAGAGTTGTGGTTATAAGAATCACCCAAAGAACAAAATGTAAGTCTAGTACATGAAATGAACTTAAAGTAACTTTTTTTCTGCTGCAGCTGTCCATCCTCTCTTAACTTTTATTTCACTTTCTACATTTCCCATGTGGGAA
>Ga0194133_10008341_pt1 | contig 12110 bp, 12 predicted proteins | sample TA2KigOf40mmetaG_FD_155448 | JGI IMG/M metagenome (GOLD analysis project Ga0194133, IMG submission 155448) | Freshwater microbial communities from Lake Tanganyika, Tanzania - TA2015055 Kigoma Offshore 40m | ecosystem: Environmental > Aquatic > Freshwater > Lake | place: Tanzania: Lake...
AACTGAAACGACGGAGCGTCCGCAGGTATGTTTCTTCACTGCCACTCGATGCCTTGGGGCCCCGGAAACTCTTCCGCATCCTGGAAAACGCGGTCGGCTTGGCAGCGTAAACTGCAAAAGCCGAACTCAGTGGCCGTGACGTGAAGCGGGTGCGTTGAAACTGGAATATCCATGCCATCCTCGCTCTTCGGTGTCGGCGCGATCGGCTCGAACGTGCGGGTGCGTCCCGCGTGGCTCGAATCTTATCACATCAGCCCGTGGATTCGCATGGGTACAGCCAGCGGATTTCCCTTTGGGGTTTCCAACGTGCCGCTGAATGGAGCAATGCGAAAACATTCGCTCGTTGTATTTTGATGAGAGCCTCGTAAAGTCCCATGAGCAGGCACTCGGCCTCCTACCGACTGCCGGCGATACAGCTGCGGCCTCTGGTGGGGCCTGCTTACGTTTGTCGCCGGCTCGAGAGCAGAAGAAGTTGTCGCTTCGCGGACCTGCGGCTTGTTACTGATCGCCGCGGCAGTTATGGGCTCCTGGAGCGTTCGCCGATTTTTGTTTGGCCCCGCATCTGGTTTGCCAAGGCGTCGCTCCAGGCAACACGGGTTTGCTCTACCCCACCGCAAACACCGCGTCGCCTCGATCGTGCGGCGGGCCACCCGCGAGCCAGGTGGTCCAACCGAGCCGCGATCCCGACAGCGCCATTCCCTGTTCGTCACCGCCGAGTTGGCATCGCGGCACTGCAGCCGCGGAGAGCACCAGCCGCACGCGAATCTCGAACTGTGGGCCCGCATAGAGCCGTAGCAGATCGCCGAGCGCCGCCAGCCGCGCCGTGCCGGGCAGGCGGGAACCGAAGTCGACTGCATTGAGCGGTCCCAGGACCACCTCGAAGGCGGATTCCACGTCCCAGACTCGCTGGCCCGCGATCGCATCGATGCCCAGCCGGGCGTTGAGCCCCTCGGGCCTGTCGCGGCTCGCGAGCGCCGTCTGATCGGGCTCCTCGAGTTCCAGCCAGCGGCCCACGAACTGCTCCACCCGCACCGGCACCTGGTAGACATCGCGGAGCAGCCGCTCGAGCGACTCGGCCGACCGTGGCTGGCGGGAAAAGTGGGCGGCATGGCGAAACACCACGTCGTCACCGGTGACGAGCCTCCCCGGCAGGCCACGCACACCGAGGCCGACGAGCGACGCCACCGTCGCGGTCACCGGATCACGCGGCGCTTCGGCGGCCTCGTCCCAGGCCGTACCCAGGCCGGTGAACGACGTCAGCTCATGCTGCACCGCCGGCCGATACTTCGCCCAGGCGCGGCAGAGCAGCGCCGTCATCCGCTGCACGAAGATGTCGAGAAACTCCCGGAGCGCCGTGTCGCGAAACCGCCGATACCGCTCGACGACGAGCGACGAGTAGTGCCGCGGCAGCGTGCCGGCCGGACCGATCAGCCCGAAGCAGGCGAGCTCGACGTGCGCGAGCCTGACACCCCCACGGGCCGCCGCCTCGGTCGGCGACTCACGGCGAATCGCCGTGATCGCCCCCTGCGGAAACCCGAGCGTCGGGGAGGAATGAAACCGCACCGCCGGCCGGCGGACCGCATCGCTCTCCCGGCTGCCGATCCCCGGTGGAGCCGGCCCCCCGGATGCCTTCGTCTCCTCGACCGCGGCAGCGAACAGCAGCCGCACCGCCTGGAACAGTTCGAACCGCTGCGGCTCGGCGTAGAGCCGCTCGATGATCGGCGGATCCGGGGACCGGCCAGCGGCAGCCCCATCCTCGGCCCGCGGCTGGCCGCTCCCGGAAATGTCGCTCATGCCAGCGTCCTGCCCCCCGCCCGTGGCGGCCAGATCCACTGCTCCCGCCGGCTCTCGCGTTCCCGCGAGCTAGCGACAAGCCGCGTGAACGAGTTGATGTTCACCCAGGCACCGAGAAACCGCTCGAGGACGCTGCAGAAGAGGTAGGCCGCCTTGTCCGAGAATCGCTCCTCGTCGAGTTCCAGCCGGATCTCCACGCCCTGGCAGACACCCCCCCGATCTCCGACCCGGGCCGCGACGCGCCGACTCGACACGCCGATGATCCCTTGGATCCAACGCTGCTTCTGCTCGTAGTCGTCGAGGTCGTCGAGGAGATAAAGCCGGAGCATCTCCCGCAGGGCTTGCGGGGCACGGCCGTCGCCCGCGTCGGCCAGCGACAGATGATTGAGCGAGAGATGCGAGATGATCCGCCATGCGTTGCCGCGGCCCGGCATGGTTCGCAGGGGCCGCGTCGGCCGCGTCAGGCACTGGATCGTGCCGATCGGCCCCTGGCCCTCCGGCAGCGTGAGCCGCGGCCGCCCGACGGCGAACGGCAGCCGTGCCGGAAGATTGCGGTTGGTGCAAAGGGCGCGGGTGTGCACCGTGAGGTCGGCGACGGAAACGGGGCCGCCCGCATCGTCCACCAGCGCCAGCCAGACATCCGTGGCCGCATCGGTCACACCATCCGGCTGAGGCTCGCGATGCATCCGCCGGGCCGCCAGCCAGCGGAGCCGCCGCCCGTCCTTCGCGGCAGCCGGCGGGGCCCCACCAGCTGCCACCGCGTAGAACGGCAGCACGTCCTCGGCATCCGAGCCGGACGGTGCGGCCTGGACCGATTCGATGGCATACACCTCCACGGCCCGCGGGCGACGGGCGTCGGGCGTGATGCAGTATTCGCTTCTCGTTCCATTGATCCGCATCGGATCGAGCCGCTGGGCGAAGAGGTTGACGACCGGCGTGCAGCCCAGACGGATCGACCGGGGCGACACCACCCGCTCCAGATCCCGGCTCGTCGCCGAGAGCAGGATCGATACATGCATGGCTCGGCCGATCCGGCCGATCACCTGCGGCGTGAGCCCCTCGAGATCGACGAACAGGAACTTCTGCGGCAGCGCGAAGAACTCCGAGAGGAGCCGGTAGCCCGAAAAGCCGCGCGGGTCATCGGGGATCGCAGCATCGGCGGGATCGAAACCGGCGGCGACTAGCCGCTGCCGCGGCAGCACGACGGCCTGCGGATCGGCGGGACCGTCGGCGATCACCACCCCCAGGCAGCGGGTGAGCAGCAGCTCATACAGCTCCTGCATCGACTGCCCCGCCTCGGCGTGGAGGTGCAGCCGCAGAGAGCCCAGTGGCAACTGCCCGACGCGGACCTCGCCCGACAGCGGCTCGATCACCGTCGAGAGCACCGCCACCGTGCCGGCCGGCGGCACGATCGGCAGCTGGAAGGGCGGCCCCGAGAGACCCGCCGCGGCGATCTTCAGCGGCCAGAGCCGTTGATCGAAGCAGGTCCGGTAGCGACACCGTTCCCCCTCAACTTCCTCGGTCTCGACCGGTGTGCCACGGGGCAGGTGATAGCCGGCCGTCAGCTGCGCCTGCTTCGGATCGATGGCGAACTCCGCGATGGCCATCGACGGCAAAGGCCGCAGATAGTGCGGGTAGAGGAGGTCGAGCAGGCCGTCGGAGAGTTCCGGATAATCGTCGTCGAGCCGCTTCTGGACCCGGGCGGCGAGAAACGCCACCCCCTGCAGCATCCGCTCGACGTGCGGATCCTGGGAGTCGTCGCGACCGAGGCTCAGACGCCCGGCGATCTTCGGATGCCGCTCGGCAAACTCCCCCGCGAGCGACCGCAGGATCGCCAATTCACGGTCGTAATAGGGAAGCAGGTCGTCGCTCACGTGGCCCCCTCCACCGCGAACTCGCCGCTCGCCACGTCGAGGGAGGAGGAAAAGACGACCGGTTCCTGGAGCGGTTCCACGACGAGCACGGCCTCGATGTCAAACCGGACGCGGCGGTCGATCGACCGTTGGCCTTCAGCGTCGACGACGGGCCGCACCCGCACCCCCTGCAGCCGGGGCTCGAAAGCCTGGATCGATTCCTCGATCAGCCGGCAGAGGAGGCCGAGCTCGTGGTCTTCCCGAATCTCCATGCTCTGGAGGTCGGGCAGGCCGTAATTGAGCAGCGACGATTTCAGTTCCGGATAGGCGTCCGGGATCGCCGTCAGCAGCCGATGGGCGTTGAGCAGGTTCTGCAGGTCGCGGCAGAGGCTCGTCTTGAGCACCCGCACCACCTGCACCTCCCGCCAGGCGGGCTCGCGGCTCTCCTCCGGACGATCGTCGAGCAGCCGGTCGAGCAGACTGGGAAGAAGCTGCGCCTCGTTGGGAATCGACTTGGACATCCCCAAAAGCCTACCCTCGAGACCGGCAAATCCGCCACGCGGATACGGAACCGCCCGACACCGGCCATGTTACAACCGGGCGTTTTCCGCCCGACTCCGAGGAGCCGCGACCGTGATCTCCCCACTGTCTCCTTCCGCTGGCTATGTGACCGACGTCGCCTACCTGCCCGGGTATTACCCATTTATGGCCCCGGCCCGGATGCGCTACGTCGCATCGCTGCACGGCATTCGGCCGCCGGCGGTCAGGGAGGGATTCGACTTCCTCGAACTCGGCTGCGGATTCGGCAGCACGCTCCTGACGCTGGCGGCGGCAAACCCAGAGGGCCGCTTCACCGGCGTCGACTTCATGCCCGTGCACACCGGGCACATCGAGCGGGAAATCGCTGCATCCGACCTGCGCAACGTGCGGGTGCTCTGCGCCGACTTCGCAGCGCTGCCTGCCGATCTGCCGCAGTTCGACTTCATCACGCTCCACGGCGTGTTCAGCTGGGTCAGCCCTGGACTGCGACGGTGCGTGCTCGAGATCATCCGCCGACACCTGAAGCCCGACGGCATCGTGGAGGTGACCTACAACTGCATGCCCGGCTGGTCGAGCCTGCTCCCTGTCCGCACGCTCCTGCGGCAGTTTGCCGGGCAGTTTCAGGGCGACAGCGTGATCCGTGTCAGGCAGGCCCTCGCGGTCGTGGCCGAGATGCGCAAGGCCGACATTCCCATCTTTCACGACCAGCCGCTGGCGGCCCAGCTCGTCGACCGGCTCGTGCAGGCCGACCCCCACTACGTGGCCCACGAATATCTCAACGAACACTGGACGGTGTTCGACGCGGCCGAGGTGCTCGCGATGTTTCACGAGATCGGCCTTGGGCACGCGGGCCGACTCCCCTATCACCACAACCATTGGGCGCTCTGCGCCCGGCAGCAGTTCGGTGGACAGTTCCAGGGGGCCGATCTCGCCACGGTCGAGACGCTCAAAGACCACCACGCCAACGTGATGTTCCGCTGGGATCTGTTTTCACCCCGGCCCCGGGAGGCCTGGACGCCGCGGGAACGCGCCGAAGCGGCAGGCGATCTCTTCTACCGCATCGCGTCACCACAGGCGTCGCTGCCGCACACGGTGACCTACGGCGGCGTGACGGCCGGCATCGCTGGACCGCCCCACGACCGGATGCTCGAGGTGATGGAAAGCTCGAGCTGGTCACTGCCCATGCTGCTCGACGAGCCGCAGCTGGCGGCATTCACTCCCGAGGCGTTGGTCGAGGCGGTGGACGCGGGGGTGGGGATGGGGCTGTTTCGCGTCGATGGCGGCCCGGTGATCGATCCGATCCCGCCAGCCAAATCTCTCGCCTCGGCAGCGCTCTCGGTGCCGCTGGCGTTCAACCGCCGCGCCCTCGAGCGGAAGGAGCTCGCCAACGAGCAGGTCGGCCTCGCGAGCCTGCGAACCGGCGCGGGCCACGAGATCGGCGACCTGCATGCCGTGATCCTCGACGAACTGATCACCGGCGGCTCCGCCAGTCTTGTCGACCGGATCGGCTTGCGCCTTGTCCGCACGGGAAAGCACCTGCGGGAGCACGCGACCGGTCAGCCCGTCACGGAGCCGTCCGAGCTGGCCGAAGCAGTCGGCAGCATCTGCGACGACCTCCTCACGACGGTGCTGCCGGAACTGGTGCGGCAGGGGATCGCGGTGTGGGACCGGGATCAGGCCGTGGGCAAAGCGTTGTAAATCTGCTTTGCCAACTGCACCATTCCCTTGCGTCGATCGCTCCGCGGCTTGGTGTCAGTCGGCGCGCATAACCGGCCAGTGATCAGCGCCTGATCCCCGGCCATCTTCACGGAGCATTCCGACCTACAGGTCTTCCAGCGGCATAGCCGCGGAAGGAGGCCTGTTATGGCGAATGTGCTGAAGATGATGATGGTCGAGGCGATTCATTCACTACGATCGGCAGGACTGTCCTGCCGTGAGATCGCAAGACGTCTTGGGATCCATCGGGAGACAGTCTCTCGGCACCTGCGTCTGGGCGGTGAGCCGGTTTTAAAACCGGCCAGCGCGCCGATTTCCCCGGCCGGGTCGGAGGATGCCGTGGCCGGTTTTGGCGCGCCGCCCGGCCCGGGGGTGGCTGGTTTTGAGCCGCCGACCGGCTCGCCGCGGAGTCAGGCAAGCGTTGCGAGCCCTTGGCTCGCATGGCTTCTCGAGCAGCGGGAGCGAGGGCTGTCGGCCAAGCGGATCCATCAGGATCTCCTGGTCGAACATCAAGCCGCTGCCGCGGTCAGCTACGACAGCGTGCGGCGGCTGCTCAAGAAGCACGGGGCCGCCAGGCCCGTGCCGTTCCGGCGGATGGAGAGCCCGCCGGGATTCGAGGCCCAGGTGGACTTCGGCACGGGCGCTCCGGTCATCGGGCCCGACGGCCGACGACGCAAGACGCATGTGATCCGCGTCGTCCTCTCGCACTCCCGCCGAGGCTATAGCGAGGCGGTCTTCACGCAGTCAACAGACGACTTCATCCAATGCCTGGAGAACGCCTTCGAGCACTTCGGGGGCGTGCCTCGCACGATCGTCATCGACAACCTCAAGGCCGGGGTGCTCAAGGCCGACTGGTTCGAACCCGAGCTCAACCCGAAGCTCGAAGACTTCTGCCGTCACTATGGCACAACCGTGCTCCCCACGAAGCCGAGAACGCCACGGCACAAGGGCAAGGTCGAGCGGGGCGTCGATTACGTGCAGGAGAACGCCCTCAAGGGGCGGACGTTCCCCAGCCTCCACGCCCAGAACCAGCATCTCCAGGAGTGGGAGAGTCGCACAGCCGACACCAGGATTCACGGGACCACGAAGAAGCAGGTACGGGCCTACTTCAACGAAGCGGAACGGGCAGCCCTCCTGCCGTTGCCATCGAACCGTTTCGAGAACTTCCGTGAGGCCAAGCGAAAGGTCAGCCGCGACGGCCATGTCGAGGTCGCCAAGGCGTTCTACTCAGTGCCTCCTGAATACCTCGGCCGAGAGGTCTGGGTCCGCTGGAATGGCCGTAGCGTCCGGGTGTTCAACGACCGGATGCAGCAGATCGCGATTCATGCCAAGCGGGATCACGGCCGCTACAGCACCGCCGCCCAGCACCTCGACCCTACGAAGATCAACAGGCTTGAACGCGGCATCGCCTATCTATTGGGCAAGGTCCGGTCGATCGGACCCCAGACGCATGCCTGGGCCGAGGCCGTCGTCGATGCCCGGGGCATCGAAGGCCATCGGGTGGTGCAAGGACTCCTGTCGCTCACCAGGAAGCACACCTGCGCGGAGCTCGAACGAGCCTGCGAAATAGCCCTCGCCAACCAATGCTATCGCCTGAGGCTGCTACGACAGCTGATCGCGCGGCAGGCCGACAAGCAGCAGCCACTCGAGTTCCTCGCCGAGCATCCGATCATTCGGCCGCTCGATGACTATGCCGCCGTGGTCGCTCGGGCGATCCATCGCCGCCAGAGTCGCCCATCCCTGGGCGAAGGTTTTGGGAGCCATGGCACAGGCATCCATTCCAGCAACCAAGACCGTCGCCCCGCAGGCGTGAACCTACGGGACGACGGATGCCTGTGGTCCGGGTATCGCTCGTCGGGTTGCTCCTCAGCAGAGCCCGACTCCTGTTCACCGGACACGCCAAGCGTAGCTCCCGATCCATCAGCGTGACGGATCGGGGTTGTTCTGTTTCCTCTCCGCCCAGGAGCCACCTGCCATGCACGACCACCTCCGCTCCATCCTTCGCCTGCTCCGGCTCTCCGGGCTCGCGGCCTCACTCGACGTCCGCATTCAAGAAGCCCAGGCCAGTCGCCTGAGCCACCTCGAGTTTCTCGAACTCATCCTCCAAGACGAAGTCGCCGTCCGTGATCATCGCCGGATCGACCGCCGCACCAAGTTCGCGGGCTTCCGGGACCTCAAGACCCTCGATCAGTTCGATTGGGAGTTCAACACCTCGCTCCCACGCAGGCAGCTCTTCGAGTTGGCCACCTGCAAGTTCCTCGACGACGCCCGAGACATCCTCCTCATGGGACCGCCAGGCACCGGCAAGACCCATCTCGCCCAGGCGATCGGCTATGCCGCCATCAAGCAGGGCCGAACCGTTCTCTATCGTTCCGTATTCGACGTCGTACGAGACTTCCTTCACGAAGAAGCCCTCGGCGATGACGATGCCACGCTCGCCCGCTACCTTCGTCCCGATCTCCTGATCATCGACGATATGGGAATGAAACAGCTGCCCAAGCGGAGCGGCGAATACCTGTTCGAGATCATCATGCGCCGCCACCAAACCAGAAGTACTGTCATGACCAGTAACCGACCACTCGAAGACTGGGGCAAGCTCCTCGGCGATGTGCCGAGCGCCTCGGCCATCCTCGACCGCTTCCTTCACCACGCCGAGATCATCGCCTTCCAAGGCCGAAGCTACCGCCTGCGGAACCGACTCGGCGACGATCCGAAGCCCGGACCCAGGCCGGCCGACGATTCAAAACCGGCCAGCGCGCCGACCGGCAATCGTCGGCCCAAACCAGCCACAGACGCCGATGATGCAACCGATCAGACCGCTACGACCTGACCACGCCCCTTGCCAACAGAACCGAATAAGACGATTCTTCCACCGAGTACCACCCACATGGTGGCCGGTTTTGGGCGCCGATGAGTGGCCGGTTTTGGCGCGCCGAATGACAATGCGTCGGACGCAGCCGTCCCCAGGTGGTGGAAAAGGCGGTCGTCGACACTGGTGGCAAGGATAGTCCGGCACACCGGCCTCCGCGAGCATAGGGATAGCCCGGTCAATGGCACCTCCGCACCGGTCTTCCGGCTGATGAGCGACTCGTGAGCCTCGCGAGGAGCGGCCCGGGGCCTCCGGAGCGGGGTTCTCGAAACGCCCCACACCCGCTTCGGTGGCGTTTTTCTGGCGGCTGCGCAGACCGTGTCGCAAGCGGCCGTTCCCGGGGCTTCGACGCCTCGTGTCCGACGCCGGTCAGAGGCTGTGGATGTCGATCACGGGCAGCTCGTCGGGCGCCACCTGAACCGCTTCGCGATCGTCATGGATCTGCACGACTTGCCCCAGTCAATCGGCGGGCCATGGGCGGGAGAGACGGCCGGAGGCTCGAGCGGTTCGCCGAGGTGTGTGAGGATCTGACTTTACGCGGGCGAAGCCATCCTGGCCTTCTCCCGCTTGCGAACCTCCGGTTCGAAGTGAGCCGGCTCCTGCCGGCCGTCTTTTCCGAGCCGGATGTCGCCACCACGCCGCGGGCACTCGAGCGGAAACTCCTCCCCCACCCGGGCCATGACTTTCGCCCACGCAATCCGCGAGGTGTCGTGCGAGCGGGGCTTTTGATGCGCGTTGCAGCGGCCTCTGGAGCCGCGACCGTCGTTTCCACGTCCGCCGGTCGTGCCCTCGTGTTGCTTCAACCGTCAAACGGAAACGGCGGGATTCGAACTCGCGGTCTCTGAGTCTATCGCCGCTGTTCCGACGCCGTGAAGAACGATCCGAAGACCGGCGGGATCTCCTTGACGACCGCCCGCAGGCTGGAGCCCTCGGATTGAAGCGCTGCGTCCAACGAGTCGTCGTGATCGGGCTCGGATCGCAGCACACGATCCACCAGCGGCAGCCAGCGCGAGCGCAGCCTGACGGAATAGGGGTGCCGCTCGTCGAGCCAGTGCCGAAGCAGTCGCTCCCGCTTGACGGGATCCCGCCAGAATCGGCGCCCGTACTCCAATCGCGACTCATCTTGATACAGAAGTCTGCGCATCGGGCGGCAGGAAGCGTGGTGAGGAGTGGCGGTGAGGAGGTTACGCGATGCCCAGTTGCCTGGCCCATTCCGCGTGTGCGCGGTCCCGAGGCTCATTGCGCCTCAGTTTCGGAACAAGGATATCGCCAGGAGACGGAACAACGACCGTCAGCTTGCCGTAGGTGCGTCGCGCCGCACGGATCTCCCAGGCTTCGGAAAACTCCTGCAACACGGAGGATGGCAGGAGGTTCACGTGCCAACCGTGGACCCGTTCGAACTCACTGCCGATCAGGGCGTCGTAGCACATCCACGCCAGGGCGTCGGAGTCCGTCACCGGATCAACGTCCATGCTGTTTTCCGGCAGCGGAACGTCCAGCCCGCGCTCGGCGGCATGCCACAACAACGCAGCCGAACCGATCAGCGTCATCGATGCCGGTTCCTGGAGAAGTGCCCCCCAGTCCACGAGCCAATCGACGATCTGCTGCGGCCTGGAAAGCTCTCGCCGAGGCATGTCGGCCATCCATTCAGACGGAGAGGGCGGGATTCATTCGAGCCCGTTCTCCGCTCCCACTGATTTTCTGCGATTCCTGACGCAATGTCCATGCCTGTCAACGACTTGTGATCGTTGGCTGGCGTTGGATCGAAGCGGCCAGATTTGGCCAAAGTCAGGACCCATCAGCACTGTTTCAGCACAGTTTTCCGGGGGCCTGCTGGAGAGGGTTGCCCTCTCCGCTCGGGGCTTTCGCGGAGCCCGTGGTGAAGTTCGAGCGGCTCGCCGAGGTGTGACGCGCTGGTGGGCCCGATCCTCACGCACTGGCTGCCCGAGCCGGACGCGTCGGTCGAGGGGCAAGAAGCCGGCTCAGGGCCGATCGACGCCGCCATCGAGTTCCGCCGGCCACGCTGAGAGGTCGTCGGGCGTATCGAACGCGCGGTGCAACGCGGTCAACTCGGCCTCGCGACGCTCGCGGGGCAACCGGGCCCAGGCAGCCGCCTCTTCGCCCATCGTCCGTGCCAGCATTTCGTAATACCACTCCGGGTACTCGGCCGAAGGTGCCTCGTCGGGTCGTGGTGCATCGCTCATGGCAGCATCTCCTCGATAGGCGGGGCGAGTGTCGCGATGTCGCTCGGCTCCAGATTCGCAAGCACGGCGGCGCGGGCCAGACCGGCCTCATAGATGGTAGCACGGGCGGCCGCCGTGAGCGGCGCCGGAGGAAGGTCATATCGACGGGCGGCCGCCACCACGAGTGCGTGCTGGTCGGCAAACGCCATCGACCTCGGCCACGGGCAATCCTCGGCCCGCTGCCACCGTCGATAAAACGCCTTCCAGGCCGTCTGGTAGACGCCGTAGCGGCCACGGTTGACCGATTCCCAAGCGATGCGTTCTGCCCGCACGAGAAACTCGAGACGGTCGTCGCTGGCTGTTTGGTCTATGGCCCCAAGCAGCGGTCTCGCAGTGCAGGCTGCTTCACGAGCATCGGATGGTGTCGCGGCCCAAGCCCGTCGCAGTGGCTCCACGGCCTGGAGGTGCAGCACGGCATGGGAGTCATTGCGGGCAAAAGACTGCGAAGCGAGCCCACCCACGATCGGCCAATCCCTGTCACGATCGGTCTTCTTCATCCGCGTCACGGTATCCCGATCGGCGAAGTCGGGATCAGACGGGTCGGCGTTCCAGTGCTTCACGCGTGGCGGGCGACCGAAGAAATCGACGTGGTGGTCGGGGCCGCCCCCCTCCGTGCGGACGGACAGATGCGATGTCCAGCCTCCGGCGATCCACTCGGCTTCAAGCGGCGCCCCAAAAATGGAGCGATATCGGACCGCCCATGGAGGCAGCGAGGCTTCATGGCGAACAAACAGGCTGCGCACCTTCTCGACCTCATCCGGGGGCACGATCCAGTCCGAATCCTTGGTGGTCTGCTGCAGTCCGTAGTGGACGCATGCCATCCCGCTCGTGATCGCGAAGCGAATACCCGATGCCCGCAGTTCGACGCGGAAGAGGTTCAGGAAATCGAGCGGGGTCTGCATGAAAACCTCGACCCCGGCGTTCCCGAGCCTGATGCCATCGAGACTCAGGGCTGACGCACACTTTACGCCGGGATTTGCAGGACTTTGAAGAGGTAGGCGGGATTCCAGCCGGCCATTCTTCGCCGCATGGCGATGCTTTCCTTGTCGTTGACCTGCTTCAACAGGCTGATCGCGAAGCGTTTTAGCCAGGCAA
>Ga0194133_10008342_pt1 | contig 12109 bp, 26 predicted proteins | sample TA2KigOf40mmetaG_FD_155448 | JGI IMG/M metagenome (GOLD analysis project Ga0194133, IMG submission 155448) | Freshwater microbial communities from Lake Tanganyika, Tanzania - TA2015055 Kigoma Offshore 40m | ecosystem: Environmental > Aquatic > Freshwater > Lake | place: Tanzania: Lake...
ACCTTGCATGCTCAATTTCGGCCTCGCTAACCCTTCTTTTGGATTCGCCCCATAAGGATATTGCAGCCCGCATGGCTATAACATTCCCCTCTTTAGCAGCCTTTCCCAGCAGGGCGTATGCAGCCAATTCTGCCTGTTTTGCTCTTTCTAGCCTACCCGCAGAGCTTTGCTCGGTTATGCCCGCCTTAGGCTTTTCATCGTCTCTTGGCGGTAACTCAACCGACTCCTCTACTTGGGTTATGTCTACTTGGGTTTGACTCATTTCTGGCAATTTCTTACCAGCCTTTTTTCGCCTAGAATCCACCCAAGCCTTTGCCTTTGCCTCTGAATCCAGAGGCATACCAGCCTTAACCTTAGCGCATATAGCGGACTTGCTTATGCCCCAATTTTTAGCAAGCTCCGCTTGACTTATCATTCACCTAAAGCCGTCTTTACATCTGTTTTTTTAATCGAGAACTCGGCACCACATTCTGGACAGTTTACATCCATGTGATCGGCTTGCGCTCCATCTGCAATACTCTTATAGCGGTTATTAAGCTCTTTCTGGGTTTCATCAATTTTGAATTGCTTTAGCTCCTCAAATGACTGCATAGATGCGCTATTCTCAATAAGGTGTGTTAGGTCAATATCTCCAAAGAATGTCTGCATCTCGCCTAAGTCAAGCTCACGCAACTCTGGAACCAGCTTTGAAAAGTCCCATTCTGCGAACTCGGCGGTCTTATTATCTACAATTCTAAACTCTTTTGCCTTTTTGGGGTCTAGGTCTAACACAATGCATGGCACATCATCATATCCCAACTGGATTGCTGATGCGTAACGAGTGTGGCCAGCAATAATTACCCCAGCGGTATCAATAAGAATTGGGTTGTTAAATCCAAATCTTTTAATGCTTTCCTTAACTTTGTCGATGGCGTTCCTATTGTTGCGGGGATTGCGCCAGTAGGGCTTAATTTCAGATATTTTCTTTTTTACGATATTCATTTTTAGCCTGTATTTGCCTCCTTGTTTCCCATGCTTTGTTGTATTCCACATCCTTAAACAATTTACTGAATCCAGTAATATGTTTAAGCCTTACAAGCTCCTCTGCTTCTAGCCCAATCTCCTTGCAAATCTGCTCGTCTTTCCATCCATTGTTCAGCATGGAGAAGACCATGTTGGCCATTCCTGTTACGGCATGCTTGCCCCTTGCACGATTATGCCGAACTGTGGATGCCATACGGTCATTAAGCTCTTTTCTTAATACAACTATCGGCAATAGCCCTCCTGTGCTTTCACGAATATCCTCTCTTGTCTTCATTACAAGATGCCTGTGAAATCCATCCACAATAATATACTTATCCCTCTCCTTGTCGTAAATGGTTACTACTGGCTGTGTATACCCATCATGCTTAATGGATGTGTATAAAAGCTCCATTTCGTTTTTTGCAACAGAGTTTGGGTTGTAGTCATTAGCCTCAACTTTTTCAAGTGGCACCCATTGTAGGTGAGCTATTGGATGGTCTTCTTTAGTCATTGTATTTTTTTAGATAAGGATTATTTTTTAGTTTTGGATGCACTACGCCCTCATGTATAAACTTGCGCCAGCTACCTACTTCGGGAGAGTGTTCCCAATTGCCTATCTTTGTAAATTCAAAATCATTAGTCAAGATTGAGTTTATTTGAATCTGGTGCATTTTTTTAATATTTGCCATTTCGCTATACCTTTCATCCATCTTATCAAATTTTCTTCTAAACTTCTCTTTTACCGTAACGTCTGTTATTAGGTTATCCCACAGATATTCCCGATACTCCCTCCAATCAGAAAACATAAATGGAAGCTCTTTTACAAAATAATCGTCCTTGTTAAGCTTTCCAGCGGTATCAATTCCAGATAGTCGGGCTGTTATCTTGTTATAGGTCTCTGGTTCAATCTCCTGTAGGTAAAACAATGAGCTTACGGCTGTTTCGTGATGGACATTGCTGACCCGCATATTTTTAACAACTACCCCATAGTTAAACATATAGTCATATATTTTGCAGTATTCCCAATCATTGTCGTGAATTGCCTTCCATACATCTGTAAAAGACCAGTCATATATTGGATAAAAGGTAAAATGCTCGTTTTCTTTTGATAGCCTTTTTGCCCATGTTATGTCTTTATAGGTGCATATCTCGGTCATGCCCATTGTTCTTGTGGGGCTTTCTTCTGCCCTTACGCCCGCAAGATAACAGGCCTTTTTGTCTTTTTGCGTTATTCTCATATACGCAGAAAACATTTCCTTAAATCTGTTTGTTCCAAAGATATTCTCTTTTATGGAAATTGGGTCTTTGGGTCTTATCCAGTTTTCCTCATCTTTGGGGTTCCAGCACTCTAACCACAGCTCATCCCGACTTGTCGCATTTTGTAGCTTAAAGGGTAGCTGTAGCCAAATAGGCTTAACATCTGGCCTATACATAATATTTTTGACCATATCTATTGTTGCTTGCCATTCGGCCTCTTGGTCTAGGAACAATACTTGTAGGGGTAGCCTGTTTTTCTCTTTTGCAACCATTATGGCTAAATTAAAAACAATCGTGCTGTCTTTGCCCCCAGAGAAGCCGACAATCACGGTTTGGAACTCATCAAAGAGCATTCTGATCCTAGCAAGCGATTCATCCCAGACATTTGTCTTCTTAAAGATTTTCATACACGCTTATTGATTTTTTGGTTATTTGCCTTGTGCATCTGGTGGGCAATCGGCTTTAGGACGGAATCTTTGTGGATATATTCATAACCAGAGTTTTTGTGTATGTGGCCTTGCAGATAGGTTGCAAGCCAATTATCTACTTTACCAAGGCTTACTCCCTCTTTTACCGCCTCTGAATACCCGCCATTAGAAGAACCCTGCTTGTGGTAAGCGTATGCACTTTGTGTTCTGTAGTTGCGGTAGCCGTAAATATATGATTTAACGCATATATCCCACTCATCGGCACTATTGCCTTCTGTATAGCCCCCGATGCGATGAAAAACATCCTTTTTAATAAAATACCCGCCCCCTTTATATACAAATGGGTTTTCTATGTTTTTATTAACTGGAGTCTTATTGTTAATAATTCTTGTAATGGCCACTAATCCAGTGTCCTTTTTGTCTAAAAGGTTTGTTATGTTTTCGGATATGATTGTTTCCTCGCAAAATACAACATCATCGTCTGTTAATAGGTATGCCTGTGCGTCTGAAAATTCGTTATCGCAACAGGATACTCCAAGATTTAATGCGTTTGTTAATGGCATTTGCTTGGACTGAACAACAATCGTATTGGCTGGCGCAGTTATTTCTGACTTGTCGGATAGCGAAACAATTACCGCCCGCATCCATTTTGGCTTGCTCGCAAGTAGCCTGTTGCAAATATGAGGTCTTTTATATGTTGGCGCAATCAGAACGATGTCTTCCCGCCTCATAAGTCAATTTCTACCTTTTTGAACTTTTTGTATTCTTTTGTGATTTTTGCGCCTAGCTTTAAATAAAGCGGTAAAGACATTTCGGTGCATGTGGCCTCTATTTTTTTGATTCCAGATAACGCAACTATTTTAAACCGATGGTTAAATATTAGCCTAAATATTCCGTTTCCCCTATATTCTGGCAGAACATATACATTTTTGAATTTCGCCTTATTTCTATACCAGACAATACCCCCAAATCCTAATAGCTGTTCCCCATATCTATATGCCCCATAGTAAATAGTATTATCGCTAAAACATAGGTCTTCTGCCTCGGCATTAGCCTTTAGCGGAGCGATCTCCTCAAAGCTCGATCTGCGAATTATTAAGCCTTGCACGATTGATTAGGATTGTTTGCTCTACAGGCCAGCCCATAGACCAATACTTATATTCGGCCACATCAAAATAGCGGTACATCTTGGTATAGAATTTTTCTTCATACCCATGTTTGCGTATAAACATTACTAGCCACTCAAAGTCCTCTTGGCTTTTCCAGTTTTTGCGAAGCGTATACCAATGGGGTATAAAAGACATGGATTTCGCAAACCGCCATTTCGCTTTTGTAATGAGCGTTTGCGCTCTTTCAAAGTCAGAATCTAGGTATGGAAAGCCGTTCATGGTTCACATTGATGTAAGTTGTTGAACTATCGGGAGAGAAGCGCGCCCGACACGGAACCAGCTTATCGCCACGGCGTGGAAGCCTCCTAACAGAGTAGTTTAGGTGTGACATTTTGCCAGCCCTCTTTTGTGTCGTAAGTGCCCCATAATCAGTGATATGTGTAGAGTAGGTTATTTTTGAACTGAACTTAAGGCACTTCCCGAAAACCCATGCCTTTTTACGCATTGATCTATACCTCACCTCCCGCCTTTTGGTATGCGCTCACTATGGGCTTAGCCTCCCTAATGAACTCCTCCTTCTGGGATGTTATCCATAGTTCTGGGTTCTTGCGTGATAGCCATTGCTGTGCTGCCAATATAGGCCATAGCCAAGGCTTTCTGGGTGCAGGGTATGACTTGGTGATAGGGTCTGGTAATACCCCTGCCCACAGGGCTAACTGCCTTACTTGTGTGGGCTCTGGGTTTGCAAGAGCTGGCCTATTTTTGGCTACCCTTTCCAGCCTTCTGCCATGCTCCTCTGTAATGCCAGCTATGTCTAAAACGGTAGCCATGTTAAGCTTCTCTTGCCTCGCAGAAAGCAGGATGTCCCCTGCATCAGCAGCCAACGAAAAGGTGCGCCCCATGCCTTCTAGGGTAAGGGCTTTCTCCTCGTCTAACCGTTTTAGTGTTTTCTTTAGCTCAATACCGATGGATTTTTCGCTCATAATTAGTCTCCTTATCCGTTTTTTTAGCCAAGGTCAAAGGTTTTTTTAGGTATTCGTGCCAACAAGCTCCTCGGTCATGGATTCTGCCGTTTCTTTAGGTGGTTCTAGCTCCCTAAAGCGTTCGGCCTTAAACCCCCTCTCCCTATGTGGTGGCTTGGATGAGCATGGATTATTTAACCCCTGTAATAAAACGGCTATCTCCCCAGCCTCACCGTTTATTGATATGCCAACCTCCATGCCCCTCACCATATATACCCTGTCCTTTATAGGCAGGGCTGAATAGTATATAAATATCTCTACAGGGAAGCGGTCATCTACGCATACAACCTTGCTTCCTACTTGCATGGTTTCTTCCGTTTTATGCCCTTCGCAAATGCCTTAAAATCCCACTTGGGGCAGTCCTTTCGCCGTTTTTCGTGCACTCTGTATGCCCTCTGCCTGTATGCCTCAACAACTTGTTTTGACCTTTGCGCCCGCAGAAATAGCCCTGTTCGTTCGGTTAAAGACCTAAGGCGGGCTGATATGGCAGCCCTAGTATAAGGCTTCTTGGTGAGTGGGTTTGTGTACCGTTTTGCAATGGCTGTTAGGCTGATTGGCGACCTGTTTGCAGCGTAGGCCAGAAGTGCCTCCTCTAGTGTGTCCTCCCGTTTTCTGGATATAGCTGGCGAGTCTGCCTCTAGCTGAATGGTCTCCTCTACTATGGTTGCCGTTATCTTGGCTAATGCCTGTAGCCCCATTGTTGCTACGCCAGCCAGCGCAAGCCTTTCCTTTACCCTGTCCTCTAGCGTATCAATTTGGTCTGCTATGTCTGGGCTATAGCTGGCAGCAGGGGACTCCGCTGGGTCTGTCGCCCCAAAATCCCTCATAGTTCATCCGTTTTCCAATGGCTATTTGGGCTCTCTCTTTTTATATGGCCTTCATCCTCTAGACATCTTAGGTGATACTGAATGGCGGGTTGTCTCCGTTTTAATACCCTAGCGATTGTGGCTGTGGATATTCCCTTAAGTGCCATGGATAAAATGCATATCCTCATGACTTTGATTGTTGCAATATCGCTCCCGCCAGCCCTTATCCGTTTTAGTGCCCTTGGATTAAGGCCTGTAAGCTGGCTTTCTGCTAGCTCATCCTCTGTTATGTATTTATCTTTAACCATTGTTTAACAAGCTTTGCACATTATCCGTTTTCTGGCAAGCCATATTCTTGTGCCAATGAGTATGCTGGGCGAAGAACCTCTTTCGGCACTCTGTAATGCTCCCTGCCATCCAGAAAAACGGACTTGAATTGCTTAGTCTTAAACTCATCAGCCCTTGCCCATCCAAGTATCTCATAGTGCGGACATGAGCCGTTTATTAATACCAGAATGAACCTGTTTTGGGGTTCAATAATGAGGTATGGCTTCCTACTCCACTTTACATCAATGTTCGTGCCGTTTATGTCCTCCCTAGTGAACACATTGACTGACCTATCCCACCTTCTGTTCAGAAAGTTACATACGGCTAACTCGGCACACGCCCCTTCTATGTGATTAGCCCAAGACTCGCCTATCCAGTTGTCCTCATAATTGTTTTTCCTTTCCTTAAATACAGCCTCTATATTCCGTTTTATCCCTACCTCTGCGCCCATCTGGGCTTCAATTTCGTCCAGACTTATTCTCATGATATTCCCTTAACTTCTCCATGACATGGGCTGGTGGTATGTGCTTTGATGGGTTCCATTTTCTGTCCCTTGCATACAGGATGCTTCCATGATCGCATCCCCATTGACGTGCTATTTCCGATAGTGTTAAGCCCGCCTCATATTGGGTTTTCCAGAATGCCCACCGTTTTTTAACTACATCATGCTTTCTGTTTCCACGCTTTCTGCCGTTTCTTGCGCTCCTAGTCATCATTAGCTCCTTTGGAATATCGAACTGCGGAACTATCTCCTTGGCAATCTCCTTGCTTACCATTGAGTCTGATCTAAGGCTTGCGATAAGCTGAGTTAAGGTATTAACCTTTGATTCTAGCTCATTCAGCCGTTTTTCTGTCTGCCCAACCCTATAAATAGTGGCTGGTAATGCGTGTTCGTGTAGTAGCTTCATTTACTGCTCCTTGGTTTGCACCCATTCTTTGCCCACTCGCCGTAAGTCTCATATCCATCCAGCTTCCACGATGGGGCTGAATAGTTTTGTGGCTTTGGTTGTGGCTTGGGTAATGGTTTCTGTTGTATTTGCCGTTTACTGTCGGCAAAAGCCTTTGATCTTCTATGGCAATTCCTCGCTGCTGCCATCCAATCTCTAACTGGCGCACGACCACCTACCTTCCATCCGTTTGCCTCATAGTGGTCATACGATGCGTCCACATCTCCCCCTACCCATCCTATTCCTTTCGCATATTCTACCCATTCTTCCCTTGTTGGCCGTTTCTTTTTAGCCTCTGCGCCAGAATTAGTTATAGATTCTAGTCTCTCGCTTCTAGTATCTGGTATCTCCCTGTGACATTCCTGTGACATCGGTGTGACTGACCTGTGACGAGCCTGCCTTACCCTATCTGATTCACGCCCTGCTTGATCTCTAACCATGCGCCTAGAAACGATGTTGCCGTTTTTGTCCCTAGAAAATACCCCGCAATCCTCAAGCTCTTTAATAAGCCTATGTATTGCTTCTAGGTTAGCCCCTGTGATGCGAGCTAGCTGTTCTGGGGTAGCAGACCGCCCGCCAATCAAAAGATGGCCGTAGCGGTCACTCTTGGCCATTAACGACATTAAATCTATCCAGAATCCCCTTGCCTCTACGGAGCATGATCTTAGTGCTTCGTCTGACAACCAATCTGCGGGATAGAATTTGAACCATGGCAACTTCACCTTTTCTCCGAGGCATCAATTCCAGCCACGATTACGGCGATTACATACCACCACCATGCGAATTGAAATTCGTATAGGAGTATTCCTAATACCATAAGCATTGTCGTTGGCATTATTTGCCCTCCCTCTTCTTAAGGTCTCGTTCTCGAAACTTCTTTGCCCGCCGTAATAGCTCTCTGGTTACTTGGTGGGCATAGTCTTGGTGATGCAGAATGTCCTTGTTCGCTTGGTATTCCTTGTGATCCCATCTCTGAGCTACTTCCCGAACCCTCGTTCCTACATAGCCCATAAGATCATCCAGCAATTCAAGCCGTTTAACGCTCATTAATTAACCTCCTTAGTTTGCCCCACAACAAGATTCCTAGCATGGCCAGCCCTGCCGACCCTGTTAATAAGAATCCAGCTAGTAGGCCTACGATTATCGCATTTTTCACGATGCTTGAGAATGTTTCTAGCATATATGGTTTTAACAGAGGGAAAGCTCTGGGTATTTCGTCCAAATCGTATCCTCTGGCCAAGGGAGGTCATAACCTCCCAAAAGCCTTCCGTTTTTGAACTCAGCCTCCAGAACATTCTTTCCATCTGCAACAAGACATCTATCACCCTCCTGTGGTTTCTGCTCATTTAGCCTCCTCCATATTAATAGTGTGTATATTTCTTGTTTAATGCTCACATTAATTACGCTCACTTTTTGCGCCTCCTTATTTCTAAAACGGCGTGGTTTAACGCCTCCTTTACAATTGGGTCATCGTATGCGTCTGAGAGGGATTGAACCATCTTAGCGCACTCCTCGCGCTCAAGGTCTGATCCAGCCTTGCAGGCCTTCTCAAAAATTGCCAGCATGGTCTGTAAATATTCAGAACCTATTGAGTGTGATGTTTCCATTAAAATGGGATTTGGTCGGGGTTATCCCTTAAAATGGTATCAATGATTTTGTTGCGTTCTATGTCTTGCGAGTAATGCTCGCCTCTGCTGTCCCGCTTAAGCTCCTGCGCCCGAAGCCACTCTAGGTATTGTAGCCCCTTTTCTGTCTTGGCTATCTCCCGAAGGGTCTGCCCCTTATACTTACCAAAGTTAAGTGTCATATCACGACCTTCGGGTGTAAGGTCTTTGGCTATGCTCTTAACATCAATGGGTGGTTTAGGTGCTTCCTCGTACTTGTCGGTGTTAAGCTCCCTTCCCTCAAACCCGCCGTATGGAACCTCCTCGGCTGGTGTCGTGGATAGGTTCTTATCAATCAGAACTACTATGTGGCTAAAGGCCGATCTGCAAGCCCTGCTAATGGCTCTGGTTTGAGCCATCGCCCGCTTTGCATATTCTGGCCGTGATGCCCATGTAGGCTCATCGTTTCCGACAAACCCCTCTGCCGAACAGATGGTTGCGCCTGTATCCATCCTTTTGATTTCTGCGATGGCGATATAGCCATCCTCTGTTTTCTCTACGGATTTAATGCTTGGCACGCATCCATGTGCTACTGCGATGCTACTCCATCCTTCAACCTGCACATGATCCTTATTGCCAATCCTTACGGCTCGTGCCTTCACAATCTCCCTACAGACATTGGCTGTGTCCGTTGCCTGTCGGAAGTTTGTAGCTACTCCATTACCATTGTGCTGTATTAGCTGGTTATCACTCACTTGTCTCCTTTCTGGCTTTCGCCATTTCTGCATACTGGCGTTCAACCTCACGCTCAATGACATTCTGGCCACGCCCTAATATCATGTTGCCTGTGATTTTGACCTTTTCGCCGTAGTGCTTTTTGATTGCCTGTATCTCTGCTCTTGTGTTCATGATACGCTCATCCGACTCTGCCTTTCGGTAAGAATCGCATTGTTCGCTCATGTGCTTTTCGTCATACATGCCCACTCTCTTTCTCCTTTCGTTTTATTACTTCGTGTAGAAGACCTCTGTATCTCATGGTTCCACCCTCATTTATAACTTTTATGATTGGCCGTAGCCACTTGCTGTTAATGTCGTGCGACGGAATCCTAAAGACCAAAATACCTAACTCCGCTGCAAGGTTATATTTTTCCATGTCCTTTATGTATCCAGCACCTCTGGTATGTCTTCCCTTGCTCCAAATCCCGCCCTCTAGCTCTATGGCCACTCCCGATAGGGAGTAATAGTCGAATCTGAATTTGCGGGTTTTGCAGAATCGGAACTCCTTGATAAGCGGTTCCCCGCCCATCCTCATCCAGAGGAGCCTAAAGTGCTGGTCTGGTTTTAGTTTCATTAGGATTTTGTGGGATTTCGTCAATGGCTACGGCGAAAACCTCCTTGAATAGCTCAAAGAGGCTATCGTCTTTTATACCAGTATCCATTGAACTATGGCTAGGGTTGCGCCCGCACCGATGATTAATCCAGCCGTGTATGCGATAAATAACTTTAACATCCCATCCTCCTTTCTGCCTCTATTTCTGCCCGCATCTGATACTCAAAGTTTAGCGATTCCTTATATTCCTTGACTCCTTCTGGTGTGGCTGGGAATAGCTTTTTACCACGCCCATCACACTCGGAACAACAGATGTCGTATCTCCCTGCGAAGTAATCATTACGAAAGTCGGGATCTTCTGCGAACTCCTCTGCCGAGATTCCGTGTGAGTCAATAGATGGATTAGTGGTTTTACCACTACCCTCACACCAACCGCAGATGATCCACTTTGCCTTAAAGGACAGCTCCTCATAGTTTAGTAATCCCATTTCTGGGTTTTCTGTCCAGCCTTCGGGGTGCGCCTTACTCATTTTCCACCACCCTTTCGGTTACCACCGTAATGACCTCTTTGATTCTAAGCTTATCCTCAGAACACCCTAGCTCGCATGCAAACATTTTAGTAACTTCTTTTGCATCTTGCTTAGTAAACATATCTTCGCCCATTGTTTTCCAAACGCCCTCTACAAATCCCTGTATCCGATAACGCTTGGTGGTTGTGACTGCTTTGGCTACTGTTGCAAAATACCTATCGGCATCTTTCGGTCTGTCTATGGTTGTTGTTTTCATGTGGCAGAGTAAGCGATAGTCAGAAATGAGTCAAATGGTTTTTTAACCATATTTTAAGGTATAAGGCGGGCTGATAGAGACTATTAGTTTCTTCCACATACCCTCATTTCGTTTTGTTTTTCTAGCTCTGCAATTATCGCTATATTGACCGCCTGTTGGCGTTTACAGCATTTTAGATATACCACGGCGCAAGCCCGAATAGCGTCAATAATAGCATACCCTACGGCGCAAATTATGGCCAGAATTAGCCAATCCATTGTGGCCTCGGGGTAAAATTCCATCGTGCAAATCTTAACTTCTCGCCCTTATAGTAATTTCTGTATGCCGTAATGCTATCATCATTTTGATATTGTGATGGCATCGCCTGTGCGAATGGGGTTAAACCATTCCCCTCAAATGGCTTTTCTATAACAAGCCTTTTCCAGAATATGCGGTGGATATATTCAACAACATCTTGGCACGAGTGACGCTTTCTGTATCGCCGTGTGTATTCTATGCAAAGAAATAGTGCGTGGTCTGCCAGCCATGAAAAGTTGCTGGCTGTCTCTCTTGCCCACATCGTGCATGGGTGATTCTGGAAAGCTGGATTATATGGAGCCTCTATACTAAAATACCAAAGGTTCGTGCAAAGCATCTGGCACGACTCTAAGGGCATTTTTACTACATGTTGGTCGCAGAGGCTTTCGGCTGATGTTAGCGGGCTTTTGTCTACGGCAAATATATTCACTTTAACACGCCTAAATACCTACCCATAAACTCTAACAAATGCTTCGCGTATGTGGTGAGCAACTGCATTTTTGTATCAGAATTATCTGGCGGTGTCCAAAAGAAAGTTTCTGACTTATGGGCAACGGCCTTGTTATATGCTGATAACAAGTTTAGGTAGTTCATTGGGGTTGCATTTATCATGCGACTATCTTTTAGCATCTTGTCCATCATTTGCTGTTCGGTCATTAGTTAATCCTGTATGCGTAATGGTCATCAATCTCGTGTTCGTCTCCGTCATACATTGCAAGGAAGTGTCCTCGTCCATCTGAGCTGATTGCGGACTCTACAAACGAATCCAGCCCGCATGAGCCTTTGACCATTGCTAGGATAGCTTCGTTTGCGCCTTCGCATTTTTCCTGTAACGCCCGAATAGCATCATCTGAACCAGCTGGTAGATTGCATTCGCACATAATAAATGTTGGCGTGAATGCCCATATCGTATTTTTAATATATTCCTTGCAAGCCTCGTCTGCCATTTCGTCTGTGCCTATTGCATATTCGCTTCCGTTGTCGGCACGAAATACCCTTAGGCCGTAATGCTCATATTTTAATTCTCTGACATCTTCTGGCTCGCAATCAGCTACGCTTGCAACTAGGTCTTTTAGCTCTTTGTGTTCTTTTGCATTTGTTTTACTAGGCATTGTGTCTCCTTTTTTATGTATGCTACGGCTAGGGCTTGCGCCCATGCCCGCACAAAGGCCTTGGTTTGCTTAGAGGGCTTTT
>Ga0194133_10008345_pt1 | contig 12107 bp, 11 predicted proteins | sample TA2KigOf40mmetaG_FD_155448 | JGI IMG/M metagenome (GOLD analysis project Ga0194133, IMG submission 155448) | Freshwater microbial communities from Lake Tanganyika, Tanzania - TA2015055 Kigoma Offshore 40m | ecosystem: Environmental > Aquatic > Freshwater > Lake | place: Tanzania: Lake...
CCTATTAACAGATCCACCTTGCTTGAGACTTTCTTGCAACCAGTTTTTGAGAAGATGGGAAAGTTCTCACTAAAAAATGGGAGGTCGTCCAGAATGGCATTGACTTCAGCTGGCGAGACTGATGCTCCAGAGGCAGACATTTCTCGAACAATGCACTGACGTACATGGGATCGAGTCATCGGCAAGAAAGGGGCTATGTGAGATTTCACTTTGTTCCCAATCAAATCATTGTGCAAGGGAATCTGATTAGTGTCAAGTATTTCTGCTACTTCCTCCATTCGAATGTCGTCACGAGAATTTGACAGGGTTGAGTGGTCTCCTTGTGCAGCTGCCATATCAAGGAGAAGTTTGTTGATGGACTTCCCACCTGAAGCAAGGGTAGATTGAACAGCAAGATTTTATTAAGGACTTTCAAAAACTTTGGGTTACCCGCGTTCGATGTTATCACCACAATCGTCCCATTATATTGCATCGATTTATTGTCACGTAAACTTAAGATGAAGTTTGAAAGATACTCCAAGGCCGATGGAGAAATAACCTCTGGATCGATGTCTTCCAAAATAACCTAATTCCAAACAATAGAGAGTATTTCAACAAAATAACACTTAAAGCCTTACTTATGCGCTTACCATTGAATACCCACAACTTCGACGAATGTGTTCACCAACATCATCCAATATGTTCAGATTGTTTCTTCCGTTTGAAAAGTGCAAGGGGACGTTGAACAAGTGAAAATTTGATGTAACTGGAAACTGGGATTTCAGCAAGCTTGTTGTCATGGATTTTCCAGTCCCTACCCAACCCAAAAGGTAGAGTACAAGCAATGAAGATCCTGCCAAGACGTTTTAAAGATTTAAAAATGCTCCTCTTTAGTAAAGCTTCAGTTTAAAAAAAATAATAAAAATTACCTGAAGATGTGTGATTGTAGAAATGCCCAAGAGATTGAATGATTTCACTAATTGCCAAATGCTGACCTATCAAGTTTGAATTGAGAACTGCTTCAAGAGTCGAAAGGTCCATTCGTTGGTGTCCATTCCAACGACAACTGAAAGACCGACTGGCGTTGAACAATGCCAGACAAACCTTTGTCCAATAATAGATGCTTCATGAGAATAAATAATGAAGAATGAATCTATTTTTTTTTAATTTACCAGCGTACATGATCCAAGTGAGATGAAAAATTTGAGAATCTTCCAGATATTGAAAAAAAGACTTTTGATAGAAAAGCCTGTAATTTCAGGTGCACCCTTAACTTGATTCTTTAAACGGATGTCCTCCGGAGGAGGGGAATTCTGGAGAAAATTCATAAATCTTATTAAGAGTCTGTTCAAAAATGAAAGTCATTATTTAATTTTGTAGAATGTGAGACTTACAGACTTGAGATCGTTAATTGAATCGTGCATTGTCTGTCGGTGTCGAACATTTTCTGTCGTAGGATTGTTCGAAGAGCCCCAAAGTGACCAAGAAGCTGTCTCAGACAATTCATCATCATGATCATCCTGAAAATTGGAAATTTTGCTGTTTGACTTAGAGGCAGCTTCCAATTGATAAAAACCTTACCATGTCTTCGAATAGACCTCTTGTATTGGCAGTCTTCAAAGCATTTTCTCTAGGATGATAATTAGACAATGTTCTACCATACACTGGATTATAGTCCATGTAGCTAATGACACTATCCACACCACTATCGCGCTCATCAACTGCAGTATTGTAACTGTAAACCGAGTTGCGGTCGTCTATTGAATTCAGCCTTCAAAATAAATGAAAATTTTTTAACTGTACAACGATTTTATTTATTTAACGTCTTCTTTACCTTCTTTGCCAGTCACTAAAATGCCTCTCAGCAGTATCTAGGCTAAACTGTTTTTGAGGCAGGAGCCTTCTCTGGGCAAAGTGTGTGCTTACAACATCACGATTTCTTGTTGGCGGGATACAAGGTTCGCCAAATCTATACCTTGGACTTTCAGAGGAAGAATTGGTAGCTGCACTACTTCCATTTATAAAACCTACAAGTCAATGATTTGGAAAGGATCTAATTTTAAGTCTTTTTTTATACAGCACTTTGCGTTACCAGAATCTCTACTTCGTTGATCCTCTCCGTTCAGATTTCGAACTCTTTGGTCAATAAAGTTCATTTTCTCTGCTAGCATTCCTGACAAATCAGTTGGAGAATCAGGATGGGTGCGTTGGGTTGGAGCAGAAAAAAGTCCACAACCTGGAAAGAAAAATATAAAAAGGATGAAAAAACATTGTTAGTATGCTTGACAAATTCTTTGAATAAAAAAGTATTTAATAGTATTTTGATTTATATACCAACACTCCTTGAAGAGGGAAGACTTGAATAACAACTTCCCCAATCGTACTCAGATTCAGTTGAAGAATTTATGATTCCTGTAAACCAACGACGAAAAATATTTAGACGAAAAAACATTAACTTAACAGCATTAAAGCATTTGTTTTGCTCTTTTTTTTTCGTGTTAAAAAAAGTAATTTTTCCACATTAAATAATTCTTTTCGTGAGTTTAGACCAAGAATATTATCATGACATGCCAATCATGAAGACCAAAAAAAGAGAGAGACAGACCTAAATGATGAAACCTTTAAAGATTGACATGAAACACGAAACAGGCATGGTAATTTTCACGAACGATCGGTCTAAACATTTTTTTTGTAAATTGTGTTCAATATTTTTTTTTAAGACAGGACCTTCTCTGTCGTCGCCACTCATTCTATGCCATGTCGGTGATTGATGGTTAGGTGACGATGCATTTGGACTTCGGTATTGTTGATAGTAATGGAGAAACTCATCCTGAAAATGATATTTGAGCATCTGCATTGTTTAATGGCTTTAATAGAGTTCCACTCTATCTCACCTTAGGTTTCAAAGAGGGCTGCTGTTTTTGCTTAGACTGATTGGAACGCAACTTTGGCTTACTGAAAGGCATTCTGATTGGAACCAAAAACAAATTTCTTTCTAATAAATCAAAGTGTTAGAATCAAAAATTGTAGTTGGAATTGACATTGGGTCTTACCTCAACTTCATGTGCCTTATGGTTGAATTAATGGCTTAACAAGATGACACTTTCATGATTTTGAATGTCGTTCGTCAGGCTTTTGGATTCACAGCTCACAAAACTCACTTATAGGGCTTTGTCTTTGTTGATTTCTTGTCTTTTTGCCTTCAAGGTCCGAGAGCTACGCTCAAATTTTGGTTTACATTCATTTTAGTTAAGAGAGATAAATATACCTCAATTTGAGAGAAAAACATGCAACGAATAAAATATCATCAGCTGACCATTTCAGCTGATCTTGATCCTTTATTGAACTTATCATCCTAAATGTCACAAAATAATAATAAAAGTTACTGAATTCTGCATACAAGTTCCTCCTACTAAAGTATCTTAGAACCCTTTGAAACTTTTTTCTATAAATAAAGATTCTTTCACAGGTCTATAAGAGTTTGTTTACACCATAATTGTGAGATTAAAATTTTTGAGAATTTAAATTGTTAATTTATGTCGATATGATTTGCATTTTTCCTAACATCAATATCGTAACGTTCGATTTAACTGATTAAAAATTTACAGTGAATTTCACAGATCAAAGATTTGTCTTTAAGTTTGTCGGCCACCTGTTTTTGTAAAAGTTTAATCTGAGAGCTAAACTGCCAATCTCTGATTGAAACTATAATTTGAAACTTTAACCTTCTGAATATTGAGTGTACAAAGATGTCCCCCAAAGAAGTTGAAGATCAATTAGATCGTTTGATGAGACTAGCCAGAGAGCAGAATTACACGCAGTTAAGTACAGAGGTAATTAATATGAAGTTTTAAATGAACCTCAGATATGTGCTTTTAATCCATGAGTTTTTCGGTTTTTACAGATTCATTCTATACTTGAAGAGAATTATAGTCTAAAGGCCCAGCTTGAAACAAACCAAGTCAACGGAGAAGTGCTGTTTGAAATCGATAGTAATCCAGGCCATGAGAACAAGACAGTCATTTATGACTCCAACAAGTCGTCAGTCTTAGGGTATGTATAATCTTCTCTCTATTTGTTTCAATGTTGGTCTATCTGTTTGTAGTTTGTATGTGTGTAACAGGGAGAGAGGCGAGAGTGTGTTCAAATTAGAATTTAATGTAAATTTCAACGAAATCAAAAAGTCCAGATCAACTGAGAAACGTCTAGCAATGCGGCCGAAGGCCAGCTTGTTATTTTAGTATTTTCGACCGGAGGATTGATTTGTAATTCTTGTAATTAAGGTCCGATGGTGTTACTGAGGAACTGGACCAACCTGCCAACAATGCCTCGAAAAACTCGTGTTTTAATTGTAGCGGTAACCACCAGGTAAATATGCTCCATTTCAGCCAGCGAAGCAGCTGGAATTTATTGAAATGTTTTGATTTCAGCTTCCTGATTGCACAATGCCTAGGGATGCGAGGAGAATTCAACAAAACAGGCAAAGGTTTCTTAACAGCACTCCAAGATCTGTACGATACCATGCAGACGAAACCCAAAAATTTGGCCATTTAAAGCCAGGTAAGATTAAAGAAAAAAAGTTAAGTTAAAAACTCACTGCCTATCAATTTTTTCTTCAAGGCTTGCCGTCAAGTGAGCTTAAAATAGCTCTTGGTCTTCGCGACTTTGAGTTGCCGAGTTACATTTACAGAATGCGAGAAATTGGACTGTCTCCTGGTTGGTTGAGAGCAGCAGAATCTAATACATCAGGCCTTGACGTGTAAGTAGTTCATCAAAACCATAACATAGTTCTTTAAAAAGGCTCATAAACCGTTGTTTTTAAAGGTACCTCGACCGAGAAAATAATGATCAGGGAGCTGATGGTGAAGAGGGTGAAGTTGTTGACGAAACAGGGAGGAAAGGCTACGATTTTACTAAAATTCCTGAGTGGCCTGGTTTCAATATGCCATTTCCAGAAAATTTCAGAGAAGAATCGAGTCGTTATCGTGTACCTCCCATAAATTTCAATCAGGTAACTAATTAGCGCTCCAAATTGCTGATTTCTTATGTGATTCAGAAGAATGATAAACGGCCATGGAACTTCCGATTAAAAAAGAAACTGCGTACTAGTTTTCTGCTTTTAGCTTAAGCTTTTTTATACTAAGCTCGTGGGGTCATGTAAAGTCAGCTTTAGTTTCAATTTTTATTGTTATGATGTAAGATTGTAACTTTAATCTTTGTACGATCGCTGGAGTTAATAAATTTACGAACTGAAGAATTAGTTCCTTAATAAAAGAAGTCAATGTGGTGCCAGTTGAGAACTTTAAAATTTTAACTGAGGGTGAGAATCCAAGCAAACTGGTCAACGGCCAGCTTTTCGTTTACAAATATTGTTTGAGAATAACATTTATGACCACACGATGAACTTTTTCTAGTTCAAAACCACGATGTGCGACAAGTACAAGAAAACAGCCGAGCCTCTCAACAGTTCAAGTGGAGTCAAACGAAAGTTAGAGAAACTTACAGAGCAAACAGTCAAACGGCAAAAAAGTAATGATAATAATGAACCTTTGAGCACCACGGTTGTAAATGTTGTGAGTAGCACTCCTATCTGTGCTCGCTATTCTCCATTTGACAGGTCAGCTTTGACAAATCCATCTCGAATGTCCTCAAAATTTTCAAAAATCTTATTCTTTAGCCTGCCGGAAAGTGAAAAATGGACAACAAATACAACAGACCACTTGTTATATGAGAACCTACCTGAAACAACTGGAAAATATGAAAAACTTCGTGAGATTTTACAAAAAGTTCGCGAGGCAAAATTAAATTCTTGATTTTTTTGAGTTATAAAATATTTGAAATTTAGCTCAAAAGAGTAAGTTTTCGTTTGGGATTATCTTTTTGATATGAATGTTATCTAGACCAAATTTAATGTTACTTTTGCACAACATAAACCATAAAAAGTAAAATAGTTTAATTTCTGTGTTATTTGATTACAAAAATTTAGGTGATAGGAAATCCAGATTTGCTGCATCAAATTAGACTCGTAGAAGCCTACCAAAAGTTGCTAAAATCCATCAAAAAGATCCAGCTGTAAGTATACAAGATTATTCAATAAATTCCTGTATATTTCAAAATTGCAATTGTCGATCGACTTGTAAGGTACTGAAATACCTAAATGTTAATAATGGCCAAGACCTCCGAACAACTCTAAAAGTGATAAATTAAATTTGATTTGTTGTTTAGCTGTTTTGCTGGGTTTCTAACTGTAATTAAGGTAAAACCTTCTTTGAGAAGGGATTTTGGTAAAAAAAAATATTGGATTGAATCAAACATTAAGTTAGCATAAATTTGTTCTTCCACGAGAAACTATATTTTTTAAATGATGAGTTCTATTTATCATTTTTTGGCTTGAAACTACGTTGCCATGGTGTTTCCAGCAAACTTTGAGTTTCACTAGCGGTCACATAGGGCAAGGAATTTTTTTCCTGCGACTGACGTGCAATTATCCCGTCCGGCAAGCGAATTTTCGATCCATAAGTGATGCAATTAACGTCTTTTAAGACCTCAATAGGTAAATCAGTGATGATATAAAATATTTGGCGCTGAGCATCTATTGAACGAATGATTCCAAATCCCAAAGCAGGAACAACCATGTCTTTATCCTCCAAAATGTTTAATTTTTGGGTGCTGCTCTTCGAGTGAAGCAATGTGTCCACATGACCGAGAGAAACAAAACTCATGTTGAGCACTCGAACCAAGTTTGCAGTAGAAAATGAAGTCTCCAAGTCAACAATCTGCTCATAAATTAAATAAAATCGTCTCAGAAGAATCAATATTAGTTTTCGATGTTCAAAACCTGCAAGAATACTTCTGACCATGTCACAGCTCTGGGAACAACTTTCTGAAAAAACATTAATTTTGAGGCAAGTTAAATCATCTTCTGTAAAATACGTTAAATCCAAATTGTACTTGTAGTGGCTGGAATGAAAAGGCATTGCTGAGGTGTGAAAGAAGGACGATATCACGCAAAAGGCTTGGTTGGGGTATTCCCCATCGATCCTTGGTACTAACATCTGGTACTTTGATGGACTGAGGTATTGCCTCAAATCTCAGGACGACTGATTGAAGATTTAAGTTTGATAGAGTACGTGGGAAAAAATCAACTGAGTTGAAATTTTTTTTGAAAGACCTTCATAGTAAAAGTGTTAAGTCAAATATAATATTTTCAATGCAAGATAATTGATATCATGCCTGCTGTAGATTTCCACAATAGTCGTTGGCTTGAAAGCCTCTAATGTTTTGATCATGAGTGTTAATCCAAGGCCTTTAGTGAACCCCATGGTGTTTATGACCCACGGTATATCTTTGTAACTCTCAGAAAACCGCTTTAGCTGGTAAATACAAGAAGAATACCGATTACGACAACTTCCCACATCTACAGATCCAAGGTAAAAGCAAATTTCTTTTTCCACATGAACGTGGGTAAAATTTGGTCCGAGCAAAGGATCCTTAACTTTTGTGCAAGACATCGTGCCTAAAACAAAAAAAATTAGTTCCTCTATAAATATTTTTTCTGTTTAAAATTTCTAAACCTGGAACAGAGAATTCTGCTTGACCAGGATCCACGTCAATGAACAAAATTGGTGTGCCTAACTCGCTCATAAGTCTGTTTGCAAGAAATCTATAATAAAAGCTAATTAATAGTGAAGTTAACAAAGAGATTACGAATGAATGACTTATACAAACCTTGCAAAAGTAGACTTTCCTACGCCTTTTCCACCGGCTATCAGTAATCGAGGATGTACACCATCTACAACCAAAGATTGTATCAATAGAAATTCATTCAGCTCTAAAAACCTATTTGCTTGTTTGTATTTCAGGGCAGATGAATGATTTACCTTGGGCAGTGATTTTGGCACTTGAAATTGCTAATTCCCAATCTCCTCCGGGCTGATAATAACGACTTCCAGTTTCCTAAATAAAGTATATTTGACTTTTATAAGCTATCGATCTGAAGTTTCTGAAATATTACCAATTGATTGAAGGTCAAATTTATATTTAAGACACTTTCTGCCTCCCTCAAGACTTCTGGCAAATGCCTACAAAAAGTTCAAAAGATAACTGAAGTACTGGATTTTACCCAACAATGATCTCTTTACTTGAATTTAGTGTCATCTCTTGCAAAGAGTTTTAATCCTCCTCCACTTGAATGTTTTAGGTAAAGGTCCATATTTTCTGGATCTTGTTTCACTTTTGTAAGGGCAAAAACCACATGTTTACTTTTCTTTATCAGAATTTCCTTAACTTCTTCTTTATTTTCAAATGTTAAAGCCTTTAAGAAGTGATTGAGATTTTGCTCAGATTCTGATATGTCGCTTTCTTGATGTGCTCCAATATAAAGCAAACTGTAACCTTTGGGACTGAAGAGTGTTTTGATCCCATCACTTGGTTTGATGAATGATCCAAGAACCTCGATTACCCCAGAAATAACCTCTACGTTGATCTGTCCTTTGATGAACACCTTTTCACCCAAAGAAAGACTCACAAAGACCTTTTTTTCTCTTGACACAAAAACTTTATTTCTGGCGAGGATATCAATTGATTTACCATCAGGAGACACGAGGATATCATCGTCAACTTGATCCACATCCATGATTAAAATTTAGTAACAAAGGAATCAATTCATTTCATTTGAAACTGTTTTCTATGTTTTCTAGTAATAATTAATTTGAAATTAAATTCACATTTTTTGTTATTTTCAATATCAAATCATTTTTGAGCTCTGTGGTGTGGGATTTGTAAATAATAAAATCGATCTTATTTCATCGATGTCTACGAATATCGAGCACGTTGCTTTGTTTTGAAAAAATCAAAACACGCGCCGGGAGCAAAAGGGACGAAATAAAGCAAAAGAGCTGCAAAGTGTGGCTGGGTAGACTCGAAGCGTTACGGTCAAGTCAACTTTATCCCCATCCTGAACCTTTGAAGCTATTAAAAATACAGAATGTCTGCAATCCTTGCAGATCCTGTAAATGCAGGGTCGGAGAAAAAGAAGAAGAAGAGAGATAAAACGAGCATAGGAGAAGTTCAAGCGAACACAAGCCTTCGTCTAGAGCCATCAAACTTGGACCCCAGGTTGTTAGATACCGGAAACTGGCCATTGCTTCTAAAGCACTACGACAGGCTTAATGTGCGAGCCAATCACTTCACACCTCTACCCTTCGGGTACGAAGCGTTTTACTTTGCAATCAGTTTGTATCTTTTTTAAAACACGAAGGCACTGGTTTCAAATAATTCTTTGATATTTTAGATGGTCTCCGCTTCAAAGGCCCTTGTCAGAGTACGTCAAGAGTGGTAATGACAAAACATAGAAAAGTTCAGCCATTTCAGCCCCTAACATTTGACCCATTACTAAAGGTGTTTTGAATTTGGACAAGCCGTCAAACCCCAGCTCTCATGAGGTTGTTGCTTGGATAAAGCGAATTCTTCGTGTCGAAAAAACTGGCCATTCTGGTACACTAGACCCCAAAGTCACCGGTTGCTTGATTGTATGTATTGACCGTGCTACAAGGCTAGTTAAGTCTCAACAGAGCGCAGGCAAAGAGTATGTGTGCATCTACAGACTTCACTGTAAGTATACTTTTATTCGACTAAAAAATATTTTCTGAGGTTAATTTTTGCTTTTCTTTTAAAGCGTCTGTCGAAAGAAAGCAAGTGGAACAGGTAACTTAACTACTTTGGAGTGTTTCTTCAAGGGAGGCTAGGTAAACTAAACAAATTGAACTTTAATTTTAAGGCTTTGGAACGTCTAAAAGGAGCACTTTTTCAACGTCCTCCACTGATCTCTGCTGTAAAACGTCAGCTGCGTGTGAGATCTATTTATGAGTCGAAGCTTTTTGAGCATGATGAGGTATTTTGGCCACTAAGCTTTTAAGCTACTTTCACTTATTTTCTTTTATATTGATTGACAGAAGCGTAACATGGGAATCTATTGGGTTAGCTGTGAAGCAGGCACGTATGTTCGAACTCACTGTGTTCACTTAGGACTTATGTTGGGAGTTGGAGGCCAAATGCAAGAGCTTAGACGCGTTAGATCTGGCATTCAAGTAGGTTTTTGTAAAGAGATTTCGAAAGAAAAGTATGATTAAATACTACTGTATCATTTAGCATGAAAATGAAGGGTTAGTTACAATGCATGACGTTTTGGACGCCCAATGGCTGTATGACAATCACAAAGACGAATCCTACCTCCGGAGAATCATCAAGCCATTGGTGCGTAATTTCGATGATTTCTAAATCAACATGACATATAGTCGTCGTTATAATTTGCTATAGGAAGCACTTCTGACCGGCCACAAGCGCATTGTGATGAAAGACTCCTCTGTCAACGCAGTGTGCTATGGTGCTAAAATTATGTTGCCTGGTGTTCTTAGATATGAAGATGGTATTGAGCTAAATCAGGTTTGAAAAGCTTCTTTCCTCTTATATCTTTACAAATATTGGTGCTATTTGTGGACCTAGTATCATAAATATTTCAATTATTTACAGGAAATCGTCATCATCACTACCAAAGGTGAGGCTATTTGTTTAGCAATAGCAATGATGACGACAAGTACGATGGCTTCGTGTGACCATGGGGTAGTGGCAAAAATCAAACGTGTTATCATGGAACGTGATACCTATCCCAGGAAATGGGGACTTGGCCCTAAAGCAAGTCTCAAAAAAGAAATGATTAAGAAAGGCTTGTTAGACCCAAAAGGAAAGCCAAACGACAAAACTCCTCTCACATGGACCAAAAGTTACCTGGATTACAATATTTCATCTGAATCCGGAGACAAAGGTGATAAGGAATCGAAAGAGGCCAAACGTAAAAGGGAGGCACGTTCAAGCAGCGATTCTTCTGATTCTGAAAAGGAGGAAAAGAAAAAGAAAAAGATAAAATCAGGGGTTGATGTAAAGGTTGAGCCTGAGGAAAAGAAAAAGAAGAAAAAGAAGCAAGAAAAACATGAGGAAGAAGGGGAAGACGAAGAGGTTGAAACTGAAAAGAAGAAGAAGAAGAAAAAGAAAAAAAGTGAAGATGAAGTTGAGGTAAAAGTTGAAGAACAAGAAGTTAAAAAGGAAAAAAAGAAGAAAAAAAAAGATGCCGAATAAATTGTTTAATTTCTGAAAATATTTGCGATAGTCTTTTCAGACTTTCAGGAGTTTTTGAAAATTCAATGCCAAGTTATGTATTTGAAAGCAAGTTACTTTCCCAGTTTAGTGGAAATTCAAGCCAACAAATGGTCCTCAAAATGAAATAATGTATTTAAATGTGCTGCCAATTTATTTCCTCATGGGAAAAAAATATCAAGACTATAAAGAGCAATTTTCATAGTTTTCTGTATTATTTTCAAGTAACCCTTTTTTGTGGCCTGAAAATAAAGTCTTTTGGATTCCAATTTTTCTTTTTCACGATTGATGATAGCTAGCAGATTCGACATCTTCGACACTCCGTTGTCTACCTCTGACCACGTGGCAGCAGGGTTCAACACTGTGTACTGTCAGTTGGCAACAATTGTAGAAGAGGCCACATATGGGAACACTTAGAGCGTTGTGAAATGTTGTTAAGAGAGGCTTGAAAATCCTGTCTGACAAGGGTTGTATGAGGCCAGTGAGTAAAAGGCTGATGGAAAAGTTCCAAGGTTTTTATTAAACAACATCAAACTTAAAAAGATTTGAAACTTACTTGAAAATATGCCCAAGAATTAGGATTGACAATACAAAAGGTATTTTAGCCACTGCAATTATTTCACTCATTGCTTTATCAATCGATCGTATTAATTTCACTTTAAATGGATCAATACAAGATCCATTCAGATCCTCCTTTATTGGAAAATATCTGAAAGGTATATTTTGAATTACAAAAAAAATTGATTTTTTTTACCAGAATCCGGATGAAATTTACCTTTCAATAGGTGGATCAAAATGGATAAGATGAATTAGCTCTTCTGCAACTGGCAATTTTCGAGCCTTATTTTTCGAATCTTTTTCGACCTGACTTGAAGTACCCTTTTCTTCGAACGAATAAGAATTATCCATAAAGGCAGGATTGTCGAGGCCCATTAGGCTACCGTCAGAACCTCGATGCACCTTGAAATTGAGAATTT
>Ga0194133_10008348_pt1 | contig 12105 bp, 11 predicted proteins | sample TA2KigOf40mmetaG_FD_155448 | JGI IMG/M metagenome (GOLD analysis project Ga0194133, IMG submission 155448) | Freshwater microbial communities from Lake Tanganyika, Tanzania - TA2015055 Kigoma Offshore 40m | ecosystem: Environmental > Aquatic > Freshwater > Lake | place: Tanzania: Lake...
CACTGCGTCGATCCGCCAGCGAGGCTGGTCCACCTGAGCGGTAGCGGGCCAGCCACTTGTAGGCACAGCGCAGTGAAATCCCTGCTTCTGCGGCCAGTTCTGCCAGGGGGCGATGGTCGTTGAGGTGTTGAGAAACCAATCGCAGCCTGCCCTTCTGCGTCAGACGGGCATTGGCGTGTGTATGCATGGGACGTGAGGTCTCGGTTGGGCGGTGACACCTCAACCGGTAGCGACCTCACACCTCATTGGCTACTGAACAACCTGCTGAGACAGTACATCTGGGCTAATCAAAGCACAAAATATTTGATTAGAGAATAACAACAACTGCCCGTGCAATGGAGGTTTTTCTTGAACCCAAGAATCCGCTCATTCATTGCTTATTTTCTGGTTAGCAGAGCTACATTAGAACTTTGCATATGGCAGCTGCATGGAAGCTGAGGTTCAACACAACTGACGAAGGCTTCTACTGTTATGGAGCCAGACAAACAGCAATGGCGAGACTCCTAGACTTGATTTCATGGCTTATGAGCCGTGCAGATACTACTGGGCTGCAGCGGTCCTCAACGCAATTGGGAGCAACTCAAACACCATAGTGATTATAGCCTCTGTGCTGTTCGGATCACTGCTGCATGGCGCGAAAGCTACATGGCGCATCGAACAAAGAATATATTTTTGGGGAAGCTTAAACAACCATCACTATAGTCTTTTTACTATCAGCGCTAAGCATATGGTCATTTACACACTACGCAACAGCGATACAATCAGCGTGGTCCCCGGAAATCTATCCAGGGTTAATGAGAGTGCTCGTCCGGCCAGGCTGGGCCAGGGACTCCACCATAAAACGCACCAAGCACACAATTCGATAGCTACATGTAGATGCCAAGAAGGGAGCAAACGAGCTGATCGATCAAAAGACAGACAAAAGAAGATGACCAGGTCCAAGAATCCTGCAAGTTATCTCTGGTGTGACGAAAGCAACACAACGAATCAAGAGATAATCAGCCACCACACCAACTTGAACAAGTTTAGCTGAGGGAAAGATTAAAAGAGTTACAGCTTGAAAAAGATAAAGGAGAGATGAAACAAGACAAGCCTAAACTGGCTGTCCCAAAGAAGTCGTTTGTACCACCTCATGCAGAGTGTTCCAACTGGTAAAGCCAAAAGCCATCAGAGGGCGTCCACTAACAATATGATTTACTGCACTAAACACTCTCTCAGCATCAAAGGGGCAAAAAGCAATACCCAGTGGCGCATGTGTCGCCATAAAGATCCAATAAGAATAAGAGGCAAGCACATAAAGAAAAGGCGAACAAGTCATAGCTTAAAGCCATACGCAGAAGTAGATTTGTCCATGACAAGATAGATAGGCCGCGAGAATAGAGGGATGGTCGGACTTGTTGTGAAAAAAGTATTCACGAAGGCAGCCTATTTATGAACAGCATTGATGGGGCGACAATATGAACCGCCTAGTTTCCGAAGAGCAAGCACAGTAGAATCTTGAGTGTAACCACACACCCTGTACTCTTTGAACAAGAATGAATAAATCAGTGGGTTTGTTAGGTCAAATCTCGAAGTATTTCCAAATGCATGATTGCTTAGAATAACTACAGATACTGGTCTCTTCTCGATCAATTTAATCGCTCGCTGCTGGGTTTGAATTGACTGTGGCCAAACAGCATATATATCCCAGATTGGACTACGCTTACGTGTCATAGCATAAAGCGAAGGATACGCAGGAAGTGCAAGAAAATCAACATTGCGAACGATGGAGAGAAGGGACTTTGCTTTGCGCGCAGTCTGCGAAAAGGTATTCACCGTAGTTTGAGTATCAACTTGCAATGGCTCACAGGGAATGGTGTGACGAATACAGTGATAAGCACTTTGCTGACGCGCAGCCACGCGGGTAGTTGGCAAGAGAACAAGGAATACGCCCACGAGCGAGAGAAACGGACGCTGACGGGGTTGGAGAATAAATAGGAATGTACCAAGTAAGACCGGCATAAACGCAGGCCCAATGTGCTCCATGTCAGCTCGATCAGTCGCATAGTGAAGATAGCCAGCAGTAGATGCTGTCATCGCCGCTAAACCTGGTGGAATGCCCTTACCGCGAATGGCAGAAAGGGCGCAGAACGCGGAAGCACCAAGGCCAATCGCAAATAGACAGAAGAACATTACTCCAATAATCAGATGGCCATCAGCTTCGGTGATTGACATGCCAGCACTGATTGTTCGCCATGGAAGCGGCCAAGGGAGAGGAAGATTCGTTTTGCCTGAACTCAGCACCTCGAGCCATTGCCGAGAGATCTCTAAGATATAGTGAGGCCGACCAAGAGCTAGAAGCAGAAAAGGAAACAAACCTATAATCATGCCTGATATTCCAAGCATGAATCGCTTGGCAGACTTGATGATCTGTTTTTCTTGGAGCTGCAAGTAGAGGAGGATAACAAAAATTCCAATTAACGCATAAAGCGCATGATTTCTGCCAAAAAACATGAGGATCCCAAGACCGATTCCCGCAAAGAAAGACGTTGACAGGCGCCGATTTACATACAACTGGTAACACAAGATAAATACAATACAAGGCGCCAAAACGTCGGTGGCACGATAGTAAGGAAATGTCCAGACACTCAAAGTTGCAGAAAAGAAGATAACGGTAAGCAATGCCTTTACTCCGCCAACCCCCTTTCTAGTGGTAACCAGAAAACCAACGATCAGTCCGAATGAAAGAGATCCAAAAAGGGTCGAAGCGATCCTCGCTGATTTATTAGAATTATTTGCCAGAGCCTTGAATACAGCTGCAGCCCAGTAATATCTACCCGGCTCATAAGCACTGAAATCAAGGCCAGGCACCTCACCATGTGCAGTCTGTTGTGAGCCGTACCAGAAAAACCCTTCGTCGGCCAGATTAAATCCGTAAGCACCGTGCAATTGCCAAAGACAAAAGGCGGAGACGCCAGCAGCAAGAAAGAAGCAGAAGAAGAATGAACGCAGTGATGTATTCATGTAGAGCTAACCACGTTAACGGCAGGTCTGAAGCGCTGCTGACCCAGATTAAGGATAAAGATAAGACAGACTAATCCACTGGCGACCCTGAACCCAAAAGCACTCTGGCCAGGGCTACTGCCCTCATCCCGATGCCGCCAGCAGGAGCAGCTGCTGTGATCACCTGTGCCTGAACAGCCTGAGGAGGTTGGCAGTAGCTGCGATCAGGTGCCACTCGCCATCGCCCTTCTCCAGTCCCACCAGCAGGATTCGGCGCAAGCCATGGCCCTCCTTGATCTAGCCGTTCAGCGGCTCCACGATCTCCTTGAGCTGTGCGTAGATCCTTTATCCATCTCGCTTCCGAGCTTGCGAGCTATGCGGGCTTGGCATCGACCTTGCTGGGCAGCGTCCCTCGCTGCGACGGCTGCCCGTGCGGCAGACGGGCGATGGCGATATAGGCGTCAATACCGAGGTTTTCGCAGCGGCCTGTGTTGTCATCACTCCAGTAGCTCGCATCCAACGTCATCAACTCGAGCAAAGCACCGGCTGTGGTCGCAATGCGCTGCTGCAAGAGTTCGAGGTGCTCGACATCAAGCGGCAGGTTGCGCACGCATACCGCAACGATCACATGGTGGTCGCTGTCCACCGCCAATGGCAGTTGTAGCCCTGCAGGTACTACCCGCCCTATTCCATGACGTAACCTGTTTCAATGCCAACACTACGGGAGCTGCAGCCCTCAGGCCATCGCCATCGATGGAAAGCACCGAAGCAGCCTTCCGCAGTTCTCCTGAATCAACACGCTTTTGGGCAACCTCAAACCAGCCTCATCGGCAGCTTCCATACTTCCAACTTTACGAGTATTCTGAACGGTACTTAGGTTGTTACTGTTTCTGCATCTGCTGGCGCATCTCGCTAGCGACGATAAGCAACTAAATCACCAATGCACTCTTTCTGTATTCCTTCCAAAGAATGGGATCTCAGGGCCGCTGAGGCTTATGAATAATCAAGTAGACTCATCCACAATGAGCTCCGGATATGCATAGTTTATCCATAGTCATACCGGCCTTTCGATCTGAAGAATCTCTACCGATTCTGATAGGAAGACTCGACGAGATGCTTAATGAGTCAGGGCGAGAGCATGAGATAGTCGTTGTAGACGACTGTAGCCCAGACGACACATGGGAAGTGCTGAAAAGGCTAAAAGCCTCCCATCCAGCAATGAAGATCGTGCGACTCCTCAAGAATAGCGGTCAGCATAATGCTATTCTCTGTGGCTTTAATATCGCAAAGGGTGATGTTATCGTTACTATGGATGATGACCTACAGAATCCTGCGGAGGAAGTGCTCAAGCTAACAGCCGCTATAGAAGATGGTTTTGACCTCGCAATCGGCGCCTACGACAGCAAAAAACATTCCGCAAGCAGGAATCTAGGTGGGCAATTAGTGGATAGTATTCAAAGACAGATCTTTGGCCTGCCTAGTGAGTTTCAGCTTACCAGTTTTCGCGCCATTCGCAGAGTTGTCATCGATAACGTAGTGGCGATGGGAGGAGTTTTCCCGTACATTACCTCAATGCTGCTTTCGCAAACATCACGCGTCGTCAACGTGGCAGTTCACCACGAAAAGCGCCGTTTTGGGCGCTCCAACTACAACCTAAAACATAGTCTACTACTGGCGTTTAACCTGTTGATAAGTTATTCTGTGTATCCCCTTTATTTCGTGGTAACGCTTTGCCTGTCTGCGTTAGTCATCAGCGGAGGACTAGGCTTGTTCGTTGTTTGGCGAGTTGTCTCTGGAGGCGGGTCGGTTCCCGGTTGGGCGAGTACGATGATAGCCGTTTCTTTTTTTAATGGATTGATATTACTAGCTTTAGTGGTACACGGCATGTATTTATCGCGTTTGAATATGCAATTCACGCGCTCCCGAGTCGCTTTCACAATAAGGGAGATCCATGAATAAAGCCCTGTTGATCCTGGCTGCCTCGTCCTATCAATTGCTGACTATTGCAACCGCGAAACGCCTGGGCTACCGAGTCGTAACCACGGACAATGTTCGTGACAATCCTGGCCACGCCTTGGCCGATGTCAGTTATGACATCGATACTACCGATAGCGAAGCGGTTCTCGAACTAGCCAGGAAGGAAAACATTGCTGGGGTCATCGCCGCAGGCACAGACGTGGCGGTTATGACCGCGGCCTATTTGGCCGATCAACTCGGAACACCCGGCCCTTCGCCAGAGGCTGCACACATCTTGACCAATAAGCATGCTTTCCGCAAATTCTTGGCAGATGCAGGGCTGCCATACCCTCGCGCCTTCCTCGTGGTCGAAAACTCTGTTCCCGAGGGGATGGTGTTTGGAGACCACCGCTGGCTGATCAAGCCGACCCGATCATCGGGATCTAAGGGCATCTTCATCATTGCCGACCAGGCTGAGTATCACGCCAGGGTGGCGGAGAGTCGGCACTTCAGCATTGATGGCACAGCTGTCCTAGAAGAGTTCCTTGAAGGTAGCCAGCACACATGCGAAGGAGTTTTGCGCGACGGAAGAATCGCTCTCTCGATTTTGACCGACCGAGACACTGCCCCCTCGCCGCATACCACAACCACCGGACACCGCCTGCCTAGCCATCTGCCATCTGAGCTTCAGGAAAGAGTCATCGCAGCCATTGAAGACATTTTTGAGCGCTTGGGAATAGTCAGCGGTCCGTTCGATTGCGATTTCGTTGTTATCAGAGATCTCATCGTTCTCATCGAAATCACCCCTCGCCTCGGCGGCAACTCGCTATCAAGGCTCTTCAGTTACGCGCTGGGCTTTGATCTGGTGGCCTATGCCGTCAGGCACGCCTGCGGCGACCCTTGCCCGATTCAGGCACAGACCCCGCCCAGACCCTCCGCCATCGCAATTCTCGGTGCTGATAGAGCCGGCCGCTTGACCTGGAACGAAGACCAATTCAAAGCTCTGCTTGCCGAGGACTGGGTGGACACCCTGTTGCTGGATTTGCCCATGGGTGCAGATGTGCAACCATTCATCAACGGCCGCCATCGGGTGGGCGAGGCCCTGATCAACGGCGTCGACCGGAACGAGGTGGATGCCCACCTGCTGGATTTACGACAGCGATTGAACCTCGCGGCCATCTGAGCGATGACTCCATTGAAGGCCGGGAAATACACCTCGATCTTCGTCGCGGCCATCCTTCTACCCGCCAGCTTGTGGTATCTAGTTGAGAAATTCCAGTGGAGTGAAGCTTTCTGTACACTGCGCCATACCGACTTCGTTACTCTCATTGCGGCAGTCTATGGGATCCATTTTGTCTACATCTGCGTACGCACCTGGCGTTGGCGAGTGGTGGTCCGGCATGCCAATCCCAACGTCAGTTTTCTCGATCTGTACTGGATTTCAGCGATCGTCGTCAGCCTCTCCATCATCACCCCCGGTCAGCTGGGGGAAGCCATTAAGACAGATTTGCTGAAGCGGCGTGGCCTGCTGGGGCGTCTGCCTGGTTTGGGCGGTTTCGCTGTAGAACGCATTCTCGACCTGCTCGCGGTCGCCTTCTTGGCGTGCTTCGGCCTTCTTTTCGGTAGCGGACTTGGGGAACGCTTTCCCGCACTCGCCGCGACGACAGGCGTGCTCTTTCTGCTGGCTTTAAGTGCTGTGTACTTTTTGCTGAGTTTCGATCCAGGTGGGCGGGTTTCGTCCTGGGTTGCATTGATGCGGACCGGCACTGGATCGCCTGAAGGCTGGGCCAAAATGGCAATAGCTACGATTTTGGCTTGGGGGCTGGTTAGTCTGGGCTGGCAAGTATCCCTAACTGCAGTTGGAGTGCATCTGTCGTTACCAGAGGTACTATGGCTGCTCGCCACTATCACCCTCGGCACCCTACTGTCCTTTATTCCGGGCGGTGTTGGGGTTGCGGAATTTATTGCCTTGGCCGGTTTGGTAAATCTAGGTACGCCTGATGTTCCTGCCCAGGCCGGGGCATTGATTCTGAGGGCCTACGGGCTTATAGTCATTTCATTTGGTCTCATCCATCTCCTCTTGTGGGTGATCTTCAACTATCTGTGTCTATCGCGTGATTCCTCGCACCAAGGTTAATTATAGATTACTAGACCTCGTGGCTGCAATCTTCATCCGCGAAAGAGGCTATGAATTACGAAAACATCTAGTCAGTCGCCTGTCAGAGCTGTTCTCTACCCCACACATCCTCCTTACAGCATCCGGGCGAAGCGCACTTTATGTTGTGTTATCTTGCCTGCCTCAGCAGAAACTGTTGATTCCCGCCTACACCTGCAAAGCAGTAGTCGAGGCTGCCTAGCTGGCAGGCAAGGAACTGGTGTTCGGCGAGACCGAAAATGATGGCTTCAATATGTCGCACAAGGCCATCAAAGGAAAGCTTGATGATAACACGATTTTGTTGGCAACACATCAGTCCGGTATCCCCTGTGAGATTCGGGAAATGGTCATGATGGCTCGCAAAGCTGGCGCGTTTGTGATTGAAGACGTTGCTGCGGCCCTTGGAGGAACAAGCGAGGGCCAACTCATGGGCACATTCGGTGACGCTGCCTTCTTCAGCTTTGACTCCACTAAGCTCGTCAACGCGCCCCTCAAGGCGGGCTTCCTGGTGGTTCGTGATGCGGAGCTGTACGCCCGCTGCAAATCGTTCATGGCCAAATACACCTCGCCAATGCCAGCACCTCGCAAGTTCCGCTATCTATTGCTGGGTGCTACTCTAGTTACCTTGGAACAGCCTACGCTATACCGGCTGTTCCACAACCTCAAGTTCCATTGGCGGGGCCGTTTTACCGACGACAGCGATGAGTTTTCCCCGCATCTTGGGCCGTTCTATTTCGACCGTTTGGCCGAGTGGCAGGCTGGCCTACTGTTGCCGCAGATAAAGCGCTTAGACGTCCTCGTCGCCACCCGTCGACGTCTATACAGCCGCTACTTGGAGCACCTGTCAAGTGCTGTTTCATTCGCACTCCCGCCGGCAGATACACACGGTGAGTGGTCTCCCATCCGCTTTCCAATCCGTATCTATTAATCAAAGCTCAATTATTATAAAAGAGCCGCCCGACGCGGTGTTGATTTCGCTTTCAGTTTTAGCTTCATAGCCAGCCCACCACAATTCTTTCTCTCTCATGCACTCGCGGCAACCGTACTAGATTTACCCTTTTATGATCGACTCAGCAACCAAGAACTGGAAAGAGTGACGAGGATTTTGTTGGAGCTCGATGCCATTCACCACCAAGAGGCAACATCATGATTGCAAAACTTAAAAAAATGATAAGACAGCGGCGAGAGCGCAAGGTCATTTATTCGACACCAGCTTATTGGGACCACAAAGCAGATGAATATGATGATAAGTCTGTCTCCATGTGGCCAAACAACAACCTTAATTCCCTTTATGATAACGAACAGCGTGCCGTTATCCTGAGAACGCTTGGTGCTGTGAGGGAACTTGAAGTTTTTGATCTTGGCTGTGGCACCGGTAGATTTTGCAGATGGTTCGCCGAGCAAGGCGCGCGGGTGACAGGAATAGACTTTTCCGGCAGAGCCTTAGCGATAGCCAAGAGTATGTCCAGTAGTGACAATCCATCTTATCGACAGGGTTCTATATTTCAAATACGTGAGAAAAGTTTATATGATCTGGTGTTTACCTGGGGAGTGTTGACATTTGCATGTCGTAACCGCGAGGAATTGCTCTCGGTGTTAAACTCAATAAGGCGGTCGATGCGGCCCGGTGGTCGGGTGTTCCTCACCGAACCAATCCACCGAGGCTTCCTGCATCGTGTTCTCAACATGGATCTAGACTCTTTCCTCAATGTGATGAGAGAGGCGGGATTTGAAGTAAAGTCGATTACTCCATTGCACTTTTGGCCCATGCGTTTGGTGCTGGCCTATCTGCCCTGGCCAGCCTGGCTGACTACCCCCTTGTATCACCTAGACCAGACCGCAATGAAATTCCCAGGAATGAATCGCCTTGGCGACTATTGTGCTGTACTTGCCTCACCAACGCAATAAATTCATCTATGTATTCACTTAGGCTGAAGAGAACATTCTCGCCATGTAAATCCCAAATCCTTTTTGTGATAAGCGGTTAAGATCAAATTCTATTTCCTAGTTTTGACATAATCTATACCTTAACTTGTGAAAGCCATGCCTTTGCCCGTTGAGCCTTTTCAACGCTCATCTTTTTCCTATCTCGCTTCCCTTGAATCACATCATTGGTGGTTTCGCGCTCGCAATCAAATCATTCTGTGGGCAATAAGAACGAAAACATCAAACATAAGTTCTTTCCTCGAAGTGGGCTGCGGAACAGGATACGTAATTAGCGGAATCTCAAAGGCTTTTCCCGCAATATTTCTTGAAGCAACTGATTACTTTGAAGAGGGCCTTGTATTCGCAAGGGAGCGAGTTCCCCAATGTGCTTTTAGGAGGTTAGATGCTACAAGTATGACTGAAAAAGATGTATGTGACTGCATAGGATCCTTTGATGTTATTGAACACATCTCACAAGATGAGATTGTACTTTGTAACTTCTATCAGGCTCTTCGCCCTGGTGGATATCTCCTATTGACAGTCCCGCAGCATCAATGGCTTTGGTCTGCAGCTGACGAAAGCGCCCGTCACTTACGCAGATACACGGCCAAGGAACTACGCAGCAAGGTTTTAAGAGCGCAGTTCCGTATTGTCTACTGCTCATCTTTTGTATGCCTGCTACTCCCGCTAATGGCTTGGCAGAGGCTTTCCAATCAAGACCAAAGCCGTAATCCAGACGCGGAATTCAGAATCAGTCCGCTCTTGAACGCATCCTTATATCTGGTTATGCAGCTTGAGCTCGCACTCCTGCGACTTGGCCTACGGTTTCCAGCAGGGGGGTCCCTCCTGCTGTTGGCCCGCAAGCCGTGATTCCATTCAACAAGCCTTACCTCACAGGTAAGGAACTCGAGTACATCTCCGAGGCCCATACCCGCGGTCAGCTCGCAGGCGATGGCTACTTCACCAAAAAGTGCAACGCCTGGCTGGAAGAGCTGACCGGCTGCCACAAGGCCCTGCTCACCCACTCCTGCACGGCAGCGTTGGAGATGGCCGCCATCTTGGCCGACATCCAAGCGGGGGATGAGGTCATCATGCCCTCATACACCTTTGTGTCTACGGCCAACGCCTTCGTGCTTCGTGGTGGGGTGCCTGTCTTCGTAGACATCCGCGAAGACACCCTCAACATCGACGAACGGCTGATCGAGGCAGCAATCACTCCCCGCACCAAGGCGATCGTGCCTGTCCACTATGCCGGTGTGGCTTGCGAAATGGACACAATCATGGCGATCGCCCGCAACCACAACCTGCTGGTGATCGAAGACGCAGCCCAGGGGGTAATGGCCACCTACAGAGGACGACCGCTCGGATCGATCGGTGATCTAGGCTGCTACTCGTTCCATGAAACCAAGAACATCATCTCCGGCGAAGGCGGCGCGCTGCTGATTAACAACCCCACCTTTGCCGATCGTGCCGAAATCATCCGCGAAAAGGGCACAAATAGAAGCAAGTTTGTCCGAGGATATGTTGACAAGTATTCCTGGGTCGACATTGGCTCATCGTATCTCCCTGGTGAGATAATCGCTGCATTTCTTTGGGCGCAGATGGAAGATGCAGATTTCATCACGTCCAATCGCATTGCGATCTGGGATTCATATCAGCAAGCCTTTGAGAACCTTGAGCTTACTGGGCAGGCACGCCTGCCCTTCGTCCCCAGCTACTGCGAGCAGAATGCCCACATGTTCTATCTATTAACGCGAGATATCCAAGAACGCAATACGATCATCGATGTGATGAAAGATAGGGGTATTGGCTGTGTATTTCATTACGTGCCGTTGCACAACTCACAGTTTGGCATTTCTCGCATGGACTCCAGCTTAGAATTAAAGGTTACTCAAAAGGTATCCGAATCTATTATCAGGCTCCCGCTATGGATTGGCGTCAACAACCAGGTGGTCGCCAAATCAATTCTGGCGTTTTATGAACCAGCAAATAAGAGACGGTTTACCTGAGGGCTTATCAGATTCAGTAACTTAGATCGCACTGGAGGAAGGATAGGAGATTGAGAGCACAAACAGACACGTTGATCTATCCCATGCTCTATCGACCCTGGCAGAGAATTGAGACATGGGCAAGGATTAGCAAGCGCAATCTCAGGGTTCTGTACAAACAAGACCAGGTAACAACCATGGCCTTCTAGGCTAAGAAACCAACTGGTCAGACAGCGGCGATAGCCCCTGACTTCTGATCAGCCAGCACCTGCTCCAGCCCTTCCAGATCCTTGTCAGTGATCTTGGTTTGCATTGGGCAATGCTTCGGCCCGCACATCGAGCAGAACTCGGCCTGCTTGTAGATGTCAGCGGGCAGCGTTTCATCGTGATACTCGCGGGCCCGCTCGGGATCCAGGGATAGCTCGAACTGCTTGTTCCAATCGAAGGCGTAGCGGGCGCGGCTGAGTTCATCATCGCGGTGGCGGGCACCGGGGCGGTGGCGGGCGATGTCGGCGGCGTGGGCGGCGATCTTGTAGGCGATCAGGCCGTTGCGCACATCCTCAGGGTTGGGAAGGCCGAGGTGCTCCTTGGGGGTCACGTAGCAGAGCATCGCCGTGCCGTACCAGCCGGCCATGGCGGCACCAATGGCACTGGTGATGTGGTCGTAGCCGGGGGCGATGTCGGTGACCAGCGGGCCCAGCACATAGAAGGGGGCCTCGGCGCACTCCTCCATCTGCTTGCGCACGTTGAATTCGATCTGATCCATGGGCACATGGCCCGGGCCCTCCACCATCACCTGAACGTCGTGCTTCCAGGCGCGGCGGGTGAGTTCGCCGAGGGTCTTCAGTTCCGCCAGCTGGGCCTCATCGGAGGCGTCATGCAAACAGCCGGGACGCAGCGAATCCCCCAGGGAGAAGGTGCAGTCGTAGCGCTTGAAGATCTCGCAGATGTCGTCGAAGCGGGTGTAAAGCGGGTTTTGCTTGTGGTGGTAGAGCATCCACTGGGCCAGGATGCCGCCGCCACGGCTCACGATGCCCGTGAGGCGACCCTTCACCTTGGGCAGGTGCTCGATCAGCAGGCCGGCGTGGATGGTCTGGT
>Ga0194133_10008350_pt1 | contig 12105 bp, 14 predicted proteins | sample TA2KigOf40mmetaG_FD_155448 | JGI IMG/M metagenome (GOLD analysis project Ga0194133, IMG submission 155448) | Freshwater microbial communities from Lake Tanganyika, Tanzania - TA2015055 Kigoma Offshore 40m | ecosystem: Environmental > Aquatic > Freshwater > Lake | place: Tanzania: Lake...
CAAATAAATTATATTTGGTAATTACCAAATATAATTTATTTGGTAATTCGCATTCTTTTTTTTTAACTACCAAATAAATTATATTTGGTAATTACCAAATTAATTACCAAATATAATTTATTTGGTAATTAAAAAAAAAGAATGCGAATTTTTTTCATTAGAATTGAAATGGTAAAGAGAGAAGAAAGTAAGTCAGAATACTTTCTTGATAATATAAAAATGTAATCAAGTTATATCTTAAAAATAATTTATTCTGCTTTATTCAAAATACAACAACTTTTTAACAATGGTTATAAATCAGACAACACTTTAAGATTAGATCTAAACTGGACCGGTGGAACAATCTAGTATTGCATCATTTAAGCCGGATGTTTAAAGAGATGTTTTGAGGCTCACCATGATCTTCGTTTCATCAACTTGCAGCTGGAAGAAGTCCATTCAGACAACAACCTGAAGGACAGGGCTAGCAAATGTTTCACACACAATTACTATCACATAGATATCAGTATAAAGTAAGTACCAGATGAGATTTGATTGGGATTAATGAAATTAAGATTAATTTGAGTAGAATGAATAAAAATAATTATTTTTACTGGACATGATTGTCACTTTTACAGGATTAGTAAGAAACAAGAAAGTTTTATATCCCAAGACAGATGCAATGAAAAAGTTTTATTTCTTGTAAGTAAGTCAGACCCTTTTGCACTGCATAAAGGCCTTTTTGACGAAAAAAATTAATGCATCAGGTTGGTCAAGCAGTCACTGGTGACTTAATACAATTATAGAGATATTTAATGATGTCTATCTATTCACATAAATATATATATCTTTATTTTTTGAAGAATGATTGCTGGACACATCTTTTATGGATTGCACCAGACATTGAGACCCGTCTTTTTTTGTTCCATCTCGTGAGAAACCCAGCAAAATATGTGACTACGTGGTAACTTGTGTAACTTTGAGTATTATGATTAAAAGTCTATCCATCAAATACTGTGGGATTGGAGCCTTAATTAAAATGAGGAGGTAGATGGTGCGGATACCAAAATTTGGGGTGTGGAAGTTGCAAAGTTTGCAGTTGAGCGGTTGTGCCTAAGGTGACTTTTTACAAGTTGACCTGAAAAAGTATGAATGAGGAGGGATGTAATTGACCATTCAATGAAACTATTATTACCAGCAGCAAGAGCAGACATCAGGGACAATTCGCCAGCCAGCACTGCTGCACAGATAATTCTGGCAAGCTTTTTAGAGTTGAACCCTGGATCGGTTGGGTGAGAGCCTCTAACGCCCAGCATTTCAAGACAAGCACTCTGTGCTGGAAGTATCGTTCCTCCTCCAACTGTTCCGACTTCGATCGAGGGCATGGTCACTGTCATGTAAAGGTCCCGACCAGATTCTCCCCACGGTTCCATAAGAGTGATACAATTGCTGCTACCCACATTCTGGGCCGTGTCCTGGCCGGTGGCGATGAAGATGGCTGTGACAATATTGGCTGCATGGGCATTGAAGCCCCCAATACTTCCTGCCATAGCAGATCCGGTGAGATTTTTTGCAATATTCAAGTCACAAAGCGCAGCACTAGTTGTCTTTAAAACAGATTCGACAATATAAGAAGGGACGATAGCTTCACATGTCACGTATTTCCCTCTGCCTTTCACCCAATTGATTGCTGCTGGCTTCTTGTCAGTACAGAGATTCCCACTCAGACTCAAGATTTCCATGTCAGGAAAAACATTTTTTAAACTTGAAAGAGCGTGCTCTGTGCCCTTAGACAACATATTCATGCCCATTGCATCGCCTGTTGTTGCAACAAAGCGTAGATAAATACTTCGGCCAGCCAAATGCACATCGATACACTTGAGCCTTGCAAACCTAAAATATAAAAAGGGAAAATTTACATTTTAAAGCTAGTATTAGATCAGGGGTTGCTGTAGCCGAGTGGTCAATGGCACCTGATCCGTGAACTAATATCTAAGGTTGTTGGTTGAAACTCCAACTATGCCAGGATTTTTTTACCCAGTTAAGGGAAAAATAATCTACAGTTATACCTGCTTGTGCTATCAAATTCTTTCTTCAATTCATGGAAGTTTACAGGTTCAGAAATCCAATATTTTGCCGCTGTAGCCCTGGTGATACTAGCGAACCTGATAACAGGTGCACGAGACATACCATCATTTATCAAACAGCTTGTAACGCCATGGACTCTGAGAGCGCTGCACCCTCGATTTGTACTGGCTATTAGACAGCCCTCTAAAACATGATCCGATTCATACTAAAGTATGAAAACATGGGGCTGTAAAAAAGCCACACCTGTCGTTGCCATTGGGACTGTGTACTCCTTCCCGTCGAGCATGAGAGGCCCCACTACTCCGAGTGGCATGGTCATGTATCCAATCACACTCTCAGCACATGCACCTCTTACAGTTTCGTAATCATAATCTTTGTATGGAAGCTTTGACATGTAGTTTGTTGTTGAAATATTGTTGGTTGCTCGACTGGTACATTTACGACGAACCTCTACACCTCTTAAATGGTTCCCCAACACTGTCTCAAGGGCATGTGAGCGAATATGCTTTGACTCTACCAACTAAAAATATAAAGAAAAAAATTAATCAATCAATCAAAAAAAATCATCAATAAAGAGTGAATACCTGAACAACTTCATCATCGGACAATAAGGAGTAGCCATTATCCAGCTTGCTTATCTTCACACACTCTTCCAAGGATCTGATTTTATCATGGAAAATAAACTCAGCATCAGAATCAAGATTCGTGATTATTTTTTTGTAAACTGTTTTCTCTGGGGAGGCCCTCGGCAAGTCATGTATTGTTTTGTGAAATAAATCTCTTGTGGTTTGGGCCTCTTGATCTTTAACAACTAAAATATATAAGTAAAATTTTAGATTGACTTTCAATCAGTCAAGCAAAGTACGGATTTCATATTTACCTGGGCCGTTGACCTCAGACCAGGCAGATTCACTACTGGACTCATCGCTTCCACCATTTCCTCTGATGTATAGGTGAGCTTTCCTCCTAGAGAAATATAAGGATGATTATTTTTTACATTGACACACATTGAGGCAGAGTCATTACTACCTCTGCTCAGCAGAACTTCTCTCTGTCAAACTACTTCTCATTGTGTGTTGACTAACACTAATTCCCTCGTCAGTGGAGCTGCAAAATTCCAAATCTTTGTTGAAGATAATGCCCTAGAATCATTCACTGAAAACTATTACCTGGTGGATTGGTCTTCTTCAATTTCTCGAGCAGCTTTTTCAATATTAAGAGTATGTATGTCTTGGTGTAAAGTTCTAAAAGGAAAGTCCTCCTCCCAGTCCTTGTTGTTTATCAAAAAAGCAACACACAGGACAACCACACTTGCAATGGTTGTGAGCTGAATGAAGTTTCGCTCAATGAAGTACAAAGCTGGACTACAGAAGAAAGTCAATTCAGAGGGATTTGAGGCAAAAGACTAAAATGAAAAATATTTTAGAAAATAGACCAAACAAAAGCAAAAGATATTTCAAATCTTACCAATGGCCAACGACAAATCACATGCAAAACAATCAAAAAGAATGTTCCAACAACACGTACACGATGAACAACAGGACTTTGATTGTTTTCTTTAGGTAGTGTCACGACAATCTGCAGCATTAATTAATTATCAATCATGATTTTTTTCCCCAATGGAAATTCGCTTATGCTCTTTTACCTGTCTGACATCCCATCCTGGCCTGCCATCACTGGTATACATTAATTCCAAGATCAGCGACAATCCAGCGGGATAAAAGGTAATGTAGATGAGAAAATTTGCAACCTAAAATTTTCTTTTGATAAGCCATCTCTATTTTCATTCTAAAAGTTGAGATCTTTTATAAATGAAAAAAAAATTACCTGATAAATGATCGCATAATGGGAGAGCAGTTCAAGACGTTGAAAACCTGTTAGCAGACCTGTACTCATTAACAAGGTTGTTGCAATCGTGTCAAGAACCTGCAGAAACAAAACTTGCACTGTCGGAAATAAAATCTGATCAAACGAGTTTTTTAGGCCTAAAAATCGTACTCTCAATTTGTACTTTGAGAACATTATTCATGATAATAACTTACCAAAGTAGGAGCCAAGAGAAACATGCTGTGCGCTAGATTTTCACTTATTCTCAACTGATGCAGTGAGCTCAGAGCAAACTGAGCCATGCAAGTGACTTTTGACATGTCCAACAAGAGAAGGATCAGAAAGTATGAGTCGACAAGGGTATTGATATCTGGAGCTTTGAAGCTCATCACAACAAGTGAGTAGATGACAAAGATTAGACCCAGGTAGGAAGCAGCAATTTTCATGATTAAACTAGAACCAATTCTGTGGATCTGGCGGAAGCGATATAAACAATGGATGATTCCAAGACAACGGAAAATGCTCACAATTATGACTTCTAATGCCTAAAAATAATTAGGTATATTTTGAAGCATTCAAATAAACTTTGAGATGATGCATCATACTTGGTATTGCCCGTCCCAGAGCATTTTTCCATTCTCTTTGAAGTCTACCAAGCACACCTCTTCGTCCTCTTCTTGTATCAAACCATGTTGAAACGGAAGAAGATGAGTAAAATTACGATTGAAAACCGTCATCACACACACCAAAATTGTAATTGTAGCTACAATGACTTCCCAGGGTTGGCTAGCACAAAACTCGCCATGATACTTGAACAATTTCCAAAGGGATGTCAGCATCACCTTTTGGTTCGGCGCCATCCTGACCTAAACAAAAACAAAATATTTGACAGAAAACCAAACTATTGAAAAGTCATTGTGCTGTGAATGTGGGACCATTTAAGATGGCCTATTTTGTGGCCTGTTGCTGTACACACTACACCTCGAACCAGATTCTTCTCTCTATCTATTGCCTCATCCGCAGCACAAGTGCATTCACCTTGTTTACATCAGCCTTTTTTTTGTTTAAGGTCAAACTAGAAAGAGAAATTTTAAAGACTTACAATCAAACAAAAATGGTCGCTTGTGACGCAACGTGCCAGAAGAAATGAAGCTTATTTCATACACTCGTGATTTGGGTTGATGTCGGACGTCAAAATAACAATTAAACCTAAAAGTCACAATTAAGATAAAAAAAATAAATAGATTGGTTTCGGGCTAACCGAGCCCTCCGCCTCACTTTAGTCTCGAACTAGCTGCACACACACGACACGCGAGTGAAAGAGCACGTGCGCGACACAGCGACTTGACGCGTGCGCGCACGCAAAGAGCGGGTACGCCCACCCTCGCCCCTATTGAACACCATCGATCTCTATCTCTCCGTCCGCAGAGCGCGCGCGCTGTCGGTCGGTGATCGTACGATTTACCATCACCTTTCTCCGCCCGAAACCACAAGTGAAAAATAAAACATCAAGAGGCTGTGTGAAATGACAGATACATTTAAAATACAGTAGAAAACATTAAAAAGCAACAATTTCCTTCTATAATTTGTTGCATTGTTTTATGAATCCCGCCAGCTCAGCTAAATACGCAATGAACCGACTGCTGCGACATAAAACGTGCCTATGGGAAGGTTCTTGAAGGTCTATGAGAGACCTTCAAAAACTTCCCATCTTCAGCCAACATCAAAGTTTATTGGCTTTGTCGACGCAATATTTCAAGTTTGCTTAATCAACAAATCCTATATTGAAAAACGATTCAATCTTCATGCTATCCGGCGCTATAGACAATAAACGTTACATACAATTCACCTGAAAAAGGACATTGATCTATGATATGTAAAAAAATGTGAGATTTTAGCAGAGGAAAGTAAAAATTTATCTTTCTTGAAAGTTTTAAACACCCAAATGCTGAACGATCAATAGACCGGTTCAGTTTTTTTCTTTTACTTCACATTAACTCATTTGACAACGTTGCATTGGCACGAGGAGTGATATTTTTAATCTTGTGGATCGAAAAAAGTTCAGAGCTCAAAACCTTGACTTCCGCTTCCGAGACAAAAATTTTTACCAGTTCACACCCAAAGATGTGTTGCAATATCTTATCCCCATGATTGTGAATGAAGTTACTCACTTTTTGTAAATTCAAAGAACGAAGAAGCGATTGAATACATGATATGCTCGAATATGAAGCATAAGTCTGTTGGGTTTGACATGTTTTTATTTTGCGTATGGCAGAGGCTTGTTGTTACTGTAGACCCACTTTGCTCTATTTCCCAATGCTCGCGATTTGGTGAAAACAGACAAAGAAAACATGTTTGTAGCCAGCAGCCGAAAAATTGTACAAAAAAAGAGGCAACATTGGGACACCGAAAAGAATTGGAGCAATCCCTTGGAAGAATAGCCGATTCTTTGAAAAACTCCCAAATCAGATTGGCTCTGTCTATCGAAAAAACTGTCTGAATGTCCCAGATCCTATTTATAATCTGAAACCGAGGTCCAAAGGGGTTTGTTTGTCTTCCGTTTTCATATTTCCTCCATATTTTACCATTCACGTTTTGATCGCAAATACTTAAAAAAAAGTGAAGAAAATCTAGTGTCCTCTTTAAAAATGCCGTCATCGAATCCGTTACCTCCGAAGGAAAATGCCTTATTCAAGAGAATCTTGGTAATGGAATCAAAATTATTTCACATTTGTTTGCTTCTGGAGCATAAAAATTAAAACATATTTTCAGAAATGTTACGAGCAAAAGCAGTACAAGAATGGTCTGAAATTTGCCAAGCAAATTCTGTCAAACCCAAAGTTTCAAGAACATGGAGGTAAATTTTAGAGGACATGTTCTGTTTGTGAAAAATATTCTTTACAATTTGTTTTTACGATTGTGTTTTTAGAAACAATGGCAATGAAAGGTTTGACTTTGAGCTGTTTGGGCCGCAAAGAGGAAGCGTACGATTATGTACGGAAAGGACTTCGAAATGATTTAAAAAGTCATGTTTGTTGGCACGTTTATGGGTTATTGCAGAGGTCAGACAAAAAGTATGACGAGGCCATTAAGTGCTATAGGTAGGAGCAAAAAAACCACATCATGAATTGTTTTTTGAAGTATAAAATAATGGGGCTGTTTTCATTTTGACAGGAATGCCTTGCGTTGGGATCCTGAAAACATTCAGATATTACGTGACCTGTCTTTACTTCAAATTCAAATGAGAGATTTGGAAGGCTACAAGGTAGTGCCCTGCCAGAAACTTGGAAATTTTAATTTCATCATGCAAATGGTTTCAGTGATAAAACAAATTTTTTTATTTAAAGGAAACTCGTTATCAGCTCTTTCACCTCCGCCCAACTCAACGGGCATCGTGGATCGGAGTAGCGATCTCGTATCACTTGTTAGCTGAGTATGATAAGGCCCTTGAAATTCTGGAAGAATTTCGGAAGACTCAACAGGTAGATTTAAAATATGCTAAAAAACCTTTTGAGGATTTTTTAGAGTTATTTCAATGAAATACAATTTTGAGTGCCAAGTTGAAATCAAGCTTATTAGCTGTGTTCGTTAGGGCGTAGACAGGGAAGCAGTTGGTCAAGTAATGCAAGCTCTTTACAACAAGGTAAAGAGAAGAACCGTGTGAAGTTTTCGTTGTGACGAATTTAATAATCAATGCGTTACCTATGAAATCTCTACCGAGCTCGATTGTTGATAGATAAATACTAACTCATTAATCTAACAAACCTGTCTGTGTTTGAGAATGGCATCAGTAATCAAAGAAATAGAAACGTTATTTCGTGATTTAAAAATAGTGTGTGTCACTAAAAGTATTTTGAATTTATGACATTTGTTTTATTTGTTAAAAATAACTTTACTAATATTTTAGATTTTACTTGAATGATATTTGAGATAAGTTTTTGAAAATAATGAATCATCAATCAGTTACAAAATTTTAACTTATTATTTTAACATTAGAAATCTGTGTACGATTATGAACATAGCGAGCTTCTTTTGTATCAAAATATGGTCATTGAGGAGTCAGGGGATACCCAGGCTGCGCTGGAACATCTTGAAAAGTACACGAGCCAGATCTGTGATAAGGTCACACTACTTGAATCAAAAGGTGATATATATATACATATTTATTTTTCAAATTTTTCTTAAAAACTTTTACTTTTCTTCTAGGAAACTACCTGATCCAAGCAAACAGGCATTCAGAGGCAGAGCGAATTTACAGAGACCTGATAAATCGGAACCCTGAACATCATCTTTATTACAACCAAGTAAAGATTCTTTCATAAGATTAATAAGGAAAGTATCGTTATTGTTACTACTGTTGTTAGCTCGCCATAGCTGTTGGAGTGGAGTTTGACACTGATCGTAAGCTTCAACTTTTGAATGAGATCAAGGCAAAATATCCCAAGGCTCAAGCCCCACGAAGGCTGGCTCTAGACTTTACGGAAGGCGAGTCTGCATAAAAAAGGTCATCTTTACGAAATCTGTATTGACCTATAATTATTTTAGGAGAAACATTTAAGGAGCTTGTCGAACAGTACATCCGTAGGTCTTTAACAAAAGGAATACCCCCTCTTTTTGTGGACCTTAAGCCTTTGTACAAGGATTCTGCAAAGGTGAAGATTATCGATGAGATTTGCGAAAGGCTATTAAACAATTTATTTCAATTCTCATCATATGAAAAGGTAATATTGCTCTTGCCATTGATCCTTTTTTTTACAAAAACATCAGGCAAATCTTTTTACCGAAGGATTCCGAGCCTGAGCCCCCGACAACTATTCTTTGGCTCTACTATTACCTTGGGCAACACTACGACTACAAGCAGGACTATGAAAATGCTTTTGCTGTTGTTGAAAAGGCCATTGAGCACACACCTACTCTTATCGAATTATTTCTGCTTAAAGGAAAACTTTATAAGGTATTTGGTCATTTTTCAAATAAGAATTACTACACAGTATATGCTCTCAAATGTGATCTTTTAAAGCACGTAGGTGATATGGAGTCTGCAGTCGAGTGTTTGGAAGAAGCTCAGTCATTGGACACCGCTGATCGTTATATTAACTGCAAATGTGCAAAGTACATGTTAAGGGCAAACAAGGTGAGAAAAACTGTGACCGTTCTTTTTAGAATTTATTGAAGTTTTATTTTTCTATAAGGTAAGCCTTGCAGAAGATATGTGCCAGAAATTTACGCGAGAAGGTATTCCAGCTATGGAGAGTCTTAACGAGATGCAATGTATGTGGTTTCAAACAGAGTGTGCATATGCTTTCCAGAGAATGGGAAGGTTTGGAGATGCAATCAAAAAGTGCTTGGAGATTGATAGGGTAAAAATTTGAAAAAATACTTTTTTCATTCTTTAATCCACCTTTTTCAATACATTAGCACTTCGCTGAAATAACTGAGGATCAGTTTGACTTTCACACCTATTGCCTTCGGAAAATGACACTGAGGTCCTATATCGAACTTCTTAGACTCGAAGATGTACTGAGATCCCACAGGTTTTTTAGAAAGACAGCCTCTTGTGCCATCAATGTGTTTATAAGATTGCATGATAAACCTTTGAAAGAAGGAGGTATCTTGAGTGAAATGGACACTGGTAAACACTTTTTTATTTGACTCCTTTTATATTAAGCCTCAAGTTTTTTCATCTCGCATCATTCATAGAATCTATGGACCCATCTGAATTAAAAAAGCTTAGAAACAAAATGAAAAAAGCCAAGAAAAAGGCTGAGCAAGAGATGGTGAACCAAAGTTTAGCCATGCAAAGGTATTTCAACAAAATTCTAGGAATTTTTGTGTGGAATTCTTAAAAGAATTGCTTTTTCCAAAAATTAGAAAAGAGATGCACTTCAAGACGCAGCGGAGCAAAGATTCCAGTGAAGAATTTGACTCTCCAGCAAAGGTACTTTTTTGAATCTCATCAGACCTATGGCTCACTACTTTATTGTTATATTGTTTCTTAAGGACGACCTCGTCCCTGACAAGCTCGAGCGACCCGACGATTCATTGTCCGAGGCTATGAAATTTTTAACTCCCCTTCAGCTGCTAGCTCCTGATGCCATCGAAACGCACTTCTTTGCATTTGAAATTTATTACAGAAAAGGTGCTTATTTTCATTGTTACTAAAGTAATTTTTTTTCTGTAATTTTGATTTTTCCAGAGAGAGGACTACTTATGCTTCAGTCTATCAAACGTGCACTAAAGCTAAAATCTGAAGATCCTCGCCTTCACTCGTGTCTCGTGCGGTTTCAATTTTTCTTTGAGAAAAACGAAGCCAGTCTCCCAGGTCCAGTCAAAGAGGTTATTTTGGCAGAGGGTCAAGAAATTTTTAGTTTCAAAAGTGCTCAAGAAAGGAATGAAGAATTCATGCAGAAATATAGCCACAGTCTTGAGCACAGGGTTATCGGTGCGTTTTCATCATTTCGTCAAAGACCTTTTCATGGGTTTTTACAATGCAAGTTAATTCTATTTTTAGGTGCTAAGATGTTGGCGTTATTAGAGCCGGGTAAGACCAAACAGGTCATTGAAGCTCTTGTCCGACTTGATGGGGCAACTCCTTTATCGCTCAAGGTAATAAAAAATCATTAAAGCACTTCTGTTGTAAGAAAGCCAATAAATCTTTTCTCTTACAGGTTTGCAGCGAAGTCTACGATTCTCTTGTATCGGGCGAGTTCGGCAATCAAGGCAAGAATGAGGCTGCTAGTTACCATCAAGCATGTCATTCAATATTCAAGTATGCAACGAAATTCAAGCCATCTTCTTTAAGTTCAAAGGATGGGAGTGAGAAAATACTAAAAGAAATAAGTGAAGATATTGAGCCGTAAATATCAAATGGAAAGAGAAAGTTAGATACGAAATGGCAATCCCTGTCAATAGAAAAACACTGTCTACCTGTTTATTCTATGTTAATAACATTTTAGCATAATACAAACGGTTATATTGTTTAAGAATCCGATTTTATTGTGAAAGTTTCCAACGCAAGTCCTCTGAACCAGATGAAGCTGTTTTTTTATATCAAAATACTCAAAAAGGACTAAAGATTGCCAATAGTAACAATGATCAAGCTACTTTGAAACTGTGTCCACGTCACATTTCTTAATGGAGCTTCTGTTTTGCCTTCAAATCATTCCTTTTCTATCCAGCGATATGAAAGCTACCGTCATTGAAGAAATCAATTGAATTTGTCTTAAACGGCTTAATCACGTGAAGAATAAAATTTCGACTCACTGGGCGCTTTTTCACTCAAAATCAGGTTCATTGATTTAATAAGGGGTCGCTGTAGCCTTTGACACTTGGTTGGGAAAAAGACACGAGGGTTCTTGGGCAGCACACTTCGACTCCCAGGTTACCACCAACACCAAAACGTGTCCTTACAGAAAATGGCCATAGATACATTCCCTTAGGCTGTCATTTATCCTGCATGGTTCACATTTGGTGCGTGAGAGGGATTAAATTTCCCTCTATAGGTTCAAGGGTATCAAAAAATACATTGCTTTTTAAAATCCATGGAAAATGATTTTATCCTCAAAATTATGACTTCCTTATTAAGAGACAAAACAATTCGTCTGCAGATTTTATTGATTTACAATAAACATTCGAAAAGCTACAAAGCTTAATCGTCTGCAATGGTGACTTCAACCTCTACACCAGGCTCTATGGAGATTGAGGTGATCTGCTTGACAATCTCTGATGGAGAATGCAAGTCGATGACACGCTTGTGGATGCGGAGCTAAAAGGAAGGATATCATCAGAATGTGCTTATAAATATCTTTTCTTACAAAAAATTACCTGAAATCTGTCCCAGGTCTTGGAACCCTCACCACAAGGGGTCTTCCTCGTGGTGATTCTAAGAGTCTTGGTCGGCATACGAACTGGACCCTTCACCCTGAGTTCCTTTTCTTTGGCACCTCTAATCAGTTCACCACAGACTTTCTCAAGACTTTTGACATTCTTAGAGGTCAGGGTAATTCTGATTCGGTGGATCGGGGCGTCCTCTGCCGAACCCTTTTGTGGATCTTTGAAGCTTGACTGAAATTTAAAAAATATGCAGACAAACGACATATAAATTCGATCTAGACATATTCGATGAAGATAAAACTGGCAGTGCTTACCATTTCAATTTTAACCTCTGGTCGAGAATATGAAACCTGCTGCGGCTCACAGCGCTGAACCAGG
>Ga0194133_10008351_pt1 | contig 12103 bp, 8 predicted proteins | sample TA2KigOf40mmetaG_FD_155448 | JGI IMG/M metagenome (GOLD analysis project Ga0194133, IMG submission 155448) | Freshwater microbial communities from Lake Tanganyika, Tanzania - TA2015055 Kigoma Offshore 40m | ecosystem: Environmental > Aquatic > Freshwater > Lake | place: Tanzania: Lake Tanganyika...
GCGGGCCTCCCGGACAGAATAATGGAAGCGGAGGCGCAATTGCGACGTCAGTTAGTGGCGGTGGCGGTGGGCATGGTGGAGGCGGCGGCGGCGGCGGTGGAGGCGGTGGTGGAAATGGTTCAGCCGGTGGTTCAGGCAGTGGGTCAACCGGCGGTTCTCCGGGAACGGGAGTATCAAACAATTTATCCGGGGCGGTTGTAACCTATGGTGCGGGTGGTCGCGGTGGAAATGCAGGAGCCACAAGCAATGGGTCTGCTAGTATTGCCAACTCGGGAAATGGTGGCGATGGCGCCGGCGCAGCGTCATATAGCGGTATAAATGGCCGCAAAGGCGGGTCAGGCATAGTTATTTTACGATATATGGAATAACATCCTTATTTGCCCTTCTGGCCCGTCCCGTCCGTCCCGGCCTTACATAATTTTATCTACACAAAATATATGAATTTATGAATTTATGAACGATACAAAATTAAGACATGCGTGCCGGAATGGCGATTTGGATAGTATAAAAAGCATCATTAGAGAGAATCACGCTTTTTATATGAGTGACCGATTCATAGACACATATCCGCATCCTTTATTTTTATGCGCGGCAAGGGGGCATACACAATGTTTTGAATATATTCTAAAAGCATTGCCGTGCCCAATATCGGTGATTTACGAATCTATTTCAATATCCGCAATATCTGAATTGTTTTCTACTGTGGAATTATTATTCACTTTTTTCAAACCACCGGTCACATGTAACTTACACCATCCACGGCTAATCAATGCGATGACCGCGTGTATTGTAAAACAAAAAAGAAATATGATTTCGTATTTATTAGAAAAAGGTGTGTGTCATCTCTCTTTGATACAAACGTGTGCCAAGGTAGGCGACCTGAATACCTTGTGTAAAATCATTGACAAACACAAGAATCCGAATCCAAATCCAAATCCAAATCAAAGATTCGCAATAATATCTGAAAATGACTATAAAAAATATGTTCCTGACGCCATATACATGGCAATCCAAAACCGGAACATTGCTATTTATGATTTTTTATCAACGATTTTGTTTGATGGCAGTGGCGATGACTGTCTTGATACAGATGGTTGTGGTTATCAGGGCGAGGGCATAGGTGTTGGTGATGGTGATATTGATGGGTGATGTTGATGTTGATGGGTGATGTTGATGTTGATGGGTGATGGGTGATGGTGGTCTTACTACATTACTTCTTAACAACCATCTTTTTTACCATTTTTTTTACGACGCTCCCGGTCGCCGGTTTCATATCTCTTGTCTTATCCTCCATCCATTTCATATACTCACTCCGCAATTCATTCAAGTCATTCAGCCAAAGCATTGGTTCGCTGGTTGCCAATAATCGGTCGTGGTCCTGCTGCTTGCTGTCTCTTTCCGACAAAAGACGGGCCACATTTTCTTTTGTCACACTATCCATTGTCATTTTAAGCAAATACTTGTATTCAGAGTCGCCTTCAATGTTTTCATACTTGTGGGATAGAAGCAGCGCATGAACTTCATCTTTTGACTTACGGCGCAAATCCAGTGTGTCGTCCAAATGCTCCTGAATATACCTTGCCCGATTTGATAGCACACGCAATTCATTTGCCAAGATTTTCAACATTGCTTCTTTTCTTTTCCCGTAAAATCCAAGACGCACGCCATAATAATCATTTACAATTTCGTAAATAGTACCGTATTTCTTTAATTTTTCGTTTTGGTCAAACAAGTGCATATTGCTGGTGGTTTGGGTGGTATATAATCGCAATGTCTTTTCTAACAAATTACAACCGTGTTCTGTTGGCGTGGACGCATATTGTGAAACATTAATCGCATTTGTAAATGTAATTGTTATGTCCACCACTGTGTCGGTTGACATATCAGAGTATTCTTTCACAATTGGGCCTGTCGTTTCTTTGTCTTTTTCTTTGTCCTTGTCTTTGGTTTCCATCAATCCTTCCAAAAACTGTTTGTAATCATCCGTCCAAGTTCCAACCGGCAATTCAGTGATACGGACTTGCTTTGTTCCGATAATTTCATAACATCCCTTGATTAAATATTTGGCTGTGGCTGTGGCTGTGGCTGCGACTGTGCTTGTGCTTGTGCTTGTGCTTGCGCTTGCGTTTGATGAAATCTTGGTAATCGTTCCCTTAAATCCTTGATAATATGGTTCAATCGCATCTTCGGCGGTGTTAAACGCGCCGCCATTTTCAAGCGCAAAGGTAATATAATCAATAATTTGAACTGGATTATAACACATAATGTCCGTGCTGAAACCCGTGCCAATGCCTTTGGTTCCATTTACCAATATCATCGGAATAATCGGAACGTAATGGATTGGCTCCACCGACAACCCGTCGTCATTTAAATACGACAAAACCGTGTCATCTTCTGGCCGAAAAATAAGACGTGTCAATTTGTTTAACTGTGTGAAGATATATCTTTCACTAGCAGAATCATCGCCGCCGCGTATGCGTGTCCCAAATTGTCCGTTTGGTTCAAATAAGTTGACATTATTGCTACCAACAAAGTTTTGAGCCATACCAACAATCGCGGCATTCAAACTCGCTTCACCGTGGTGATATCCTGAATGCTCTGATACATACCCGCTAAACTGCGCAACTTTGATTTCTGATTTCAGCCCCTTTTTAAATGCCGAATACAAGATTTTACGCAATGATATTTTAAGCCCGTCCATCAAATTGGGGATTGAACGGTCGCAATCATATTTACTGAAATGAATGAGTTCGCGGTGTATAAATTCCTCGTATGAAACGTCCGATTTACGGGTATCCAAATATGATTCTCGTTCATATGTTGACAGCCATTGCTTCCGGTCATCTGCCCGCTTCTTATTGAACACCATATCAATCGCATTGTCGCTGGATGTTCCCGTGTGGTTAAACCCGACCATTTTCTTGCTTTCAAAATATTCCTTGAATTCCTTGCCGGTGCTGGTGCCCAAACCTTTGTAATATTTCGTAGTCCATCCACTTGGAACGTCGCCATTGTGTTCCTTCTTCCAATCTTCAAACTCGCCTTCGCTGTAAAACAGCATTTCGTTTGCGCCCTTTTTTGCTTTCAAAATCGGGGTGTTCATAAATCCGATAAATCCGGGGATTTGCGCCAATGACGGCCATTCGGATTGAAACAAGTTTATACCAAGTCCCTTGATGTGCGAGCCATCCAAATCTTGGTCGGTCATAAACAACACTTTTCCGTAGCGCAGGCGCGTTTTAACGTCTTCCGCCGTATATTTTCGCCCATTTTCTAAGCCAAGAATTTGTTTAATTTCGGCAATTTCATTGTTTTCTGAAATGCGTTTTGCGGTTTCACCACGAACATTGAATATCTTGCCTTTCATGGGATACACGCCAATTGTATTGCGGTCTTCCTTGCTCAAACCAGAAACGATGCCGGCCTTGGCTGAATCTCCTTCGCAAAAAATAATCGTGCATTCCCCGGATTTGTCGGTTCCTGCAAAATTGGCGTCAATCAATTTGGGAATACCGCGAATGGTCCTTGTTTTTGCGCCATCCGTTTTTTTCGCTGCCTTGGTTTCTTTCACTTCTGTTAGCGCACACGCCGCATCCATGACTCCCATTTTCGCCAGTTTCTCAATAAAGTCGTCGCTGACTTTACATGACGACCCAAAATTTGCGACGGCAGTCCCCAATTCATCTTTTGTCTGACTGGAAAACGACGGGTTTTCAATGTCACACCGCAAGAACAGCATGAGTTGTTCTTTGATTGTATTGGGCTTCACATCCACCTTTTTCTTCTTTTTTATCAAATCCGCCAATTTACGGACAATTTGGTTGGTTATATATTCCACGTGCTTCCCGCCACGAGGCGTGTATATACCATTCACAAACGATATGTGCGAAAATTCATCCACCGGTGTCAAACACACCGCATACTCCCAGCGTGGGTCGGGCGATTCGTAGATGCGTTTCACGTCGCCTTTACTCCCAATATACAAATCCACGTATTGCTGAAAATGCTTTACTGGAACCAGTGTTCCATTGAATTTTACCTTGATAGATTTATCCGTTACAGCGGCAATGTCATACACGCGCTTGGTAAATAAGGCCAGCATATCCGGTGTCAAGTTATTTCCGGGGCAGCCAAACCGTGTGTAATCCGGGCGAAATGACACCTTTGTATACGGCTTGTTTTTGCATTTAGTAATGACCGGGGGGCAAATCTCGTTTAAATTGTTTTTGAATTCTTGCGTGTATTTGAGTCCGCGGACATGGTCCACGGTTTCAACCTGCCCCCAAGACGACCAAATAAGTACGAGTTTAAACCCGAAGCCGTTTTTCCCGCCAACAATCTTCTCCTTTTTGTCTTCGGCGTAATTGGTGGATGTGCGTAAATGCCCGAAAATCATTTCAGGAATCCAGAGTTTGTGTTCGGGGTGTTGCGCGACATCAATGCCGTTGCCGTCATTTAGGAGGGTGATGGTTCCATCCGCCGCAATATCAATCTCAATGTTGGAAACGGGGAGGGCATTGGGTTTTTCATCAGAAACGGCTTGGGCTTGACGCACCACGTGGTCGCGGCAATTCACGAGACCTTCATCAAACAACTTGTATAAACCTGGAATATAGTGAATGTGTTTTCTTACCATTTTAGGAACACCGGCTTCTTCTTCAACAATAACATAATCCGTCGTTTCTGTGTTTTCCACCGAGCCAATATATGTATCGGGCTTTTTGAGAATATGCTCTCTGTCCGTCATTTTTTGGTATTTTTGAAGTTCGGAATCGGCATTGGCAGAAGAAGAAGACTTGGATTTAGACATTGTGTTCTATATTGGTTGCTTGTTTCTATATCTTTTATATCTTTATAGGAAATCTAATTCAATTTTATTTGTCAAAATATTTAACTGGTATCAATATAAAACAAATAATGGTATTTATGCGAACATTTGGCACTAAAAAATTGTGCGAAAAAGGACAATGTCCGCCAATAACAAATCCGACATTGACCCAAAAACCGGGTATTTCGTCCAAAATGAAGACCGCCGAACAATTACGTAATTCGTCTAGTTATAAAGGCGGGACGAAATACTACATTCGCTTGCCGGTGAATGAATACGGGGCATATCCGGGTGCTCCAAGCGGGTTTGGAATGCCGTTACGCAACACATTTTAGACTGTTTAGCAAAATAGCAATAGCAAAATAACAATAGCAAAATATAATCCCTATTACTTCATTTACATTTTTTTCCAGAGGTAGTATATAATTAAAAGAAATGAAGCGCATTGACAGGTCTGATGACGGTTTTTATCACGTCCACGGAGTGAAGTATACTCAGTTGGAAGGCTCTCGTGCCCAGGTTTGGCACGGAACCGCCTACAAGACCCCCGGTGGTCTTACCAAGGCTGACCTCGTTTTTAACAAGCACGGCCGCATTGTTTCTGCCAAGAAGCACCGCACCGCCAAGAAGGAGCAGCGTTTGAAGAAGTATGGCTACACTGCTCGTAAGGGGAAGTTTGGCGCTGTTAAGATTGGCAGCCGCAAGAACAAGAGCAAGAAGCAGCATTAAATTCCATACATTTTTAAGTATATTATTGGGTATAAAAAAATAAACAATAATATAGACACAACCTAATAAACAAACAAATAAACAAATATAAAAAACAAACTGCTTGCCTGTTGCCTGCTGCCTGTGCGAACATAAATGAACGACATTTTATTTTTACTCATACCCGCATCCAGTATTTTATGGTCTATATTTTTCCTTTTACCTAGCATATTCCGCGTAAAAATCCACAAAATAACTGGTAATAAACTCACGCAATTTCAAAAATACATTTCATATTCTTCTATACAAAACAATGACGAGCCATTTGGTTGGTTCATCGGCAAGTATTTTATTGGATACATTCAGCGCATAACCGACAATCATTCTAGCCAAAAAGAAATGTATGTGCTAACCTCCGAAAGACAACTGAAAAAATATGTGTCAATTAAAGACAACGACAATGACAGCGACGGCAACGAAGAAACGGGGAACGAATTATTGGGAATAGCGTGTAATGACGCCGCCGAAACCACGTATTGTATTGACATTTATGACCGCGAGGGCTCATTCTGGGCGCTTCAATATATCAAATACCAGTATTACCCACTTGATTATGAAATCCGAAAAAACCAACAATGCGCCCTGGACGCAATGATGCAGACGTACAACACTAAAAAACACTGCGTGTCCTTGCTACACGGCCCACCCGGAACCGGTAAATCCATCGTGGCCATCCTTCTCGCAAAGCACCTCATATCTCTCGGGAAAGAAGTGTCTTTTGTGGATAGTTTCAAACCGTGGGAGCCGAACGACACATTCAGCACGCTGTATCATCACATCAGTCCCACAAAACACAAACCCCTCATTGTAGTCATTGAAGAAATTGACACCGTGATTGCTAAAATACACGAACCCGCGGACGCGTCTTCATCCATGAAAAAGTCGCATCAACACCTCCCCATAATGATAAGCAATAAATGCGACTGGAATTCGTTCCTGGACAAGTTTGACCGCCGTCGCTATGTACACGTGTTTTTGATTTTGACCGCAAATAATAGTGCCGAATTCTTTGATGAACTAGACCCGTCATACATGCGCAGCGGACGCGTGGATGTAAAGATGTTGATTGATTGAATATATGAATGAATATGAATGAATATGAATGAATATGAATGAATATGAATGAATATGAATGAATATGAATGAATATGAATGAATATGAATGCTACTCCCCCAAATAATTCGCCACCATTTCTTTCGCATCTGTATAAGAAACCTTGCCGTCTTGTTCCATCAACATTGCCATTTCCCCCACTAAACTGGTCAGGTCGTCCAATGACAGCCGGTCCATTGCGCCGCTGGTTTGAATGAGGCGCCGAATATTTGCGGGCATTTCTTCCAGCAAAGCCGCGACTTCTTTTTGTTCGCGTTTGGTCTCAACGGATTTCTTGTGCTGTAATTCCGAAATTGCGGCGTGGAGCGGGTATGCGCCAAACACGGAAGTCATATAACTGGTGTTTGGCACATCCGTCATATTGAGAGATTTGGCATACAATGTCCGAACCACGGCATTCAACGGCACTAAATATACCATTTGTATGCCACCCGCATTTGCGTAGTCAAATATGTGCTTCATTAGTTCAATGCCCATGCCGCGATATTCGTCGTCGGGCGACCCGTCTGCTTTTCGGCGTGCGGCGACTTCAATGAGGTATATTGCTTTGCTGCCATTTGCCGTTGTTTCGTGGCGAATGGTTGCCCATGCACAAATGCGGGGATTTGTGGGGCTCGGGCGTATTGCCACAAACGCATCCATATTCTCTCTACATTTGTTTTCCCACGGGTAAATTTGTGTGAAATACACTTTCTGCCGTTTCGCAATGGAAGAGAGATGTGTGATTTTTTCATAATCTTTGGGTTGATTACATCGTAAATGATATACTGCGCATTCAACCGTGGGGTCATCCATACTTTTTTTGCCCACATTTTGGATGCGTTTCAAAAAAGTTGTGTTTAAGTTTGGCTTGGTTCGGAATGTTGTGGGTTTTGTTTTTGCGTTTATGCTGGCAGCGGCAGCGCCTGTGTTCCGGCTTTTTATTGTTTTGTTTCTTCTAGTGGTTCTAGTGGTTCTGCTTCTGCTTCTGCTTTTGCTTCTGGTGATGATAACCATATGTTACTATACACTAATACTAATAATCACTATATTATACAATACTAATAAATAAATTATATTACCATGAATCCAACTCTCAAAACATCCAATCAACACAGTATGGCCCAGTCACCCCATCCCCCCTATGTATCCCACCAATCCACACATATCAGCCCTTCTTTATCTAAATAATTTCCATAATATTCCGTAAAAAAACGTTCAAAATATCGCTTACTAATCGCCAATTTGCGATTCATATACATTTGCGAACAATAAAACTCGTAGGCGTTATACAGCGGTTGCGCAGTTATCAATTTTTGAGTGATGCACGCATCCTTATATCTCTCCAAATTTGTTAAGATGTCATCCTTTTTCGCCCACATTTTACACGACACGTTCAATATGTTTTTGTCGTCTTCAATGGACACATCCGGGAAAAAATGGCGAATCAATTCCAGAAGGATTTGGTCTGTTATTTCAAACGCAGTGTTTGAGTTTGTGTTTGTGTTTGAGAATGTAGAAATAGAGGTACTAGCCATTGCGCCGAGAGATGGCGATGAAGAACCCGCAATATACTGATTAAATAATGTGGATAATTCATCAATTTCCAACTCTTCCACCGGGTCATTTTCGTTAATCACAATCTTGTCATTCCAGAATGTCAAAAACTTGCTTACCAACGGCAGAAATTTACTGGTGCGGTTCAAAAACACGTCTTCGCCTTCACTATATTCAATGAATTTTGCCAATTTGGTCTTCAACACATTCATAAAAAACACGTTTGGTATGCGCAGTTCCTCTGTATAAATTTTCCATAAATACATCATGTTTTTCCACGAAATCACGCAATTACTGCACGGCTCCGTGGTATGATTAATAAATTTCGTCAGTAATTGGTCTTCCGTGTTTGATTTTAAAAACAAGGCGTGGCTTTTTACAGACACCGTTTTACAGTAGCGTTTCAAAAAATCATCCGCGCACCCAAACCGCTGTGAATAGTGGCACGCAATACAAATCAAATCCACGATATTGTCTTTTATGTTGTTGTTGGCGGTAATGGTGGTTGTGGTGGAGCACGATGCCGACGGCACGTCTTGTAATGAAGACAGGGTTGGTGAAACCGACTTGCTGGATGACGAAGCAGACGTCGCAGACAATGAAACCGACGAAACCGCGTCATTAAAATCTATAAGACGGCATTCGTCATATACGTGTTCGTAATACTTGAATTTAAAGGTGTTTGCAAAATTGCTACACCCGCACAGCGCGTAGCACTCATTCCCCAGTTCCTTTATGAATGTCTTTGCTTTGGGGGTTATGAAATACACCCACGTGTTTTTCTTTAAAATCACGTCCCCAATCACCGTTAAAAAGTATTTTGCTTCGTCTCGTGTAGAAAAAAGCGCGGGATGAAGGTGCGCCAACACATTTTGAATGGTTTTTGACTCCGGAATGGATTTGAATAATTCGCGTTCCTTTATTTTTTTGATGATTTGATTCTTTATTTTGTATTTCCAAGGCATTAAATCGGTTTTATTGGATATGGCGGTGATTTCAGACAGGATTTTGTGCTGTATGTCGTCTTCATTTATGACCGCGTATTTAATGTCGTTGTAGTAAAAAAACATATCAATGGAATGATTGTAGTAAAATTTATTTTTGTGTAAAAAGGTTTCAATGAATTCATCCGACATTGTTTCCAGAGATTTTTTCCGTTCTTCTCGTTGCTGGTAGGTTTCTTCGTAGGCTTTGATGTGTGCCGGGAGATGGTTGGTTATGTAGTGCTGTATTTTGTCGCGCACGTGTTTTTTTTCATCGGTGTTGTAATTGTTCCACAACGAAACCAGGTCGCCGATGGTATCCAGTAATTGTGTATCGGTGGTTTTACACGGTTCCATATTTATAACACATTTATGTAAATTATATTTAAGTATTACAGTATTCCAGTATTCTTAGTTTTGGTATTTGGTATTTGGTATTTTTATACGCATATATATTATAGTATTATGCCAACCACAAGTCAAAATAATACAAAAAAACGAAAGTTATACAAATCAAGGTATAACAACCGGAAAGACAAAAGAGGAGGAACAAAAACAAGAACAACAAGAACAAAACGCGAAAACCCTGTTTTACCAAAACTATCATTATCAGCATTATCAGTATCGTCAAAAAAAAGTATGAAGCCGGAAAGAAAAAGCAAAAGCAGCAAAAGCAGCATGATAATCCCCGACTCAAAATCACAAGCAATGAAGATTATAACCAACAAAAAAAACGAATATGAACAAAAGTTCTCTCATATCGGAATGAATGTTATTCGGAACTATCTGAAAAATATATGCCCGGATTCGGGACATTGTTTAGCATTCGGGAGAGAAAATGTCCACATTGACAAATTTTTTGATTTTTTCAATGATTTCACATATGTAGACACGGCATCTATTAAAAAGATTAATTCAGGTGCGAATGGCTTCATTACGATGATGGACTTTACGAGAGATGGATACACGGTGTCCACCATTATGAAAGCCGCCACAGAGGCTACCAGCGATAGCTTATTTTATGAAGCATTTGTGGGTTTGACATATATAAACGAGCAAAACAATTATTTCCCGTGTTTCTTGAAAACATATAATTTGTTTAAAATAAACAAGAAAGATTATAGAAAACGGATTGAAGACCCTGATACATACCGCAGCGAGTTAGCACCGGATTTACTGAACGCCGGGCTTAAAAAATTAGGTATAAATGACGCTGAGGCAATAAATACGTCGTGTTCTTCCCCCACCCAAATTACGCTGTTGCTTCAATTTATAGAAAATCCGGTTCAGTTACATGACTGGATTTACAAAGAAATGAATAATCCCATGTTTTGTGTTGAAATAGTGTCCATTTTATTTCAAGTATATTCTGTCTTGGCTGCGATTTCGGATGAATTTACGCATTATGACTTGCACACAGGGAATGTATTGATATACCAAGTGCCTGATTCAAAGTATGTTACTATGGAATATCATACGCAAACCGGACCAGCCGTCATATTCAAAACGCGATACATTGCCAAGATTATTGATTATGGAAGGTGCTACACAAAACAGACAGAAGAACTTTACACCAATGTAATATGTAAAACATCGGGTTGCAAAGATACAGTACCTTGTGGCAATGATGAAGGGTTTAATTTCTTTGATGATGTCCATAACAAAGATAACTTTTTTATTTCATCCAGGAAAAGGAATAAAAGCCACGATTTGCGTCTTGCGACACTGGTATATCTTTGTTTTTTGGGTATTCATAGAAAAAATTCGGCTAATCAAATATTTAGCAATAAGACTTTACTCCTACTTATAGATTATATGAAAGAAATATACCATAAATATGACCCTACCAATATTTATAGCGGCAACAAATATGGAAACCCCGAAGACCTCGGAGACGGAATAGAAGGTAATACTGTCAATGATTTTGCAACGTATTTGTATTTTTTAATGACAAACAAAGGCAAAAAAAACAGCGGAATTAACCAGTTTGAACAAGACCAACATAATTTTTATACTAAGGAGAAGGTGGCGAGTGCTGGCACTTTTGAAGTTTGGCTGGCTAGAAACAATCCAATGAAATTTAAGCTGTAATGTATGTTATAATGTTTTACACTGTAATCTTGAAAAATTGAAATACTTAAACACATGTCTATGTATTTCAATAATCTAAGTTATGTCGTCGTTTCGTGCGTTTGCTCCTCTTATTGGAATTGAGAAAAATGGTAAGCACAAGATTTGGAACGCAACGGTTGAAATGAAAAAGGATGGCACAAATCACGCGATTGCGACCTTTGAATGGGGTCAAATAGACGGTAAGAAACAAATCACGGTTCGCGAATACACCGAAGGTAAGAATATTGGAAAAAAGAATGAAACCACGCCATATGAACAGTGCGTCTTTGAAACAAACCGCAAATGGATTGACAAACAAGAGAAAGAAGGATATCAACAGCAACAGCAACCGCAACAACAGCAACAGCAACCTCAACAACAGCAACCGCAACAACAGCAACAGCAACAGCAACAACAGCAACCTCAACAACAGCAACAAACACAAAATAAGCCATTGATTAAATTTATTGTCAAGTCTTCTGGTTCTACTGCCATGACCGATAAAAGCAGCATCAGCAGCGATAAAATCAACCCCGATAAAAGCAGCGGTGATAAAAGCATCATCTACCCAATGCTCGCCAAGACTTACGAACCGACCGGCTCCAAGAATAAGCGCAATAACATCATATTTCCCTGTTTGGTTCAGCCCAAACTGGACGGACTTCGTTGTGTTGCGTATGCCGGCCTTGCGCAATCTCGCACCGGGTCTTACTTTAAAACTGTAAATCATATACTGGAAGCATTGGCCCCCTTTTTCAAGGC
>Ga0194133_10008353_pt1 | contig 12103 bp, 9 predicted proteins | sample TA2KigOf40mmetaG_FD_155448 | JGI IMG/M metagenome (GOLD analysis project Ga0194133, IMG submission 155448) | Freshwater microbial communities from Lake Tanganyika, Tanzania - TA2015055 Kigoma Offshore 40m | ecosystem: Environmental > Aquatic > Freshwater > Lake | place: Tanzania: Lake Tanganyika...
ATGTAAACTTTGAAATGAAGAAATTATTTTCATGTCTGGAATTGTCGAAAGGAAAGAAAGGTAAAATATAATGAGATATTTTGGAACAACAACAAAGTTAATCCTATTAAAAAGAGGAATTCCTCTGGACACCGCAGATTGCGTCAACATCTGAAAGATGATATCTGATCGGATTTTCGGTAACATCTAGCTACCGAAGATCTTGATATCAGCCATTCGGAACTAGAAGAAGATTCTGAGATTTTTGTTTTCTTACCGACAACAAAAATTCGCAGACAAAGTTGCCACCCAAATTTAATCTTGAGCAAAAATTCCGACAGTCTGTCAAGGTTGTGGGTTTTTTTTCTTTCAGCGTTTCCTATCCTTTTGTGTCCACAATGTAAATGAAATTTCTAAGTAAAACTAAATCAAAAAGTTATTTTAAATGGAAATCAAATAGAACTTGTCCAAAAGTCCACTAAATCAAATATGCCCGTCAAATAAAAGAGTTTTTATATTTGGTTGACATTTGAAAAAGAAAATGGTGAAACCTCTTGAGACTTGTCGAAAAGGTTTTAAATTTTGTCCTAAACTTTTTTTCTACATCCTCACTGAAAGGGTTGCCAAAAAAATCTTAGAAATGTACCTTAAACGTTGATTTGGATCATTTTTACCCCTTTGTACTTATAAAACATTTCATTTTAGCACTTTGCCTTATCTATCAAAGAAAACTGAAACGGCAAAGATTAAAAAATAAAATACCTTTTGTTCCATTTCTTTGATGGTTTCTAGCCCTTTCAGTCCTTTGAAGTCGTCTCTAGATGAACTTCAAGATGTGAATTCATTGTCTGAAAAGGATGCCAAGTCCTGTTTATTCATATAAAAGACAATTTCAAAGTATGCCACTTTTCTCTTTGGGTATATTTCTTTTTATCATGTTAACCGAAGTTTGTTTCTTTGGATCTATCTTTAACTTTTCAATGACTTTTCTCAACTACCTCATTTAAAGTAATTGAAGTTCGTGATCACCAAGGTTTAGATGACTCAAAGACACGGCAAAAACCTGCCCCCAAAAAAGGTCAATACATCCTTTCCACGAACAAACGTATTTTGTCATTCGTCTATTAGACATTTCTCATTCTGAAAAAAATTTAAATAAAATAGACAAATTAGTTCTAGAACATCTTTTAGGCACGGAAAGTATTATCAAATTAGAAACTTTGTTTGCTTTTCTTGAACTTTAAATGTAAAATGCTGGAAAACTTCCTAAAGTTTTATAATTTACTAACCAAATAAAAAAACATGCTTGAACGATTTGGGGGACTTTTTCCCAATTTTTCCATCTTTTCTTCGGGATTAACTCGATCAAATTTTTTTCTTTCGTACAATCAAGATAAAGTGTGGAATCGTCGTGGTAAAAAAAGCATGTGAGGTCGAATTATTTTTTAGCTGACTAAAAATTGGGTTTGTTACGATTTCGTTATTGCTGTTAAATTATCTCAAAAAATCCTTACCTATTAATAAAGTTTATATTGCACAAGATTTATGTAATGCAGATTTTATCATAGAGTTCGAGGATTTTAGGTCCGCTAAAACAAAAAAGGGATTTTAAGATTTTTATCTTGATGTAATAGTGGACAAGATGAGAGATAACAGATCTAACCAGTTTTTATTTCGAGACCACCAATTAAGACACCTGATGAATTTCGTTCTTCTTTATTGGAGATTTACTTGAAATAAAATATAAAATAATAGTGAATTTTCTTTTAAATATGTTCAAGAAACTTTATATGTATATATGAATATAAATTGTAAGTCACCTGATTTTATTTTCTCAAGTTTTGATAAGTTGTAAAGTTTTGCCATCCATCCATTTAAAACTTTTCTCTATCATACGATTTTTTCTTGTTTTGTTCCAAGATGATCTTCTTTCAGTGAATTTCCGACTAAAGATTACTTTCAGAAGTAAATTAAATTAGGAAATAATTAACTTCAGTATAAAATATCGGCCAAATTTCTTTGATTTTCCGTTCTTGCTAATGGATTGTAATAAATTGAAAGAGATCTGAATTCATAGACGATTGGTTTTTTTTTAGAAAAAGTCAACAAGTTTTTTTCACGTCCGACACAATGAATAAAGAATGAATTAACATTTAGTTTCTTTGAGGAATGCCGCAAAGGGTGAGTAGAAATCTAAAAACAAGAGCCCTAACACGCGCTGAAAAATATGAAAAGAGCTGTAAGCCGTGAAATTGGCGATTAATTAGGAATTCTGCAGAAAGAGCTTTTAGATGAGCAAAAACCATGAGTTCAAGCCAAGCGAGGGATTCAGAGAGCTTTCTCAGATGGATTATGTAACAAAATTCAAAGAAAGCCACGTGTATTTTTACCAATTAAAAGCAATCCGAAAAATCTACTTAGAATATCTTCACCGATGAAGGTATCTGTTCTCTGGTGGGCATAACTGAAGAAGAACTGTTTGGGCTGAAGGCATGGCGCGGTAAGGTTGGCGTTCAGGCAACGGCTCCTGCCTAAAATTTTCAGCTTTTAAGAAAAGGGTAAAGAAATAAACAGGAGAAAAAGAATTTCCCTCTTCACTCATTTGAAATGTTAAGAATTGCTTACGAGTTGTTTTGCATGGTTTGTGCCTGTCTTGCCGATTGAACATCTTCAATAGATCTTGGGAAGCTTTTTACTTTTCGCTTCTCAATATCGTAGATTACTACATCTTCTATGTCCAACATTCTTTGGAACGGAAGGTCGTAAACGAACCAAGGCAGGATAGCTAAACAACTCTGAAGTGAAATAAACTAAGATTGAAAATGATAAAAAAGTTTTATCTTTTAAAATAAAAAGCCACGGATCGTTCGCCTATGAAAAACGGTTTAGTACATTTATCAGGCAAGATTTCAGGGGGAAAAAGTTCCCTATCGCCCTCTCTTACTCCGCATACCTCAAGTACTTACGTTGAATGAAAGTGATTGGATAAGCAAGTTCTTTTCTATTTACAATCTACTTACCTGTACAAAACTAGAAAGGACAATCACAACAGAAAACTGAAATCCACTCTTTTCGAGAAGATCAAAAAAGTCCTAAAATAAAATTGTCGTAGTAGCACTTTTGCTTTGTGATCGTTACTTTTGGAGATCCCCTCTCAAGTGCTAGCTGAAGGAATAACATAGATCATCAGAATAAAAAATACAAATTCCCCTACCAAGATTGATCTTCTTAACTCATGAGTCATTTCAGGCACATCCAGCAACAGTTTCTCGCCGTCAAAGCCTTTCGACGCCCTAATCAAGAAAAGTTTTGTGACATTGATAATCTGGATGAAATAAAAACTATTTTGATAGATAGAGATTCTCATGCCTTAAAAGAATAATAATTACAGCAAAAATATTGAGACAGCAGGCAAGCAAGAGAATTATCGGGGAAGATAGTACTACGATGAGAAGATCTGTTGGCCCTCCAAAGAATAAGCTGATCACAAATCCAAATATCTAGAAATGCAGGAAAAAAATTTGCTGGACAAATAATCTGAGATAAATTGCTTAATTCCATGGAATTATCTGCACTTAAACTGTAACACTTACCAAGTAATAAAATAAAAGGAACCCAGAAATGATAGAAAGCACTCTATCCATATAGATAACGCTTTCAGCGAATAGTGACCCAAAATTTTCAACCATCCAAAGGTCAAGTGCATCCTTTGAGCTGCGGTCGTTCGCCGTTGTCAACGTACTCAGCTGAAAAAGAAGAAATTGTTATAGAACGAATGACAAATCCATTGCTCAGGAATATATGTTGTCCCTATGTCCTTTCCTCGAGACAATTTTTGAACCTTCGTCAACCAAACAAATAACTGAGTATTTTTAGTTGGAAGCCTTGGATAAGGTATGTTAGATCGACGACCTTTCACCTTGTAATTATACGATAGATCCATGATGGCAGGCCTGTAAACAAAATATCATTTTAACTTTCCTGCAACTGCCCATAATTAGAATGAAACTTTCCGAAGTTGGCCAAACATCTAGGAACACCCATTATTTTTAAATGTGTGTTCAATAAAGGTAGAGACGAATTCTTACTTACCAGTAAGCGAAACAGTAGACGGTTGCAGCCTTTAGAAATGAAAGAGCCTATAAAGTGCCTGAACGGACATGTCAAGATAATTCAGTTTTACTAGAACAATCAGATGCGATCCCAACAATACTCTTCTAAGGTTTTTCAAAGAAATTCGGTGCTCTAGTGATTTGCTTTTGGAAAGTCTAGAGTCAAACAAAAACTGTAAGTTTCAAAATTTATTCCCGACATTTTTCGCGTGTGACCTTATCACTATGAGACTCGGCTTTTGCCTCACAGCATCTTTTAGTGCCTTGACATTCAAAATAGAATTGTAAGAAGATTCTGTACAAGCCTAGAAAAATGACAAAGAAAAGGCATTCAGCATGTAGTTTTTCCTTCTTTTGTCAACTCTCTACCTGAGCCAGTGATCTTGTAAGCGAGACTGGGTTTTGGTGATCAAGGTTTGTCAAATTGTTAAGCTCGAAATGGTTGTGATCGGGGACACTCTGAACCCGAACTCGTCGTACAAAGGCAGCAGATGGCAACATTCAAAGTTTTCTGGCTTAAGAACGTTGCAGGGTTGACCCTTAACTTTGCAGTCTTGCTTTGAACTTTATGCTTTCAAGCTTTCAAATCATTACTCGTTATAGCCAAAGTACAGCATCAGCTGAAATATTTAATATTAAGGTTTAAGCTAGAAAATTTGAAGTAGCCTATCCCTTCGTTTAATACTGAATAAATTAGATCTGAGTAGAAAACGGGCCCTTCCAAAAATCTTCCCGGAATCGACGCTTTATAATTTGCGACATTACGAAATTTCAAAACAAAACAAATAATAAAAATTAAAATGATGGTGAATAAAATTAGGTAGTAAAAACTATCAAACAATCTGAAATAGTTACATCTTTTATTTTTTCAAAAGCTTTTACATTAGTTGTTATTTTTAATGACATTCGGATAATCCCCCGAAATCCCATATTTCTCAACAAAGGTCTTAATTTATCGTGTCAGAACTCAGATCTTGATCGTTTGGGTACAAGATCAGGATTTTTGATTAGAACCAAGAAAGAAATACAGATTGGTATCACTTCATTTCTGCAGCTACTAACTCAATTTGGGCATATATCAAGAAGAAGGGATTCGACAAATGGTCCAAGATGTTATCCCTAATTGCCTAAAGTTAAACAGGTGAATATATAAGAATTGCGTTGAAATGAAATCATGGAATTTAAGTTGTCAAACGTGATTTCTAAATTACTTCAAAAGAATAGCAGGAAAAAGTATTGGAGAGGATTGACAAGCAATTTAATGAGTCTTGTCCAGTAAATCCTCAAATGCATAAATTTTTGTACGCCTGTCAAAACAAAAAGAGAAATTTTGAAAAAACCGTGTAAATGATTTTGTTTTCTTGTTTTTCTAATTCGACAGACGCATCCATTCGACAATGGCAAAGTCTTCTTAAGCTTTTGATTTTGGTGCTTCTTACATAAAACAAGGCATCTTCCAAAGTCGTTCGTTTATCCTTCTGCTTATCAAAAATACGAAAATCATGACGGATTTAAGAATTACGGATGAGAGAAAGCAACCGCTTAAAATGGCACTCAGAGAGTTAAGCCACATAAATACTTCATTTCAGGATACCCTAGGTCTGCTTTTTTTTGTATCTGCCAAAAAGTCCTTTTTGTTAGAAAATTTGGAAATTTTTCTCATAATTTTATGGCAGGTGAGAGGACATTTTAATTACATGGTAGTGCAGGCTCCATTTAACTTATTTGATGACTAGTGAAATAGAAGGGTGGACTGCGGTCGGTCCTTACTTAACCTGTCAAAGGGGACTGACCTTTTTGCTGACAAATGTTGATCAAATGTGTCTAAATTTTGAGGTGAGCCGCAGCACCAGAAAAATTGCTGCCAAACCACACACCAACAAGAAAAACAAAATGCCATTCAAATCAATCTGTTCATGTTGGAAAAGCAGGAAAAGTAAAAACAAGTTTTGAGCATAATATTGCATCTCTCTCTGAAAAGAAAAAGTGATCCCTTCACCTTTTTGTATTCATATTCAAAAAAGTAATCAAATTATGAGGAAACTTTTTTTCATACTCAAGTTCAATAAAAAAGAGCATTTCAAATAGAAATACGAAATAAATTTATGGAAATCTTATTTTTCACATATCGTGATGTGCTATATAATTGAAGTTTTGAATTGAAACTTCAGAAAATATCTCAAACCTACCAAAAACTTATGTTTAGAATGGTTTCATTTCAAACTTATGTTTTTTCATTAAAGATCTATAGGATGAAACTTTGTCTGGTATCCTTGAAGGTTTTGTGTCTTGAAACATGACTTTGCGGGAATAATTTGAGGTATAAAATATGAAGATTTTTCTAACAATATGGCCTTTATATTGTATTTTTTTCCAAGATTTTCATGCTAATTGAGGTGGTCAACACGATTTCGCTGATTTGTCAAAGGTCAAGGAAGAATTTTTAGGACTGCCCACTCTAATTGCAAGAGGATTTTCTTCCACTTCAATCTGTTTCAAAGAAAGAAACCTAAAATCTCCCATAATTAAAAACTAATCCGAAAAAAATTAAAGGAAGTCAATTTTACTAGATTTTTTTCCAATTACGTTTATGGTAAGTTAGATAAGATTTTTTCTTTAGTGATAAAGGAAACAGCATTTCTTTGATTTTTCAATAATTCCTCCAATATTTACAGAACTCGTTTTTCAAAATTTTGCTTGAAACTTTGTGAGATGTTTTCGGAGGGTGCGAAGCCCAACTCAAAAATTTAGATAAAGGTTTTTAAATATTTTTATTTTAATGATTCAGAAAAGAATTTTAAAAGTATTTCTTTCTTCCTTCACATCCAAGAGAAGTGCAGATTTTGTCTGACTCGGCAACGATGGCTTCTCCAAGAACTGGCATGGCATCTGTTCCGTAAGTGTCTACGAAAGCTTGGCACTCGGCAACCTCGCCAAGGGTTTCACAGTACAAGAATCCCCTGACCTTTTCGATAACAGTGGCAACGAAAGCCTAAAAGATGAGGAGAATTTTACACAATAGGTATACGACAAGAATCATTTTCAGATTCACGTACCTGATCCTGGAAGAGTTGAGAGAGTTTGCCAATTAAACCTTTGCAGTCAGCGCATGGGAGAGCCTTTTTGCAGATTCCACCAGCAGTGCAGATGTCATTGGGAGTCTCAGCGTAACCAAAGATGGCCTTGGCCATTTCCTCCCAGTACTAAAATTTCAAAATTTGTTAATTTTAGTAAGAAGTTTAGGGTCCTATGTTTTTACCTTGTCAACTCCGGCAGCACATCCAGCAGGGTCAGCGCTGACCTCGCAAACCAAAGCCTTAAGGATGAGCTTTTCAGCTTCAAGCTCTTCAGGGGTGGTGAGGAATGCTCCTAGCTTACCAATGTACTCCTTGCATGCTGTGCAGTCGATCTAAATGCCAAAATATATAGATAACATTGTTTTTTTATTAATGTAAAAATTACTTTTTTTTTTCAGCAAACCTGTGCAGAAGCAGCAGCAACACAAGCGACGAGAACGATAAGTGCGGCCTTCATGGTTGGACTTGTTAGTTGAGTTGATCAGCAGAGAACTTCTCCTTATTCTTTCCTCAAATGATACCTTATGATGGGCAAGTTCAGACTTTTATAGTCCGAGCCTTCAATCAAAATCTCCTCTTATCAGATATTGACTGACATTTTCAATTCCAAGAATAAAGGTTAGAATAAACGTTTCTGACCCGATCAGGTTAATCAAATTTACAAATTTATATGCTGAAACAATACAATTGAACTACTTTTGAATGTTAAACACTCAAACCTAACAATTTATTCAATATTGACCAAAAGTGATGGGAAAATTTATGTGTGGAATCAGCAAGTTTTGAATCGAATAACCAAAGTTGTGAAAACACTTTGCCCTTTTTATTTTCATTTTTTTAATTTTAATTGGATAATCACAATTTGCATCTAGTTGTTTCATTAAGACAACAGTAATAAAGTAAATAGACAATTTTTTTGTCCACCTTATTTTCGTGTCGTTTTTATCAAAATTAATACCACCTTCAGGAAAGATAAATATCAAATCAAAATCTCTGTTGCCAGGTTTTCAAAAGCATCATTTTATTTTGAAGGGAGCTTTTAAACTAACTATAGGTCTTCAAAGTACTTTTTTGAACTTATCACAAATTAAATTTTCGACAATTTTTATTCAAATTATGCCACGTCATGTTATGAATGGCCTTGAAGATATTAATAAGCATTAAACAAGATAATTTTTCTATCAACATTTTCTTATCAGCTTCATAATCATGGACTTCAAATTTAATATTGTTTGCCTTTTTGAAGAAATATCATTCACCCAATATGTAACTGACACGAATCGTAACATTTAACTTTGAATAATTGCATATATCTAGCAAAAAAAAACACCAATCAATATTGAAATTCTGATAATTTATTTTTTGAAAAGTCTTTGCCTAAACTGAATTATTTTCCATAATTTGATTTTTTTTTCTTTCAAGCACAAGAACCAATTTTGATGGTCCAACCAGCTGCAATTGTGCTTCCACCAATGCAAATTCCACTCCTGAGAAAAAAATCAAATTGTATCTCCTTTCCATCCCAAAATTTCAACTTTAGAAACCTGCACATATTGTTGAACCAGCATGGGTTACCCTTTCTTATAGACAATGGAAGCAAGCAAGACATTGATGGGAAGTCTAAAAAAATTACAATAATGAATGATTGTGGATAGTTCAAAATTCTCATTAGTTACAGGTCCACGGGTACGGTGCGCAAATCTGACCAAAACGACAGCTTCCAGCTTTTGTTGGACAACATACCGTGCAAACGTAGATGCCTCCACCGCCACAGCTAAAACAAACGGTGCCAAGAAATTATTTTAATTGATCCATTCAAGGTGTACCTACCAAGTGTTGGTTCCACACTCAAAGTCAGATCGACACGTTTCTCCAATATTCTGATGTCATTTGGGAAAAAAACATTAATTTCACAAAATTACTTTATTGAAATTATTTTTCAAACCTTCAGAGAAGTTGTGACCATCAAAATGGAAAAAAATACCATCCAGAAGAATGTCATTTTTGAAGCTCTTCCTCATGAAAATCTACGACAAATATGCTTACAGATTGTTAAAGTTGACTCTCTTGAGATCGCCTGGATTTTCCAACAGATGTAGTAAACTTTCAAAATACCATCTGTTTAAGCATTTTATTTTTTTTATTTATCATTATCAGACTCAAACTTTTACAATCAGTGATAATAAAAGCATGTTATGAAAAATTATGAACTGTGAATTTAATTTGCCAGGACCACATGAAAAAATTACTTCTTCAACAATAACATTCTAGGCTATTATTTTCTCATCCAATAATTATTTTTACCTTTTAAGTTTGATCTGAAAGGAAATGCTGAGCAAAAAAACACTTGGTAAACTTAGTCCATGGCTTGAAAAAATGATTGACTGCTTCAAAAACACTTGGATACACTTGCCTCGTCTTACAAGAGAAGCCTTTACTTTAATTAAGCTTTCATCAATTTTTATATTCTTTTATTAATCATAATATAGATATTTTAAACATTTTCAAAAATACATCACGCCTTGCAAGCTCCCTGAGAGCAACTACATTCTGATTTACAATCATTTTTTGTAGGTTTGTGATTTGGAGTCCAGGGTCCTCTACTTTCGTTCATGTAGAAATCCATTGGGTAGGGAACGTCTGAGGTAAACGGTGTTGCGTCAAGCGCAGCCATGGCTTCGAAAGGTGTGAGTAAGGGAGTTTTGAAATAAAGACCCCAATCGATAGAAAGTCTAGGGCACGCAATCTGGACCCAGACATCAACAGTGTCTTGAAAAAGGTCAAGTTTACTCGGGAAGATTTCGGACAGTAGGAGGGTCACAACTTGCTTGCCTTGATTCAGAAGCTTTTCTTTTAGCTGCAAAATTAACTTCAGTAAAACAAACTGTTGTGGCGTTTAAAAAAATATTCTCTCACAATGTCCAGAATCTTTGGATTTCCTTGCCTGCCTAAGGTTCCTAATATGACTCCCCATGTTTTTGCCTCTGGAGACTTTGCCCTTTGGATTTCCATGGTCTTAAAAATGTAAACTTTCAGATGAAATAATCTTTTTTGAATTGTGATTTTTCAACTCACTCGATTTACTTTCATCAAGTCGTAATCGTAGTGTTCAATCGAAAATACTTTGCTGTATGGATCATACATAAAAGCCTAAAGGTGCATTATGAATAGAGAGAAAATAGAGCTCTGGTAATGTATTATCTAAAAATAGTCACCTTTAGATTGGGGTTTGCAATCATAGCTGACTCGAGATGAAATCTGCCATCCCCTAAATAAACAAGGACATCACAGTTTGAAATGACAGGTGAAGTACACCCTAAAACTTCTCCAGGAGAAAGTGGTTTTGCCTGTATGTTGAAAATAGTACTGAATCGAACTCTATCAAATATATTTTTCGAATTTCTCTTGCAGACCTGAGGAACTGTAACGTCTTGAAAGCCGTGAACAGTCCGAAGCTCGTAAGCAACTGCCTGGAGTGTTGCTGCAAATTGGATTGTGCTCACAAGTGCAAGACGGGGTTTTATGTCATCTGAAAAGTTCCTTCAATGATATCTTAAAGCCTTGACAATATTTAAAATCTACCTCTTCCAAAATTATGTTTTAGAGTTTCAACAAAGTGCAGCGAGTCCAGTTTGATATCTACGAAAACATAAAGCATCTTGATTCCAGCTGTCCGGTCGACAGGTACTAAACAACTATGGCCATAGTGCACCATGAAATCACAACCTGTAGAGTATTTATAAGTTAAAAATTTATTCAGTTTTGGATTTCAGTTGTTTACCTAGAGCTCGAGCTGAAAAGTCATCTACACAACAAGCCCCATAAGTGACATCTGCCATTATGACGACTTCGACACCAGCGTGTTTTTCAAGAATATCTGCAATTGTTGTAGCATACAAAGCAAGGCCTTCAGGGAACTGCAGTGCAACCTTCATGAAAAACGACCTCATAAATGATAGTAATAGTTGGCTGAATCTCTTTATTCACCTTCTTCGACTCTGTTGTTTTGAGCCGCCAGATTGTTTTATGGATTTCAAAGTTGTAGTTTGAGGGTAAGATTGCACAATCTCTGTTAAGTTCTGTAACACAAAATGCTTTGTCTATAAGTGTTAATATTGCAAATATATAATCTCATTTTTTACCTGGATCATTCAAGATATTTTCAGGTATACGATTGCTGCGAACAACCACTCTCTTTCTGTCTGGGTTTGCTTTAACGACAACTGGATGGTGTTCTTCAGTCATATTTGACATCTTAAGAAAAGGTTATTTTATATATTTTTGAATTGCTGAGTTATCTCGAAAGAATATATTTTACAAGTACAATCATTCAACATGGAAATAAATAAGCGGAGTCATTGACACTCAATTTTACAAAGTTACAACAGCGACACCGTGAGAGACATAAATGCTAGTTTTAACGATGGGTTTCTCTTTTTCTAGTTTTGCACAAAACTGGCAAAAAAATACTGTCTTTCAAAATGAACAACACCAAAAGGTCTTCTTCAAACCTAAAATCAAATGATTCAAGATTTAAGTCAAACTTAATAAATTACAAATTCTGCCGCAGTGCCTTACTTGTGATCATACAAAAAACGAGATGAATGAGATGTTTTTTCATTTTTACTTTCCAAGCTTTTGTACAGTCCATTCTTGTTGGCATAGAGGACAACGATTGTTCTAAAAATAAAATTAAATTACGAAAAAGCATGCAAAAAATTGTTTTATTTTAAGAAATAGATCCCAGCCTCGCTGAGGGTTTAGACTAAATTAAAGATGAAGTTAGCATAATTTCATTTATCAAACTGCTTTTTCACCTGCTTAATCCAAAGACTCATACAACAATGGTGGTAGCTGTGGTTGCATTCTCCCCAAACAACAACACAATCCTAAAATTTTGAATTCGATATTTCCAAAGTTTTTGCTTCGTTTCTT
>Ga0194133_10008356_pt1 | contig 12099 bp, 9 predicted proteins | sample TA2KigOf40mmetaG_FD_155448 | JGI IMG/M metagenome (GOLD analysis project Ga0194133, IMG submission 155448) | Freshwater microbial communities from Lake Tanganyika, Tanzania - TA2015055 Kigoma Offshore 40m | ecosystem: Environmental > Aquatic > Freshwater > Lake | place: Tanzania: Lake Tanganyika...
ATAAACTGAATTTGAATTTGAATTTGAATTTTAGATGAAAATATTTATTTTGACAAGAAATCGAATTATTGCACAAAGTGTTTTCTTATTAACTCTATTGAAGTTCTGGAAGAAAAAATAACTGACAAAACTATTCAACCCGTTTACTAGCTTTTCTGATACTCAATAAGGACAAGGATGAAGAAACAGGGAAAGGTATTTCACATTTATCCTTATTTGCCCCTAGCATATCGCAAAAGTCATAAATCACACATTTGATGTCTGGTTTTTTCATTCTAATCTTCTCAATTAAATCTCTTTAAGAGAATTTTTTTGTATACCTGATTCAAACATCTAATATCCATTTCCATCAATAAGTTATCTCAGAACCACATGAACTACATGTTCAGCATATCTATTTGTTAGCTCCTGTCTCAGAGGTCAATGAAAAGGCTGGCCCGCCATTAGATGTCAACTAGTTATTTTTCACTTTTCTTGGATGTAAGATTGTGGTAGATAATTGGGCCATAGATTTAAGTTTTAGTTTGTTTCTACAGGAAGGAAGGATACTCATTAGCTAGTGAGAATAAGATGTGTGAATTTACTAAGGACATCACTATTCTGCTTAGATGATTGCATTCAATCCTTTTGTATGCACTCCCAGAATTAGGAGTGTATGTGATTTCATCTACCTCAAGCTCATCTACCCACCAGTTGATCTACCCTAATATATGATACCATGATAAGTTCACCACTTTATTGCTTACCTAACCTAACCAGGCCCAACCAACCTCCTTAACCCCTAACCTTACCCTGCGGGGCTAAAATGCAATATGAAAAAAAGAAGGGGAGAGGGTCGACTGGGGTATGCATTTGGCGAACCGGTGGTGGGTAGATGAACTGGTAGGGGATATGAACTTGGGATAGGTGAACTGGTGGGTAGATGAACATACTCCCCCAGAATTAGTCTACATTCATGATCACCTGCTTCATCCTTGAGAGAATGCTGAAATAAAGATTTGTATGATATTGTTTTTTTAAAACTAGCAAACATGGGCCTGTCAGTGCCCGGGAAAAGTTTAATGCAAGACTTTGATTAATTTAACTTTTTACATTGACCAAATCTAATAAGAGGAATTCCCTATTGTCCTTTTCACTCCCCAACAATCCTGCAAACCACTGCAATTCCTGAATCTCCTCATATTCCCAGAATCCCTGTTGCTGACACTGATTTAGGCTTCATAGACTTCCTTCCACCAAGATGCTAAACAACTTTTGTTTGATACTTTTTCTCTGAAGATGACTCAACCAATTTTTCCCACCTAGGTCTAGGAATTTTAAAGTCCAAAAGGGGTGACAAACTTCACTGGTCTCCATCCAGATCAACTTTTTGTAAGTCAACTCAATATTTTTTCTTCTATTTTCAAAGGTCCAGAACTTAAATTTTAACCCGATTGGGCTATCTGTTTTGTATTAACCAGCCATTACTGTTTTATATGTATCCATAGCCTCTCATCCCTGTACCTGTATGGGAAACAAAAATAAAGCAGCTCATTTTGACAAAAAGTATAAAGTTACCCATCTGGGAATTTTTTGTTACACAAACTCTTTCTTCCAGTGATCTGATTAGATTGTGGAGTTTGGTAGACTTTGAGACAAAGGGGTCAGTTTTCCAGCTCTATGCTTGTATTAAGAACCTTCTTTGTGTCTGTGCTGAGGTCCATACAAAATTTTATCGACACGGCCGAGTGGTCAAAGGCACCTGACTGAGAACTAAGATCTAAAGTAAAAAGTTCAATCCGCAGCCATGCCCACAATTTTTTAACCCCTGATAGCAAAAAAATCTACAAGGCACCCTCAGCCAGGGTTATAGTAATCTGCAGTGACTCTTAAGAAGATGATTATCTTGGATAATTCATCACAGGAGTCTATACTGACCAAGTCCATTGTTGCTCAAATCTTCCTTTCCAAGTCACTGTAGTTTTCTAACAAAAATGGTTGCACTTACCTAGTTCAGGCTAACACAAATATCTCTTGATTCTGATTTTTTTAACATTGATCAGTAATGATTTATCAATGGTTTCTAGATCTAGCAAAACTTTTTTTTGCTTTGAACTGAGAAACTTTTTGCCGTACAAAATTTGAGGCAGCAGAAATTTCAAATCATACAGCTCTTAAAAGACAAATAAAAAGTGAAATTGAAAAGGTGTCATTAGGGTTTCAAAACTAAGCTCAATAAGTTTCCTCGTAATTTAAATTTGAAATATGGAGTTGTACAAAAAATGCTCTTTTGTTGTTAAAAAAAATTGAAGAGGAGTAAAAAGTGCTTCAAAATACCAAAGCAAAGTTTCCTCTGTAGGCTTTGTTTTCAATCAGAATGTGTGGATGACTCTCCTTCGTATATTACTTCACACTAGGTATCTTCCCTATGGTAGGTAAAGATCAAAAGACTAAGAGTTCCATTGGGAGGCTCCTTTTTATAGAATCCCTTTCTGCTCTTTTGCTCTGAGTCTCTAGTTGATTAGTCACTTCAAGGTCTTTTTTCCGTCTTCTTAGCACATACATCGGACTTCTCAAGTGTTATATAAATCTTTACCAACCTTGCAACAATTTTGTTCTTAGATACTTCTTTCTAGGTACTCTGTACCGTTTATCAATGACCCATGCTATATGCCATGAATCAAACATTCTCACTTAAACTCATTGGAAGCATGCCTTTAACAATCATATTTGCTAGAAGCCTGTCTTGCTCTATGCACTTTTTTGATGATCTTGGATAGAATGAATTAAACTCTGTGAAAATGATACGTCAAATTTCATTAACTACTTTTATGTTTATAAATTCAATATCAAACCTGACTAGGGGCTGATGAGAATCTTTTCTTTGAAACACATCACTGATCCTGGGTTGCTCTTTTGTTTTGGACAGTTGACTCTCTTTAAAAGAAGTCAGCACATATGGGTGTTTTCTCTCAATATGTCTTTTCATAGATGAAGTGATTCTACCGGGTCTATTATCTTTCGCCCAATCTATAAGTTCGCCTACTACTTTTCGCCCAATCTAAGTTGGCCTTGCGCGCATGACGAGGGTTAGGTTTACGCGCGCGCGCAGGTTAGGTTAGCAATATTTTTTTTGTTCCCACGTGCTCATCGTACGCACACGCGCACGCGCATTAGGCGAACTTAGATTGGGCGAAAAGTAGTAGGCAAACTTAGATTAGGCGAAACAAGATAGTATCGATTCCACCACTAACTATGATATTTTGCTGTGGTGATTCAAAAGAAATACACTCTTGAAGTTAGTTTTATCTTGATAAAATTTGACTTAATAAAAGCTCACCTGGTTGATGTCAGCCGCACACTGACAACAGGGTCGGGAATCTGTTCAGGTCTCGACTATCTGCCTCCGACCCTCAAGAGTTAGAGACGGCGATATGTCAAACCAGCCCCGTTCGACCAAGATGTTAGTTGATACAAATAAAGTTGTATCCACTCGTGAAATAAAGACGCTGTCAGGCAATATGCCCGAATACAACCTCTCTCTTCCGCCAAATGGGTAACCGGTGCACAAAAATAATACGAAAACACAGACACCAGGGGGAAGCACGTCTCCACACCTGGTATAGTCCCACCCTAACCATGTACGTCTGGCTCGGATGGGGTTGACCCTGGTTTGTGATACCACAGGTTCAACACTTGCTTCGATCTCAGAAGCAAGGAAAACCAGGTTCTGATCGCCGACAAGGATACCAGAACAAAACTCAGCTCTAAATAGATACTGGAAAACAAAGAACAGCCTCTCCACCAACCCTAGCAGGGTTGGTAAAGCTCAAAGGTGCCCGAGTGCTTCGGCTGCAGGGTCGGGTTCTGAACCCTGACCCTTCTTGCCTTGATTGAAGGTCCTGAACCTTCAACCCTAAGCCCTCGGCGCCACAAATCCCACAGGCGAATATCACGATTGGATCAACACACTCAGGGTCGGTTACCATCCAGAATTCTAGGAATCCGCTTGACCACTTTCGCTAGCTGCTGACTTGCTTCCTCTGGAAAGTCCGTCTTCCAGAGTCCACAACTTTATCTTAGATCCCGCGATTCAGGATAGTAAGCCTCGAAGGAATCTCTCCTTCAGGAAAACTTACCCCAAAAATACCCAAATAAAGAAAAGACAATTAACTTCTGAACTTTGACTCTATTTGACTTGGCACTCCGAGATAACCCTTATCCATGTTCATGCAGGAACGGTCCAATATGAAGAGACAGAACAACTTCCTTTTTAACATAAGGAAAACAACAGTTACATAATCAATGTCTTCTTCTTCCTTTTCTGCCAATTTGTTGATGACTAGAGGTTGATGAGTTCTCTTTTCTTTTTCATAACTGTGCCATGTTGTCAGGTGAGCTTTCTAAGCTGTGGGCTGGACTTGGTGCCCTTGCGCCTCTGCGCGATGAAACGAACGATGTTAGGCCAGACCTTGATGCCCATGCACCTCTGCAGTGCGCTACAGTCCAGTCGTCGTTTCTACCCGTGGCGGCTGGTCTGCACACACACTCATTCACGCCGCTTGAGGCGGCCAATTGGCAGTGACTCAGAGCCAAGGCCCTAAGTCGTATCCAGGAGGCGTACGAGATCCAGGGGGTCTCGAGGCTGCCTCAACTGGTGGCGGTCTCTAGGCCACGGCCGAAGGCGGCTGCCTTGGCACGGCATTCCTGGACCTGGCCTGGGGGCTGGTTCCTTTGACTCCAGAAGGTTCAGTCCGAATGTTATAGGGCCGGACCTTTGGGAGGACGACGGGTCAACTGGCTGAAGGACCATGTCGAACCGAGGGGCCGGCTGTGGGCAAGTTTTCACCAGCCCACGACACTGGCATTTCCTGCATTTGGCAGTTGACTGATCTGTTTTTTCAAAAAATTCTAATAAAAAAAGACTTCAGAAATAATTTAGCATTAAAATGTTGAGCAGAGTCAGGAATTGAAGCAGTTGATGTTGGTTCTTCATTTAGCTGACTTCGACCGGGCTCTACACCATCCTCCTACATTTTAGCCAAACTTTCCTCAATATTTGAGGCATTTTCACTATCAAAATCAGAAAGCCTTTTGTATGAATGGACCTTGCTTAGCTAAATTTATTGATATATAACTTAGTCAATTTTTTAAAAATTTACCAATGAGCCATTTTTGAAATTGAGACAGATTCTTTTTCAGTTTACACACTTCACAAATTCTTATTGTTGATGAACAGGAAGGATTGATTGATCGATGTTTAATTTGTTTACGTTTGAATTTTGAATTAAGTGTAGACAAAATCAACAGACAGAGCAGGAAGGCGGGGAAACAGTTCAGCTGTTGCCTACCCTGGGTGGTTGAAACACAGAGATAAAGAGCATCTTTAATCTATATCCCTGTGGTCCCAGGTAAGCTGATTGTTTGTTTTGTATCTACTGATACGATAACAACAGCTGTTGATGCTTTGTTTCTAGAAAAAGTCTACTTTTTTGCACAACTTTATAAGTCAACTCCGGGCCACAAAAAGGCCCTCGGGTCAGGTCAAACAATACCCGGGTCAAGGCCGGGTCAGGCCCTTATGTACTGAGGGTCAAAATGTTGGTCGGGTAGGGTCAAGTCCCATCTCTACAGTTTTCCCTCTTATTGGATCCGATAGTAAGGCTCATAAAGAGTGAAATTGGTATTTTCTTCAATTCCATCATAATGTTTTTACCCTCTTCTGTGGGGCGAATATTGTATCGGAGCTCATTTCCAGGTCGAGTCAAGTATTCAGCAAGAGAGGGTGAATGCTCGACCAATTAAGCCACAGGCTTTGTCCTCGTAAGCAGGGATTAGAGTTTGATTGGTTATTCATTTTTACCTTAATTGGCTTCACTGTGCTGCTATTGGCTAATCTTTTTCCCTGAATATTTTGAGGGGGGACGATCATACCATTTCAAACAGCTGTCCAATCTCATCTTTTTCAGTTGAAGTATCTCTTCAAAGATGTTGATTCTTTCATTGTTTTCCAGGTGTTCATCATCATTTCTAAATTTAATTTAACTCTTTCATGATTTTCCAGGTTAAATATAAATTTACTTCGATTGTCAATTACAGGGTGGTAAAATTACCAATTCTCCTATAAATACAATTCTTGCCGAGCATCTTCAAAAGCTTTTCTTACAGGGAACTGAAATTGCTGCTTCACCTGTAATTATTACTTTTTTATCAAAGATTATTGAATACATTTGTATCAAAAAATATTGACTTTACCTCAGTTATATCAAATATTTAATTTTGAATTTGAGAAAAAAATCTTTCATTTCTGTTATGAAGTTATCTCATTCAAGAAAATAAGTTACTTTTTTGTGGATTTTTTACTTTGAAAGCAAATATTTTGTGGAGCAATTTAGTATGTTAATAAGAAAAATATTTTCTTTTTCTTTCAAACATTTGGTGATATTTCTACATCTTTAAAAATTCCAGTCACGTAAAGTTCTTATTTTATTATCAAGTCATTAAATTGCTCATTGAATTCTATCATAAAATAGTCTACATAAACTTTCATTATATATTTTGAAAAAAGGAAAATCTTAATTTTAATTTCAAACATAGGATTGTGAAGAGTTCTGAAAAGAAATGAAGATTTATATTTCAAATGTAAATTGCCTGAGTTTAATAAAGGAATTAGAATTAGAATTAGAATGTCGAGACAATGTGTTAACAAGATGAAAAATCACAGAAGCTTAGACAAGTTGAAGTTGAACCCATGAGAGTTTTTACTTGTGCTGCAAACTCAAAGGAAAAAATGTGACTTTGATTCTACCAAAGACTTGCCAAAAATATTTTAGATTAAGTTGTGTAAAATGAAAAACGTATAATGGCAAGTTTCCTTTTTTACAAGGCCCAGAAATGCAGGAAAACATGGCTCTTGTCTTTTGCACTGAGGAGTCACTGCAGCCCAATAGTTCCCTCAAATTACATAGAACCATAGATATATAGGAAGCTCATGTCCCTACAGGCTGGGCAGACAAAATTCAGGGTCCCAAGCACGGATTCAGCTGTTGAGTCGAGTTTTTGCTATTGGCAAAAGATTCGATTTATTTTTATTCTGGGTGCCGATTAGTCATCAAAAATAAACAAAAATTTAAAGCAACAAGTCTAACCTTACAGAACCTGAAATTTTTGTTGTGTGTGATCTCAATTTGTTTGTCGACGGCATGACAACAAGAAACCAAAAAACAAGTACATGTTTGAAGAAAAGGTGGAAAAATCTAACTATATTGTTAGATAGCATTCCTTCCTTGCTACAACAACTTAGGGCAATCACCTTCAAGCCCTTCACAATCATAACAAACTTAGGCCAGATTAACCATTTCTCTTTTTGCACAAACAAGCAACTCATTTTAGCGTTTCAGCCAGGACATCATCCCTTTGCAGAGTTTAAAAAGACCCATCTTGACCCTCTTGGTTAGTTCTTCGCCACACTCTGTAGAAACATCAACCCTTTGATTTTCAACATGTATTCCTCTTGGGTAAGTATTTTCTGTTGCCTCTTCTCATAACGTACATGATTTGCACATACTAAGGAAATAAAACCATTTTATCTTGTTTTACTTACAATGGAATAAAGATTTAGGCAGTCAATCTTAGTCAACACCTTTGTAAGAGTCCCCACATAGAAGTCTATGATCACTGAATTTTACTATTACCCTGACTGAGGGTGCGTAATTGATTTTTTTGCAATCCAGGGTTGAAAAATTGCTGGGATGAGCCTCTGGGATTGAACCCACAACCTTAGATCTTTGTTCTCAGTCAGGTGCCTATGACCTTTCAGCAACAGTGACCCCTCTGCTTAGAACTGGTTGCCTTGGGCACAAGCCCCCTTCTTGGCAAAATATTTGACCCCTGGATCACTTAACCATGTGCAAGCTCAAGTTTGGGTGCAGATCACTTGATTGGAGTCAGTGACAGAAAAAGTAGGAAATAACTCAAACACCAAAGTTTATGCTGTTTATTTTAACGCCAATCAATATTAGAGCAGTGCCTTGATTTTACAACTTTTCCATTGCAATTATCTGAAAGACTTTTTCAGTTATCCATCTTTGTATTTTATATTTGTTTTCTAATTTGAACCACTCTTTTTTGATGCTTAAGTGATGACCTAAAGGCTTCTCTGACAGAGATTGCTCCTCCACAAGAGGGACAGTTCTAATGCAATCTCTTGATCCAGCATAATCACACATGCCACTTGCTGATGGTAAATGCTCAAAGTACTTGATTGTAAAATATAAAGGAAAAAATTTACATACTAAACTTAAATCCAAGGCCTAATTATTCTGCGTAATCTTGCATCTAAGAATATTGAAAAATAACTAGTTGACGTAGCTGGGCCCACAAGCCAATTTATCAACATGGGAAGCAGGAGCGCAGTGATCAAGTGTGCTAAGGAATCAAATGTGGATAGATTGGTTGTGTAATCAAAATAATAGAGTACTGAAATAATAATAAGTGCTGAGATCCTTACGGGCTGTCTACATACATCTTTTTATTATTGGAAAGACACAAAAACACAGCAAAGAATTATGCCCTAACTATCTGATAGATTTGATTTTATCCACAAGCTCAAAATCTACATTTGTGAACATTTTCAAGATGAAAATTGAGGCACTTCACTCAACAAATACTTCATCAGCAAAAACCAGCTGAACTTGCAAAAAGATTTCGTAGATCAGACAGACTTCAAACCTAATCTTCTCAATCATGATTGCTGAGATTTTTTTTTCTAAAATGAACCACATTAATTTTACACTCTCAGTATAATCTTACAATTTTCTTTCTCTGGCTTTCAAATAACCAACAGGATGGTACGTATTACAACAGAAATCTCTTGAGAAACAAAGCAGATAGGGGAAAAGATACTTTGACTGAGGCTTTCCTATGATAGTTGTTCTGACAAACTGCCTTGTTTACTTACTTTTTCTACACCTAGAGAATATCAAAGATGTGTTTTCTTCTTTGTGTTTGTTTCATGACTTCAAAATGTTGAAGAATTGAACATTAGCTATTGAAAGGCCAAATGGAAAACAATGGCAGAATATTTTCAATCGAATGGCCGAAAGTTTTTTCCCACCATTAAGCTGTCTAAGCATGATGCTATAATGAAACCTTGAGTTCCTTTGCAAACACAAAATGTGGCCTTTTTCAGTGGAAATTCAAACAAATAGAGAGAAAACTTCTTATATTCTTAACACAATTTCAACAATGCAAATTGCGGGATATTTTAATGTCAGAAACAAAATTTTCTTTCTGTCTATCTAGAGATTCTTGGAAATCCAGTGAAAATGTTTTGTGTTCAATGAGAGGCATAGTTGTGAAATAATATGGAACTTAGACTGAATGCCAAGGTTTTAAACTAAATGAAATTTTTTGAATACTTTAATTTTTTTTGTAGAAAAAAGGGACGCTGGAATCTAAAATTAACTTTTAAATTACACTTCAAGAATAAACTTTTCAACTTTTAATGTATCTGCTTACCCAGGCACATCATGATTCTTGAAAACCTTACTTTTAGTAATTTTAAGTGAGGTCTAAAAGCAAGATCTGGAATGATGACATTTGTAAAAATGAATATTAAAAATTCTTTGAAGTGTTGATTTGATTAATTTTTCCATGCTTTCACTAAAATCAAATCAAGCTCAAAATTTTGAAATGTTTAACCAGATTCGTTTGACTTATTGGTTCTTTCTTAAAGTAATAAGTATAACAATTGAGGAAATATGTTCATATAGTAATATCAGATCATTCAGATCTCTAAGGAAAATCTATGATGCTAAAATGCTTTTCAAACTGGTCACTCAATGTGACAATTTCAGTCTCTCAATGAGGCTGTCATCTCAATCTATCTTTTTTTTGAGATTTCCAGGGAAAATTTCAATCGCAGACCTGAGCAAGAAGAAAGTGGGGATGAATAGCTTTATGAACAGAGCTAAAGCGATCAGCGAATCGATTCACTTCGAATGGATGGACATGTCGCCTTCATTGTTTGACATCACATTAAAGAGAACAACGCCACTCTGCATATGAATAAAAATCATCAATATCAATTACTATTTATCTGTTTTATCTCATTTTACTTGAATTTATTGTCATCTTAATGCATTTGATCAAATTTGTCTGTCATGCTTTATTGCGCTAGACAAATAAACGATACATACATACAGCATTAGTTCTTGATGGGAGATAACCTGCCTTCATTGTTAGAAATCTTTAAATTTTTCTGCAAGTTGTGTTTGCCAGAATTAAGTTTAAAATGAGAGTAACATGTCACAAATATATACAAAATATGCACACAATGAAATAATTTAAGTTCCATAAACTTGGAGGGTGAAAGCACTTCTTGAGATTAACACGGATACTGCACTGCTCAGTTATGTGTCAAACCATTTAAAGTTTGTTTGTTCCATGACAATTACAGCTCAATTTTGAATGCATCGCAGTCCAGTTTTTGTGTTTAATAGATTGCTCATCTTAGGGTCTCGGTGTCTCTCATTATGGTAGAGGTTGTTGTTAATATAATTCCAGACATTTGTAGGTAGTTTGTCTCAAGATCATTTTATGATAAGGCTTGTGATATTATATTTCAGCTAAAGCCTTGGAGTGAGTCTTTTTGAAGTCTGATCTATGAGTTCCTTGTTGAATTGCCATTTCCAATCTCACACAATGAGTCTGCTTGCAGCATAGTACATCTTATTCAACTTTAAGCTTCTTGAAGTTGTTAGATGAAAGGCTTGATGTAAGCATATCTACATACCAAAAAATGCAAAAAAGATAGGTTTGCAATCCCTACAATGTGCATATAGTGCATCTTATTCAGCTTCTTGAAGCTGTCAGGTGATAGGTTTGATTTAAGCTGCCATGCAGCTCCATAGTACACACACACCAAATATATCTGAAGTGATTATTGCTTGGAATTTATTTCTTTTAAATTTCCTCTTGATAATCTTCATGCCATTTAAAATCTTTGAGATAGTGATGGGACCGGGTCAAAATTTTTTGGCCCGGGTCGGCTCAATTTTTTGTTGCTCGTGTCGTGTCGGCTCAGCCATATTTGGTCAATCATAAAAACACATTGTAATTGTTACATGAAAGGAACATTGTGGATGTTGTAAGATGCATGAAAGCACAGATATGTGATTTCTACTAACAGGATATCAGACTATGGCATTCAATACTGTTACACAAAACTACAAACTCACCCAAAAAATTAGGTGCAACTTATAAGAAAAAGGGCATGTCCGGTTGCCAAAGAGAATTCTTCTAGATGTACCTCAAAAAGACACAGGGTTCACTACTGACACAATAGGCAGGCAAGTTGATCCTTTTCTTGGTTAGCTAAGCTTGGAGAAGACTGGGACTGATTGTCAGGTCAAATCTCATTTAATGGTCTCAATTACAGTTGTTTTATATTTTTGCTTATTAAATATTTCAACATGACTGTTTTAGATATTATTATACGTTCTTGTTAATCTCCCCCATTCCCACACTTTTAGCAAGCAAGTTTCGTAACACTTCTCAGCGGATCTTTGCACAACCCTTTATGATAGTCTTGTCTCTGATCTGACTTTGTCCAATTTAAGAGGCTGTCGTTTAATCAAAAAAACAGTTAAGTATTTATTCTTTTCTTGATTGGTAAGATCATCAGTGGATTTCCAATTTCCCTCAATCAAAGTTCCGCTTATCCTTTCAAATCACATCACCACACTCGTTACAAATATTAGACAGGTTTACAACAACTTTGTGCTTGAGTACTTCAATTTGGATATTTTACTAACAAGGCGATTAAAGGAATCTATATATATAAAAATGGGCGTACAGATGTCTGTCTGTCTGTTTGTTGGTATGTGGAGGGCTAATGGATATCCAAACCCCTGCACGGATCATGATGAAATTTTGCACACACATCCCCACCTGTCCAAGGAAGGTTTTGGTCTAGGTGTGACCCCCGCCCCTGCCCCCCCCTGGGCCTGGGGGGCCTAAAATACTAAAAGCTGAATGGGACATTTTTGAAAACTCTTTATAAAACAAAATATGTTCAACTGGTTGCAAAGATAAAAATGATAACTTTGAATCCCGACC
>Ga0194133_10008357_pt1 | contig 12094 bp, 10 predicted proteins | sample TA2KigOf40mmetaG_FD_155448 | JGI IMG/M metagenome (GOLD analysis project Ga0194133, IMG submission 155448) | Freshwater microbial communities from Lake Tanganyika, Tanzania - TA2015055 Kigoma Offshore 40m | ecosystem: Environmental > Aquatic > Freshwater > Lake | place: Tanzania: Lake...
GGTTTTCAATTGTGCGGTGCAGATAGGAAAGAGCATGATTATCACTTGATAGTTCAGGAGCAGCGAGCATGAACTTGACTAGGGCCTCTTGAGTGATCTCTTCAGCCTTTGCCTTATCTTTGACAATCCGATTGGCATGGGCAATAAGCTCAGATCGATTTTGTGTGTAGAAGGATGAAAATTGGGCAACACTCCAGGATGCAGGAGTTGAAAGCTCAACTGCCTTGGATTTCTTGGCCTTAAACGCCATTTGTTTCGCCCCTTGATTACCGGTTTTTACTACAGAGACAACCGTCGTTGCCTCTAACCAATACTACGAATCGGGTAGGCATATGTAGTTAAGATAGGACAAATCGGACAATCAAGACTATCTGCACAGATAACTTCAAAAATAACGTGCTTCTTCCTATACTATCTCATAGTGTTTGGAGAATCCAAAGGGTTTGTTATTTGGATAACTGGGATATCGGGTGCTGGAAAATCCACCCTAATGAAAATGTTGTGTGAAAAGCTAACAAATAATGGTTTAACTCCAATCTGCTTAGATGGCGACGATTTACGGAAAATCTTCAGCAAAACTGAAAATTTCTATAGCTATTCTGAAAGGCTTGAATTGGCATATATCTATTCAAAGCTATGCGCATATCTGAGTGAGCAGGACTTTATAGTTTTGATCGCCACTATTGCATTATTCAATGAGATCCATATTCACAATAGAAACACAATTAAGAATTACTCAGAAATTCTGATTGATACGAATATCTCAGAAGTTGAAGCTAATCTGGAAAAAAGTATATACACCGATTTAAATATTGAATCTCAAATTGCTGGTTTAGATTTTAGTGTTGAATTACCACCATGTCCTGAGTATAAAATCAAAAGAAATATTCGAGATTTCAAACTGGTAACAGAGATTATAACAACCAAACTTCAAAAAGGCACTAAGTGATTCCTGAAAAAAAAGTATACGTTGGGATGAGTGCGGATATATTACATTCTGGACACATTAATTTGCTAGAAAAAGCAGCATCGCTGGGCAAAGTAACAGTAGGGCTATTAACTGATGCGGCAATTGCTTCATACAAACGTATCCCATTTCTCAAATATGAAGAAAGGTTCTCTGTTGTCAAAAATATAAAATGGGTATCAGAAGTAATTCCACAAAATACTCTTGATTACAGACCAAATTTAGTTAAAGTGCGTCCTGACATTGTGGTTCATGGAGACGATTGGCGTCATGGAGTTCAGAGCAAGACTCGAGAGCAAGTGATCGAAACTTTAGATAGTTGGGGTGGCCGCCTAATTGAAGTCGAGTATACAGAAAATATTTCTTCCTCTAAAATCATAGAAGGAGTTAGTAAATTGAGCATGACCCCCGATTTGCGAGTATCCTCTCTGAAGCGCCTGTTAAGTAAAAAAGATTTTTTAAGATTTGCAGATGTGCATTCAGGGCTCTCGGGTTTAATTCTTGAAAATACAAAAGTATTGTCTAATGGTAATTTGGTTGAATTTGATGGAATGTGGTCCAGTAGCTTGGTAGATTCAACGACTCGTGGAATGCCAGATAATGAATCTGTTGATATTACTGAGAGACTGCAAGGACTAGATAACGTTTTAAGCGTCACGTCAAAACCGGTGATCTTTGATGGTGACACGGGTGGAAAAGAAGAGCATTTTCGATTGAATGTTAAGAAATTAGAGCGATATGGTATCTCTGCTGTAATTATTGAAGACAAGATTGGACTTAAGCAAAATTCTCTTTTTGGTATGGAAAGAATTCAACATTTAGACTCACCGGAATCCTTTGCGAGCAAAATTCTGTCGGGTGTGAAATCTAAGTTGAATCCAGACTTTATGGTAATCGCAAGAATTGAAAGCTTGATAGCAGGCGCAGGAATAAGAGATGCGCTAAATAGAGCCCAAATTTATGCCGCCGCTGGTGCTGATGGAATTATGATTCACTCGCGGGAGAAAAATCCGACAGAGATTTTTGAGTTTATGAAAAAATTCAATAAGTTAAATTTAAATCTTCCGATTATAATTATACCAACTACTTTTAATTCAGTCACTGAATTAGAGCTCGTATATTCTGGAGCAAGAATTATTATCTATGCAAACCATTTACTCAGGGCAGCATATCCTGCGATGAAATTAGCAGCTGAAACTATTTTAAGAAACGGAAGATCTCTTGAGCTTGACAAAGACTTAATGACAATTAAGGAGATATTAAACTTTGTCCCAAATAGCTAAAATCGATGATAATCTCCATGAATTTTTATCTGCATTAACCTCTAATGGTATTGACTTCGCCTGCGGTGTGCCTGATTCTCTTCTTTCTGGGTTGAATAAAAGTTTAGATAGCTCAATTAATTTCAAGCACTTAATAGCATCAAACGAAGGTCAAGCACTATCGATTGGAATTGGATACAACTTAAGAACTGGAAAAACTCCAATGATCTATCTTCAAAATTCTGGTTTAGGAAATCTTGTTAACCCCTTATTGTCAATTGCCCACGCAGATATCTTCAATATTCCGATTCTTTTAGTAATAGGGTGGAGAGGAGAATTTCCAAATGAAGATGAACCACAGCACCGTGTTCAAGGTATTAAAACACGCGATACACTTAATTTTCTCGATATACCCTATATTCACATTAATAAGGAATCTGAAATTTATCCAAACTTGAATAAATTTTTGAAAGATTCAAGAATTCCTGGCAATATTCGAGCCATCTTAGTTTCAAAAGACACGTTTATCCAGAATAATACGCCTGATGTTGATACTGACGGTTTAATTCGAGAAGAAACGATTGAATTCATTTACAATTTTTTTACAGAAGAATCAATTTTTTTTGCTACCACTGGGAAAACGGCAAGGGAGTTATTTACGATTCATCATGAGAAAAATTTTCATAAGTGCTTTTATGTAATTGGTGGAATGGGGCATGCTTCATCAATTGCACTTGGCTACTCAAGTTTCGCTCAAAATAAAAGAGTCATTTGTTTGGATGGAGACGGTGCACTTTTAATGCAATTAGGATCAATTGCTCTAATTGGTGATGTCGAACCAAAAAACTTTATTCACGTACTATTTGATAATAAAGTTCATGAATCAGTGGGAGGTCAACGAATTTCAAATTTAGGCATCAATTATACAAAACTATTTGAGTCAGTTGGTTATGCATCAGTTGAAGTTTGTTCTGACATAACACAACTTAATGATGCATTACAATTAAGTGCTTCAAATAACGGCTTAAATGCAATCATCATTAAAACAAATCAAAGATCACGTAAAGACTTAGTTAGACCACATGGAAATCCTGCTTTATGGAAAAATCAATTCTTAAACGATATCACCTAGGAATCTATGACTAGTTTAATTAATGCAAATTTTGAAAGTACAGAGGCTTTGATAAAATTAATCCGGCCATATGGCAGAGTTTTATTGGTGACTAGTAGGAGTTTCCAAAAAAGTGGTTTTCTGCATGCGTTACAAAAGAAAGCTACAAATAAAAACTTTGAATTGGTTTATGATGTTGATCCATTACCTACTATTAGTCAAATCGAATCAAAGTTTAAGCGATTTAGGGGACGTATAAAGGATTTTGATGTCTTGATAGCGATTGGGGGTGGAAGTGTTATAGATTCAGCAAAATGTTGCTTATTCCTATTGCAGGAAAATATAAATGAAGATTTTGAAATAATTTTAAATACAAAAGGTGCAAAAAAAGAACTAGTTTCGATTCCATTTTTTACGATTCCCACCACGGCTGGTACTGGTTCAGATGTCACATCTTTTGCAACTATTTGGGATGAGAAAAGTAAGATGAAAAAATCTCTTGAGCACGCCAGTTTAAGACCAACTAGTACCATTCATGATCTTAATTTGTTAAAGACTTTAAACTACGAAAACCTTTTATTTCCTGCATTAGATGCTTTGTCTCATGCTATGGATTCTTTATGGAATGTCAATGCTAACAAATCGTCAATAGCTAATTCGCTTATAGCAATCTCATTGATCACTCCAAATATAGGTAAGCATCCAGAAAATATGAGCAATTTGGGTTATGCAAACTTGCTTCAAGGAAGTTATTTTGCTGGTTTAGCTATAGAGTCAACTAGAACTTCGTTATCACATGCTATCTCTTATCCACTAACCTCTTATTATGGAGTTCCACATGGTTTAGCAACAAGTTTCACTATACCTAAAATTGTAGATTTAGTCTTGAACAAAAGTACTGAACCGACAGAAATTCATTCAGCTTTCTTGAATGCAAAGAGAACAATCTTAGGTCTTAATCTAAATGAAATGATTTCTTCATATTGCTCTCAACAAGAAATTCTTGAACTGACTCCACTTATTTTCTCGACCAATAGACTCGATAATTTTAAACTTAAAGTTAGTGACTTGGATTTGAAATCTTTAGTTTTATAGTTACAGTTAATATTTTTTGGGACTTGCACTAGGTAAATTATTTATGCGAACCAAACCTAACTTTTCCAACTTTTTCACATATTTAGTAACCTCCCTCAAATCTATATTAACCTGATTTGCTATCTCCTCCATTGTTAAAAATCCAGTGCAATACGTTAATACATTTAGCAAGTCTCTACTCGTGAGGTAATTATTTGATTTACTCAATGTTGGTTTTAATTTATATTCAGAAAGTTTAGGCTCACATTTATAAACACTAACAGGATACTTAGCATAGAAAAAACTTAATAATAAATCATAATAAAAATTAAAAGATTCATATATTGCCATCGATGAAATAAATTCTCGATCATCCTTCGAGGTATGGTATTCTGGGTAAGTTGCGTATTTGGAACGCATAATTGAGATACATGGAAGATTAAATCCTGGCCCTGAATATTGTCTTTCGTCTGACCCCCTTGATAAAAATGAATAATCTTCATATTGTAACCCTTTGTCTTTGAACATTTTTTTTGCAAGTATGTCTATTGAACTATCTCCAAATTTACTTTTTAGCAACGACCAACTCTTAGAACCCCCAACACAGGTTATAACTAGTCCAAATATCGTATTGTGTAAAATGCGTGATTGATGTGAGTGTATGTAATTGATTGAACCTATAGTTTCAGGAATAATAAGCAATCTGACGCTGTACTTTAACTTTCCTTCGGATTGTAATTTTTTCAATTTATTAAATAGGATTATGCTCATGATTGGACCAGAAAGTTCGTTATTTGCCATGGATGGGTGGCATATATACGTACTTAGTAATATCTCCTTCCTGCTACTCCCTTTCAAATAAGCTTCTCCGTAATGCATATAACCTTTTGGATTCAATTCTGAATCGATCACAACCCTGTATCTCGTATCGGTAAAATTCTTTAAATCATCATATTTAATGCAAAATCCCCAATTTCTCTCGTAATATGTGGTGACATAAGGAATTGAACTTGGCTGATCTGGTAAGTAACTTAAATGTTTTAACAGTTCTGATTTAGATACTTGCTTATTAACTGGTATGGAATACCCATAAAGATGTAAATTGTTATTTTTCCAATTCACAAGTTTATTTCCTAGTCTATCTTCTATGTAAGCATCATTAACATTCCAAACAGGTGGAACCTGCCAATCAAATAACTTTTTTCCAGATCGCGTTTTGCGTATAATTATATCTGGACAATTATTTTTCAATATATTAATAGATTTCAATGTATCAATACCTGTTAAACTCCTATTTAATGGCCACAACTGCTCTACAAGTGAATCAATCAGTTTGATAATTTTTGTTTCAGTTTTTAGGTTCTTAAAGTTTTTCAAAATACAACTCCATCATGTTACGATAATATGGATAACTTTTTTTGAAGCCAATTATGCTAAACATAAATCTTAAATTATCTTTAATAAAACTGCGATATGGAGACTTCCAATATGGGTAATATTTTTTTAGTAATCTAAAACCATTCGCCTGTAAGAAATTTATTATATTGACATCAGTTGGATACAAATAGCTCAGAGAAGGCGAGAGGCTTGGATTAGTTCCCGTAATCAAAAAGCTCACACTTCTGCAATTAGGAGTTGCAAGTAATACAAGTAAGCCACCCGATTTTAATAATGAACGAATGAATATCAATTGATTAAAGGGGTCTGGAAGGTGCTGTAGAACACCCCTAAGCAAAACTAAATCAAAACTACTCTTACAAGTGTCTAGATCTTGAATAACATTGAAGCCTTTTTTATTCAATTGAAATCTTGCGTACTCTGAAATATCATAAACATAAACTTCATTACTAGAGTCTAAAAACAGTTGGGTAAATTCTCCTAAACCAGCCCCGTAATCTAGTATTTTACCATTTCTAAAGAAAGCTGAAATTCTTTTTTTTTCAAAACTATATTGCAGTTCTCGGGCCGATTGATTTCTTGATTGTGCTCTAGTTTCAAAATACTTAAAATCAAATGACTCATTTTTCACGTGATTATCCTATCTAAAATCCAATTGAAATGTTATATTTAGGTTATACAACAAAATATGTGAAGAAGCAGGGCAAACTAATCGAATTTTGATCTAAAATATCGTATACTTAAGTTCTGAATTGCTAGGATTATTCCATGTCAATTCCATATTTCTTTTCAACAGGTATGGCAAGATCAGGTACCAATCTTTTATCTAAAATTATCTCTGCTAATTCTCAAGTCCATGCTGTATTAGGAAGTAATATTGAACTCTATAGATTTGCAAGAGATGAAATATTAACAATAAATTTTAAGTATTCAGAATTAATTCCAAAATCAAGTGGATTTAGCGATTTTTTTGGAGAGCCAAAATTTTTTGAAGTTTTAACCACTATTTTCAATTCAAAATTAGACTTTCAGATTAATACTAAACGTTTTGAACAATACTTCGAACGCGGCAGGTTAAGAATTCCCCAAGATAGCCCTGATATAAATAAACAAAAGTTTAAGTTGCGTGGAAAAAACTTTGCTGAGTTGCTGGATAATTACTCAGAGCAAATAATGAAAATACGCAACTTGAGTTCATCAATAAGAATTGGATTTCACGAAAGTTGGCATATCGAACTTTTTCCGGCTCTTAACTCACTTTATCCAAAAGCGAAATTTATTGTAATGCTTAGAGACGTTCGTGGTTCTTATGCTTCCCATAAAATGGACACAGAAAATAGCCTTGCTCATAGAGCAAGCCTCGTGTCATATGCTCGTCAATTCCGTAAATATGCTGCGCTATCAAAATTTTTTGTCGCCAACTATGACAACTTTTATTTAATGAAATATGAACATTTAATGCGTGATCCTAACACTGAAGTCAAGAAATTGTGTGAGTTTCTTGAAATAGGTTTTGAAGAGAAAATGTTGGATTATAATTTTCACCGTGATCCATTTGCTAATGTGGTTTGGCAAGGCAACAGTGGAGATAATACATTATCTGTGGGTTTCAGTGAAACTCGAAATACTAAATGGAAATCAAATCTAAATGATCTAGAAAGACGGACGCTTGAAACTTTATGCAGGTTCAGTCTTTTAAATCTTGATTATGAGATTGGTGAATTTAACCAGAGATTTCCTAAAGACATTAAGCAATTTTTAACCCAATCTCCAAGCTTAGAGGATAGGTGGAAATTGCCAAAACTAAGCAATAGTTCGATAATAAATCAAGAAATTAGTTATTTTAATATTTTACAAGCACAAAACAAAGTGGAATTGAAAAATTCCTTACTTAATTTTTTTTCTCCCGAATATTTCTTTTTTAGATAAGAAATGGAATAGGAATGGTCTGCAAAATCAAATATCTAAATCTAGTGGATTTTAAATTAAACAAAATAATGATCAGAAAGTAATTCTAGTGTATTCGGGATTTATCACTTGTTTTTCAATCATTCCGTAATCAAAAAGTCTCGAATAAAACTCAAAAGTAAAGTTAAATGGGACACCTGTCAGGATTGCAATATCGAAAACACTTTTTCCCTGAACTAAAATATCTAGTAGTTTTGCGATATATTCGTTTTCAATTCGATTGTAAGTCCAATCTTTATACACTCCCAATTTAGATAAATAAGGAGGGGCTTTAAAATTTGCTACAGGAATAAAATCTTTTTCAATTAATGTGATAATTTTTATTACCACTTCGACAATCTCTTCTGATTTATCACGGTTGAAATTTTCTAAATTATCATTTGATGTGTGGTAATAATCAAATGGCGCTCTATCAATTGATACAGAAGGTATTCCTACAGTAGATGCATCAAAAACCATCTCATCATTTCCCCAACCATTTCGAAAGGGCACTTGTGTAAAGTCATACTTGCCCTCGGCAAGAACGAAATTAGTTATTCGATCTATATAAGTAGATCCGCGCCTGGAATTCGTAACTCGTATAGAGGAATTTGAGCCTGGCATTTCGTGAAAAATTGCAAACATTCCTATTTCAATATCCTTCTCGTGCTCACTCACAAAAATTGACGAACCAATTGTTTCGGGAAAAGATAAAAACGAATAGGAGTAATTGAGATTCGATGACAGAGACTGTAGGTATTGCATAACTCTTGCGCCAACAATAACTCCCGCAAGACCATCATTTACTTGCCCTGTATGACAGTAGTGAGAAAGGAAATAAACTCGAAATTTCGAAACTCCAGTAAGTGAATAATTAAATATCTCGAGATGACCTGGTGCTGTTTTTGTTTCAATTAATAATTGAAATTTATGATCTGAACGTAGCTCATTAAAAATATTTTTTGGGATAGAAATAGAAACCTGTTTTAATCTTTTCATAAAATCATAAGCCAATCTATGCTGATAATAAAATGCATCACCCTGAGACTCACTCATTATGGTTATATCTGCTAATTGATTTTTTGACAATTCTAAACATGCAGATTTACTATAAGGCGCAATAAACAAGCTTGAATTCTCATGTGAAAGAACTAGCTCATTGGTTGTTAAATTGTACAAGCGGGCAGAGACTAACTCCCAGTTAGGTGGAATATCCCAACCACATTTATGTGACCCACTGGGATACCTTTCAACACTGGCTTCAGGAAAAAATTCTGATAATAACTTTACAATTTTATGACTGCCGTTGGAAACAATGGTGCGATTTTCCAAGTACAAATCCAAGATTCTGTAAATATCATTCATCACGGCTATTTCAGCTCATCTCCTACTTTAATAAACTTGATTGCAGAAAACTAAGTAAATCCTGCTTATTGCGTAATACAGGAATGTAATTATACTTTTTTGGAAGCATTACTTTGTCGTCACCAATATAGTAACATGATGGAACCCTTAATTCTCTTGCTATAACTACTGGAGAAGTAAAGGGTACTCCTACGACGCACCTGCTTTTGGCAATCAACTCGTATAGTTCAGAATCTGGAGTAAAAAGTCTGTATTTGTGATTTGGACCAAAAGAATTATTAATTAAACGCACATATTTTCTGCTGTGCTTATCCATGTATACTCGCTTAGGTTTAATCCCGCCTTTAAAACTAGAGAATTCAGGATAGGCTAACGCATCCATTATATCATTAATAAAACCCATCATTCTAGCTTCTGAGTAAAAATCTATACTTGAGCTTGATGCAAAAGGTGTGACATCAAAAATTATAAAATCAAACTCTTTTATTCTGCTTATATTTTTAGGCCTAGGATAAAATAATTGACTTCCGACAATAGAAATTTCATGTTCCGTAAACTTCTTTAAATATCGCGCGTGCGAATCCGCCCATACAAAATGTTTTTTTATTTTCATTTCTTCAAATAAACTTTGATCAAATGAAGCTATAGAATTCTTAAAAATTGGTTTATTTACTGAATTATCTGAGTACCAAAACATACAAGAATCATGGGATTTAGTATCAAAAGTTAAGTGAAAAAAAGAATCCTGAAAAGAATAGGATGAATTAGTATTAATCAAAGTTCCAATCAGATTACTGCCAAGTAATTCTTTTGCAATTTGCATTTCTAAAACAAGTTCTTTATAGGTTGCGATAATCTCAAAGCAATTATAAGAACTTTTCAAAACTAAAAAATGATATTTCAAAATTTGAAACACTAATTTAAATCTAGAATTTAAACTCAAATATTTAATCAAATAGATATGAATATCTCGAGTCCAGATTAGTTTATTTGATTTCTTTTTTAATCTCACACTACGTGCCTCAACAATAGTCTCAGGACCTAAATTAAGATCGAACCTTTTCTCTGAAATAAAATTTAGTAATTGATCGTTAGACAAGTGTGCATATTGACTTTTGCTTATTCCAAAAAATAAGTTAAATTTATCGTGCGGTTTGGTCAATCTCCATAAAAATAAGATATTAAACAATACAAATAGAGAATATATAAGATTATGGGCAGCGGCAATGGTGTAAAACAATAAATCATCTAGAATATTACTGATCCGGTATTTATGTGGAAATTTAGTTTGCCTGTAGTTTTTAATTATCGGGGCAGTTAGGGATACTATTTTTTGAATTACAAATAATCTTTCACGCTTTGACAAATTTGTTTTAGACAACCTTTGGTTCAATATTTCTCGACATTTGGTTGCTGAGTCAAGTTTATTTGATAATACAAAATATTTAATTTTTTTTCCTTCCTATAAGGAGTTGATGTGCATATTTTTTGTTCCTATGGGGCAACATTTACTATCTATGAGAATACAGTGGGCCCTGTCGGGATCGAACCGACGACCCACAGATTAAAAGTCTGTTGCTCTACCGACTGAGCTAAAGGCCCCATCATAGAAATCATCTCCTTAGGTAGCTCAAAGTTACCTTTGGTGTAACAACCCCTTGATCCTAATAGTACAGGCCTTATTATAATTGCTCCATTCTTTAGTTTTAGCACATAAGCAGGATTGAATTCAATTTGTAAACATTTTAATCAGCTTAGATTTTCCCAATATTTTAAGGCAGTCGGGCACTTTTGTTTAACCTTTCGTTAATTGCAATCGATATATCCAGACCGGTTGGGGGAATAACAAAAACTCGATTTATTTTTTTTCTATCGGCCATTCGTAGTGCAGAGTATAACTGCTGGGCATATTCTGAATTGCTTTTTGGACTTGCAAGTCTAATAACACCTACTGGAGTCATATATGTGTCTAATGCAATTAGCCCATCTCCAGATTTTGGTGTTCCTGTTAAAAAAACGGAGGCGTTAGGTTTGTAGTGAGACCGTAATAACCCCGATGCCTTAATTTGTTGTTGATTTTCGGTGTAAGTGCTCTGCTCAACGATAACTCCAGCTTTGGCAAATATTATCTCTTTCGTAATCGATCCAGGGCGCAAAATATCAGGAACAGTTTTTGTGCAGTTTATTATGGTGGACTCAATTCCAACCAGACAGGGGCCTCCATCTAAAATCACATCAGTCACCGAGAGATAATCGGACAACTCCTCATACACCGCCTCTGCTGTCGTTGGTGATACCCTCCCGAATCTATTCGCGCTAGGAGCTGCAATTCCGACTCCACCTTGAGCTTCAAACTCCGCTATTAAAGAAAGTGCAAGTGGATGTGAGGGAACTCTAAGCGCAACATTATTTTGGCTGCCGGTAATAAAATTCTTAGCTAGCTTTGTTCTAGGTAAAATTAATGTCATTGGCCCTGGCCAAAAGGTGCGCGCAAGTTTTATTGCATACTCAGGCACCTCGCTTGCCCATCTATATAGATTTTTCATAGATGAAATATGAACAATAAGTGGATGACCTTTTGGCCTACCCTTTACCTTGTAGAGATTTTCTATAGCGGATTTATTAATTGCGTCGGCTCCTAGCCCGTAAACAGTTTCAGTCGGAAAGGCGACAAGATTTCCAGCCCTAAGTGAAGTAGCTGCATCCTTTAAATTAACTGCGGTAGATTTTGAGATATTTGCCACGATGTATAATTGTTGCACTTTATTGCAAAAGTGGCATATTCGGTTTATTTCGAGCATGTTTTTCAATTAGTTTTGCCCACCGTAATTGAAGCGATACCCTTATCCCTGCCAGTGTCCCCATCGTCTAGTGGCCTAGGACATCGCCCTTTCACGGCGGTAACACGGGTTCAAACCCCGTTGGGGACGCAAAAGTGAGTTGAGAAATACTTTTTCAACTTTATTTAGA
>Ga0194133_10008358_pt1 | contig 12094 bp, 17 predicted proteins | sample TA2KigOf40mmetaG_FD_155448 | JGI IMG/M metagenome (GOLD analysis project Ga0194133, IMG submission 155448) | Freshwater microbial communities from Lake Tanganyika, Tanzania - TA2015055 Kigoma Offshore 40m | ecosystem: Environmental > Aquatic > Freshwater > Lake | place: Tanzania: Lake...
TAATTCTGTAAATTTTACTGGTAATTTTGTATGGATACGTGCTGCATATAACATACAAAACGGTAAAATAGTAGAAATACGTTATAATTACTGAAAAACGCCTTTAGATAAATATAGTATAACCTTACGGAAGATACTATGAGAGACCTTTTATCAAAATTAGATGCCATCGTTAACGAAACGGCATTAAAAGACAAAGACGATCTTGCTGCTAAACGCAAGGCTCTACAGGATATTCAGATGGATCCTAATACCAGCAAAGATCCCGAACTCAAAGCAGAACTAGCACGGCGCAAGGCAGCTTTAGAAAAAGAAGCCAAATCTAAAGGATTTGCAGAAGCCATAGACTTTGACCAGATACGCAAAGATGCGGCGGACAATGTTAAGAAATCCATAGATAAACAAAGCGATGATCGTATTGCTAAAATGAAATCCGGTGACGATGATGAAGAACCGTTCATGGCTCAAGTTGGCCGTAAGATCATCGGAGGCGTTAAGGGTGCAGTTAAAGGTGCTGCTCGTGGTTTTTCAGGCAAAGAAGATTTTGAAGTAGGTGACGAGTTTGGTATCAGTTTCTCTGAAGACTTTGAAATTGCTACAGATATAGTAGATCTAGCCGAAGACGGAATAGTAATTGATTTAGACGAGCATGCCTTAGAATTATTGTCTGCACAAGGATGGACTTTCGAAGATGGCGAACTAGAAGAAGGTGTAGCAGGTGCTCAAAAGTGTTGGAAAGGTTATAGAAAAGTTGGCACTAGACCCGGTACAGGTAAGAATGCAGGCAAGCGTGTAAACGATTGCGAAAAGATCGGTGAAGATAGTGATGTAGATGAAAGTGGCCTACAATATTACACAGGCAAAAAGAAATACGGTAAAGATGGCATGGCTGCATTAGCAGCAGCTGGACGCAAGGGCGCAAGTGAAGAAGAATTAGGACGCATCAAAGACAAATATAAAAAAGAAGATACTGATGTACCCGAAGGCAAATATCCATTTGCAGGGGCCACAGTAGGCCATAAAGAAGGTCCTGCAGGACAATTAAAAGGCAAAGATCCGAAAGGTTATCCTAAAGGCAAATTGGTAGGCGGGACCGAAAGTATTGAAGAGGGCGGACAAAGATTTAGTTTATATATAGACGATTATGATCTAGAAGAACACTATGACGATCTAGAAGATGCCATTGGAGCAGTAGAAGCCTACAAACGTGATGATCCCAAAAGTAAATTTGCAGAGTATAACATTCGAAATAATACTGGTAAAGTAGTTTGGAGCAATGATGCATGGCAAGAAAGCATGGACGAAGCTGAATATCGAGGCAAACAAGTTCCGCTAGGAAAAAAATTACCTGGCGATGTTAAAAAATCAAAAGTATATGTACGCAAACCTAATGGTAATATTGTTAAAGTAAATTTTGGCGATAAAAAAATGCGTATTAAAAAATCAAATCCTGCACGTAGAAAAAGTTTCCGTGCAAGACATAATTGTAAGAATCCCGGTCCACGCTGGAAGGCACGCTATTGGAGCTGCAGGAGCTGGTAATGAGATTATTAGAAATGTTTAGTCCTGTGGGCGGTCCGAATACACCGGACCAAGATATAGACTGGTTAAGTGATTTAAAATTTTATGTAGATAATGACGATAAACTTTTAAATCAATTTTTCTTTCCTGCTATTAAAAAACACAAAGAATACAAAGGCAATCCAGATGCTTACAAATTGTATGTGAAACCTTTTGAAAAATGTTGCGAACAATATTGCGAGCAATTTCAAATCGAAGACAAATTAGGAAAATTTCCCAAAGAAAAACTTATTCAGTTAGCTAAGGATTTTGCCTTTAAACAGGAGAAGTTTCTAGACAAAGGCGATTACGAAAAATGAAATTACTTGAGCTTTTTGAAGCCGATACAAAACATGTAACTTTCTGCTTTGGAAGACTTAATCCCCCAACGATTGGTCACAAGCAATTATTAGATACTGTAGCTTCCGAAGGCGGCGATTATAAAATTTTTGTAAGTCCTAGTCAAGATCCTAAAAAAAATCCTCTTGATTATTCTCTCAAAATAAAATTTATAAAATTAATCTTACCGGAATATGCAAAGAATATCGTAGAAGACGCTGGACTTAATACTCCTGTTAAAGTTGCATCTTATCTTTACGATCAAGGATATCGAAGTGCTACGTTTGTAGCAGGCAGCGATCGACTTTCTGAGATGGAAAAGTTGTTAAAAATGTACAATGGGGTAGAAGGCAAATCCCACGGATATTATAAATTTGATTTGTTAGATTTTAAATCTAGCGGCGAACGCGAAGATGGTGCAGAAGGTGTGGCAGGTGTTTCAGCAAGTGGTGCTAGACTAGCAGCGGCTAACAATGATCTCAAAGCGTTTGAAAAAGCCACAGGAGCAGGACAGTATGCCAAACCTATGTTTGATGCGGTGCGCCAAGGTATGGGAATTAACGAAAGTATAATTGATTCCACGGTTGAAAGCATTGATGAAGGAATTAAAACTAAGTTAGCTGGGGCCGCTCTAGTAGTCGCTAATTTATTAGGCAATCCGGCGACACAGGCTTCGGAGATTGATAAACCAATCACTATCGCTATTGTAGTAATAGATGGAGAAGTGAGAAAATATAATCTTGGTAATAAGTTTTCAAGTTCTAAAGAGGCAGCAGAATTTATTTCAAATATATTAGATAAACAAGGACTACAAGGATATCAGTTAGATATAAGAAGGGGTTATCCTAAAAAGAAAGAAGAAGCAGTAGAAGGTAAATTCAGAAAAGTTGACATTGAAGATAAAGTAATTGACAACAATAAACTAAATGATCTAAAAAGCAAATATCTTCCCGATTGGGAAATGTTAGATCACAGAATTTTACAGGCTAAGTATGTGGCAAAAGATCATAGGCATGCATTAGACTTTGTCAAATTTATAAATGAACTTAGCGAAAAAATGGATCACTTTGCAGAAGTTACCCAAGATGTTTCAGAAGTTACTGTTAAGACCACAACCTTCGATGTAAAAGGCCTGACGATTCTAGACTTTAAACTAGCATTAAAGATAGATAAATTTGCCGATAGCAATAATATAGAACAAGTAAGGATGCAGGGCAACTTTGGTATGCACGAGTCTAGTTATGGACGCTATTGGTGTTCAACAGATAAGAAATGGAAGGCTCGTAAAGGTCCTAAACAGAGTAGAAAATCATGAGAGAAAAAGAATTTATAATACCAGCAAGCAAGCCTAGAAACTTTGTAGCTAAAAATCAAAAAACCGCAGGTGCTGGCGCACACAAAGATAAAAAGCGAGCCGAGAAACAAGGTGATGTTAAGCATAAGAAAGATTTAATGCCTATGGAAAGAGTACGTGATCCAGAAGACTGGGATGAAGGTAATACCGAACCGCCAAACAATATGGCAGTCTATATCAACGGCAAGTTATGGAAAGTGTTTCAGGGTCACGGTTATTATGCCGATGATCAGCGAGAAATGAATCAATATTACAAACTACAAGACTGGGCTCGTAGAAAATCGCAAGAGACTGGCAAGAAGTGGGAAGTATCTAGAACTGGTGCGCCGGCTACTGAAAGCATCAAGGAAGATACAGATATTCCATTTGACCAATGTCCTTGTTGTGGCGGACCTATCATTCACGAAAGTCAAATCAACGAAAAACAAGATGCCTGCTATCATAAGGTTAGAAGCAGATATAAAGTATGGCCTAGTGCTTATGCCTCCGGAGCATTGGTACAGTGTCGTAAAAAAGGTGCTAAGAATTGGGGCAATAAAAGTAAATGAGAGCCAAAGAGTTCATTTCCGAAGACCTACGCAAGTGGTTCAAAGAGAAGTGGGTTCGTTTTGGTCCCGATGGCAAGATACGGGGACAGTGTGCAAGAGACAAGTCTTCTGAAGGGAAACCTAAATGTCTGCCCCAGAGCAAGGCACATAGTTTAGGTAAGAAAGGTCGTGCTACAGCAGCGGCACGTAAGCGCAGAGAAGATCCTAATTCAGAACGCAAAGGTGCAGCTAAAAATGTCAGAACTAAATGATCTAAAACGTCTTGCTGGTATCACAGAATATAAAGGATATATTAAATATAATCCTGTAGATCCCAACGATGGTAGTAATATCAGCATAACTGGTAATGAAAAAGGCGAAATACAGAAAAAAAACAATATAAAACCAGGAACTCCAGAGTGGTTTCAATTATGGTTTAGTTTGCCTTATCTAACTGGGGAACGACCTGTAGGAGATAAGAAATGGTTGAGATAACTGAAGCAGCAAAAACAAAGATCATAGATCTGTTGATTGACGAAAACAATCCCAAGTTATTTCTCCGTACTTTTGTTCAAGGTGGAGGGTGCAGCGGTTTCAGTTATGGATTTACTTTTGATGAAGCAGTCAATGAAGATGATTTTGAATTCTCTCTAGATGAAAAGTATAAATTTGTAATAGATTCTATGAGTATGCAATACATGACCGGCGCCACTATAGATTATAAAGAAGAATTAATGGGCAGTCAATTTACAATAAAAAACCCGAATGCGCAAACGACTTGTGGTTGTGGGAGTAGTTTTAGTGTATAACGAATATCCTGTTTATCCAGAACAACAAGGCGAAGAAGATAGTCCACTTATTCCCTATTCACCAGTATGAGAGCACACGAATTCGTCACAGAGAAAAAACGTAAACGTCGTAAGCCACGTTGGGCTGCTTACGGTCCAGGTCCTTATGGCGGATATGGCTACGCTGTAGGATATAGTGGTGACGGTGGTGCAAGTGCAAGTGGCGATGGTGGCGGAGGTGGCGGCGAAAGTATTAGGCATGAGGCTGCTTATCCCGGCAATTTGGGAATGATGGAACTGGCTAAATTTTTCCAAACCGCCGACGATGCTAAGAAAAAGTTATTTCAAAATTTTCTACAGAAAGGTAAAAAAGGTTTAGCCTGGAAACTAGTACAAGATACTGTAGCAGTAAAACTTCAAGGTAAAGAATTTCACACTGACGAAAATTTTGCGGACGGTAAAGTCAAGGGCAAAAGCAGACCTGGAAGAGTAAAACGTGCTGGTGCTAGCTGTAACGGTTCTGTCACAGATCTCCGCAAACGTGCCAAAAATGCATCAGGTGAAAAAGCCAAGATGTATCATTGGTGTGCTAATATGAAAAGCGGAAGAAATAAATAGTATATTATGAAAATACGAGATATTTTAGAATCAGCAACTGCAGGCGCAACATCTGCGGCTAATGTTTCAGTCGGTGTAGTTTATCCTAATATAAACGGAAAACAGCCTAAAAAGAAAAAAGATGGTACAGCCCCTAACGTATTAGATCTAAAAGGGGTCAATCTGCTATCTGGTGGCTCTTTAATGAAAAGATAAATACAATATGAACCACGATATTCAACGTCACGACGATCACGAAGGAAGAATGGCTAAATCTGATCTAAAAAGATTAGCTGAATATTCTGCCAAATTATTCGCTATGATCGACGAAAATGAAGAATTAGATGGTTGGGTTCAGGAAAAAATCAGTATAGCAGCAGACTATATAGGCAGTGTATATCATTATCTAGATTATGAAAAGACTGCTGCCGAAGCTATTAATCAAGGACCAAGGGAATTTGAAGAAAGCATACATGAAAGTGTGCGAAGAGATCTAGCAGAAAAATGGAGTCAAAAATACAAAAACTCTATTAACTGTGATTCACCTAAAGGATTTAGCCAGCGAGCTCATTGTGCTGGTAGGAAAAAATAAAAAGGAAATATAAAATGGACTTTAAATCACTCATCAGCAAAATTGAAAGCATAGACGGACCAATCGAGACACCAAGAGCACCAGAACTTCCTAAGTCTGTGCAATTAAATGAAGATGCACAACTTCGAGTCTTAGCTGGCACTTCTTCTATCTTAGAAGAAGCTAAGAAAATGAAGAAGGACGAAAAGAAAGAAGAAAAGAAAGAAGAAGTTAAAGAAGCTGATGATCGTATGCCTGCTAAGAAGAAAGAAACTACCTGGACAGACAAGAGCGGCAAGAAGCATCCTGCTACACAGGTTCAAGGACATCAGAGTCGAAAAGCAGACAAAGAAGCCGAAAAAGAGTCTAAAAAAGATGAGAGCATCGATCCTAAATTTAAATCTAAATTTATGAAGATGGTTGAAGCTAAGAAGAAAGAAAAAGACGCTGCTAAATCTAAGATGATGGACGAAGCTAAGAAAGACAAGATGAAAAAGAAGATGGAAGAAGGTTCCAAGCCAGATTTCTTAGATTTGGACAAAGACGGAAACAAATCTGAGCCAATGAAAAAAGCCGCGGCTGACAAGGGCGGAGACAAGAAAGACGGTGACAGCGATTCAAAAGGTTTAACTGCTAAACAAAAAAAACTACCACCTGGCCTACAAAAAGCCATCGCTGCTAAATCTGAATCTAAGATGATGCCAAAAGGTAAAAAGCGTCCAATGAAAGAAAGCGTTGAACCTAAACTGTCTTTCAAAGATATGGTTAGACTAGTTCAAGAAAGTGGCGGGCAACAACAAATAGATGCGTTGGATCAAGAATTGTTTGCATGGGCTACTAGAGTGGCAAAAACAAAATTAGGCGAAGGATTAAAATCTGAAGTTTATGCTGGTATGGTTTACGAGCGCATGGGCGGAAGATTTGAGATGTATGACGTCCTAAGCGAAAATCAAGAATAATTTTTTTGTTTTGAAAATAAAAAGCCAGTCCTTGGTTGACTGGCTTTTTTTATGACTATATAATTATCCTAACAAGGAGAAAATTATGGCAAAGATGTATGGTCCAGAAGAGAGAGCCAAATTAGAAAGATTGATCAACGAAGGCGGAAACGTTCTACGTGAAATTGAAGACCTGCATGAAGGCCTTAAAGAAACTGTAAAAGCTGTGGCTGAAGAACTGCAAGTTAAGCCAAGTATCATTAACAAGGCAATTAAAATTGCGCACAAGGATAATTGGAAAGATCACGAGAACGAATGGAACGAGATCGAAATGATCTTAGGTGTAACTAAACGTCTGCCAGAAAAAGACTAATGCAAAAAATTACTGAATTTTGGATAAAGTCTTATAATAGCGACAAAATAGCTTTTTGGTTTGAATTAGTAAGTTTTATTTTTACCATTGTGGCTAGTCTTACTTTGGCATTTACTGCCAACAATCCCAATATGGCATTGGTATATCCTGGTTTTTTTATTGGCAGTGTTACAGGAGTTTATGCATTTTGGAGGAGAAGATTAGCATGGCCATTAGTGTTGACTTCTTATTTTGCCTGTGTAAATGTATTCGGTTTTGGTCGAGCAGTTAGTTGGTGGTAATAAATACATAATGTATAAGGTAGGCGAGGCCATAAACCGCATAATAGGTATTTGCAAGCCACAAGTTGCAAAGGAGAAAAAATTTGAGTTACGTAGACGCTTTCTATAACAGAGAGCAGGATGTTATCAATGTTGTCGAACGAGATGACAAAGGTAAAAGGCATTATAAAGAATATCCTGCCAAACATTTATTTTATTACAAAGATGCTAAGGGTAAATTTACATCAATCTTTGGCGAATGTCTAAGTAGAGTCAGTTGCAAAAATATCAAAGAATTGCGCAAAGAACTGGCCATTCATTCAAATAAAAAATTATATGAATCTGACATTAATCCTATCTACCGCTGTCTGGAAGATCACTATCTTAATGTTGATGCTCCTAAATTAAACGTTGCATTTTTTGACATTGAAGTAGATTTTGATCCCGAGAGAGGTTATGCATCGCCCGATGATGCTTTCATGCCTATTACGTCTATCGCGATTCATTTACAATGGTTAGATACATTAATCTGTTTGGCTATTCCTCCTAAGACTATGAGCATGGAGGAGGCCAAAAAATCTGTAGAAGAATTTCCCAATACCATGTTATTCGACAACGAAGCGGATCTTCTAGACACATTTTTAGATCTTATAGAAGATGCTGACGTACTAAGTGGATGGAACTCAGAAGGTTTCGATATTCCTTATACCGTGAATCGTGTAACTAAGGTTCTTAGTAAAGAAGACACAAGGCGTTTTTGTCTTTGGGATCAATTTCCTAAAAAGCGAGAATACGAAAAATATGGCAAGGCTGCGGTCACTTATGATCTAATTGGCCGTGTTCATCTAGATAGTTTAGAACTTTATAGAAAATACACATACGAAGAACGTCATACATATCGTCTAGATGCTATCGGCGAAATGGAGATCGGAGAAAACAAAACAGTGTATGAAGGTACGTTGGATCAATTATACAACAATGATTTCCGAAAATTTATCGAATATAACAGACAAGACTGTGCTCTACTAGATAAGTTAGATAAAAAATTAAAATTTCTAGATCTTGCTAATAAAATTGCACATGAAAACACAGTTCTTCTTCAGACCACTATGGGAGCTGTAGCTGTTACAGAACAGGCCATCATCAATGAGGCACATCGTAGAGGAATGATCGTTCCTAATCGTCTAAAAATGGATGACCGCGGAGATACTCAGGCAGCAGGTGCGTATGTAGCCTATCCTAAGAAAGGCATCCACGAGTGGATTGGTTCACTAGACATCAACTCTCTATATCCATCAGCGATTCGTGCGTTGAATATGGGGCCGGAAACTATCGTTGGCCAGTTACGTCCCGACGGAACTAAAGATTATATTGCTGCAGAAATGGGTAAAGGAAAATCTTTTGCATCTGCTTGGGAAGGTATTTTTGGATCATTAGAATATACGGCTGTGATGGATAGAGAAGTTGGTAGAGAAATTACAATTGATTGGGAAGATGGTCGTAGCGATACATTAAGTGCTGCTCAGATCTATGATCTTATATTCGAAAGCAATCAGCCCTGGATGCTGTCGGCCAACGGTACTATCTTTACCTATGAAAAAGAAGGAATTATTCCCGGACTGCTGGCACGTTGGTACAAGGACCGTAAAGAAATGCAGGCCAAACTCAAAGAATGTATTGCCGCAGGTAATAAAATTGAAGAAGAATACTGGGACAAGCGACAGCTAGTAAAGAAGATTAATCTAAACTCACTGTATGGTGCTATTCTTAATCCGGGATGTCGTTTCTTCGACAACCGTATCGGACAAAGTACTACACTTACAGGCCGAGCTATTGCAAGACATATGGCGTCTAAAGTCAATGAGATCGTGACTGGAGAATATAATCATATAGGACGAGCCATTATCTATGGCGATACAGATTCTTGCTATTTTTCTGCTTACAATATCTTGAAGAAAGACATTGAAAAAGGACATCTTCCCTGGTCTCGAGAAAGCGTTGTAGAACTTTACGACACTATCGGATCAGAAGTGAATTCTACTTTTCCTAAATTTATGCAAGATGTGTTTCATTGCCCTAAGACTCGAGGAGACGTTATCAAAGCAGGTCGTGAAATCGTAGCAAGCAAAGGTTTGTTCATTACTAAAAAACGTTATGCAGTTCTATATTACGATAAAGAAGGCAAACGTCAAGATGTCGATGGCAAAACTGGTAAAATTAAGGCTATGGGATTAGATCTTAAGCGTTCGGACACACCTGTAGTAATTCAGAACTTTCTCAGCGATGTACTAACTAAAGTACTGAACGGAGAAGATAAAGAATCTGTTCTAGAATTTATTACCGATTTTAGAACAGAATTTAAAACACGCCCGGGTTGGGAGAAAGGATCACCTAAACGTGCCAACAACATTACAGAATATGCAGCAAAAGAGAAGAAGGCTGGCAAGACTAATATGCCTGGTCATGTAAGAGCAAGTCTTAATTGGAATACACTCAAAAGAATGTTCGACGACAAGTACTCGATGAATATTGTCGACGGTGCTAAAGTTATTGTTTGTAAAATCAAAGATAATCCTATGGCATATACATCTGTGGCTTATCCAGTTGACGAATTGCGATTGCCGCAATGGTTCAAAGATTTGCCATTTGATCATGCAGAGATGGAAAATACCGTCATTGATGAAAAACTAGAAAACCTTATCGGTGTTTTGGAATGGGACATCAGTTCAACAAGGTCGGATAATACATTCAGCAAACTTTTTGATTTTGAGTGATTTCGAGGTTGATTTTCACTCACGATCTAAATATAATCTTAATATACATGGAGACTCTCTAAATGAAGGACATTTTACAAGACATCGTGTCGCATACACAAAACCTAGGCTTCTTGACCACAGTTAAAGTCACGGGCACAGAAGAAAAGACTACCGTCAATTCAATGGCTGATGATCGCTCAGTGATCATGGAGGCCGAAACTTCTAATCCTTATCCGGATATGATCGGCGTATTTGGTATGCCCCAACTTAACAAATTGAAATATCTGCTAGATGGCACTGAATACAAGGAAGATGCTAAAATCAGTATTACTACCGCAGATAGAAATGGTGAGACTATTCCTGTAGGTATCCATTTTGAAAACAGAGACGGTGACTTTAAAAATGATTATCGTTTCATGAACCAGGAAATTATTAACGAAAAGATGAGGACTGTTAAGTTCCGAGGTGTTAAATGGGATGTGGAGATCGAACCTAGCGTCGCCGCAGTGCAGCGTTTTAATTTCCAAGCAGGTGCCCATAATGAGCATCCCACATTCCTAGCGAAAACCGATGGCGGCAATTTAAAGTTCATCTTTGGAGATGCGTCGACACATGGCGGTGAGTTTATCTTCGCACAAAATGTTGCAGGTAAATTAGATCGTGGATGGACTTGGCCTGTGTTACCAATTCTAAGTATTCTTAAAATTTCAGATGTCAATAACTGCAAAATGAGTTTAAGTAATGAAGGTGCTATCCAGATCACTTTAGACAGCGGTATTGCTACTTACAAATATATTATTCCGGCACAGGCGGCCTAATGATTAATAGCATTAGTACTGTTGGCAAATACATGACCGCACATGGTGGCAATGTTGGCGAGGGATCATGAAAGATTGGCGTGATGCTGAGCATAAAGTTTCTTATTACTATGAGAAAGATAATGGCAGAATAATCGGTCAAGTTTATAATCTAGCTCATACTAACATATATGGTGCTAAAGTATACAGTGAACACAATGAAGAACGTTATCTAGGCCAATATATTAATTTAGAATTCGCTAAAAAAGCTATAGAATATTTTTGGAATATACAAGAGAGAACATTACCTAATGAAACCGCCAGTTAATTTAACACCTTTACAGAAAGACTATGCAGTTTATTTGCCCGCAATTAGTTGTTTCTTTTCAACTTATGTAAGTAAACAACGCTTTGAAAAATTTGTTCCTGAAGATCGAGTTCCTCAAGGATTCGATCGAGGGCTCGAGGGCATGAATTTTCTTAATCCTGAGCAAGGATATTTTACTTACAAGTATGGACTTTATTCCGCAGGTCATGCACAATTAGATCTAGAAAAAACAATGACCATGGATGCCATGATCCAAGATAGAGATCGTGCAAATACAGTCATTGTAGGAGACTCGGGAGGATACCAGATTGGTAAAGGTGTTCTTAAGTTTGATTGGCTGAATTTTGAAGGTCCTAGTGCCAACGCCACCAGAGATAAAATTCTTAATTGGTTAGAGCTGACTGCTGATTGGTCAATGTTGTTAGACGTTCCGACCTGGGCTTGTGATCATATTCATAGTCCAAAAACAGGATTAAAAAGTTTCGAGGACTGCTTAAACAAGACCTTACATAATAACGATTACTTTATTCGAAATCGTCTGGGTCAAACTAAGTTCTTAAATGTTTTACAAGGGTCTGACTGGGAAACCGCAGAAACTTGGTATCAAGCTGTTAAACACCTGCCTACAGAAGGCTGGGCAATGGGTGGTAAGAATATGTGCGATATGGAAGTCGCACTAAAGCGTTTGATCATCCTTAGAGATGACAAACTGTTAGATGATCGTGACTGGATGCACTTCTTGGGCACTGCTCAATTAGACTGGTCTTGTTATCTAACTTCAATTCAACGACAGGTACGTAAACATATAAATGAAAACTTTACCATTTCTTTTGACTGCGCATCACCCTTCATTGCAACAGCCCACGGACTCGTCTATACCAACGCCCAGCACACAAACAAACGCTG
>Ga0194133_10008364_pt1 | contig 12086 bp, 12 predicted proteins | sample TA2KigOf40mmetaG_FD_155448 | JGI IMG/M metagenome (GOLD analysis project Ga0194133, IMG submission 155448) | Freshwater microbial communities from Lake Tanganyika, Tanzania - TA2015055 Kigoma Offshore 40m | ecosystem: Environmental > Aquatic > Freshwater > Lake | place: Tanzania: Lake...
ACTTAAAGAGATAAGAAGTGGTGAGGTAGTAATTGATGAGGATTCCTATACTGCCAAGATAAAGGGGAGAACCCTTGATCTAACCTTTAAAGAGTTTGAATTACTAAAGTATCTAGCCCAGCATCCAGGGCGAGTATTTTCTAGATCTCAATTACTACAAGAGATCTGGGGTTATGATTACTTTGGAGGAACTAGAACAGTTGATGTTCATATTAGACGGCTTCGATCAAAGCTAGGACCAGAGTTTGAATCAGTAATTGATACAGTGCGTAATGTTGGTTACCGTTTTAGTCAAAATGGTTTGCAAACACAAATTGATGCACTCTAATTTAACCCAACAAAGCTACTCCTTGCTTCATTTACAAAGGCTTTCCGAACCCATAAATTATCTATTTTTAAGCTAATTAAAGAAACTGCCACTATTGTTAACACTCCTCCAATAGCTGAGCATATTCTCCTTTGTATGCGCTATAGTAAGGATCAGGAAGATTCTCACCTATTAATTGAGAAAGATAGCTAAATAATTGGCTACGCTTATCTGGATAAATCAGATCTAATTTCAGGGCCTTCAGTGCATTTAGTAGTTGATCTAAGGCATCGAGATAAATCCATTGACAAACTTATGTTAGATAAGGCCGTTGAGCTTTGCGGTACAAATCTTGCAGTTTGGGCCAGAGAAAATTTACCACTTTAGAATTCTATATTTGAAACTTTTGCATTTGAAAAAATAAGAAATGTACATCAAATGAGTAAAACACTTGAAAGTATCCAGTTGATTAACAAAATTGATTTACCGATAATATTTAGAAATTTTTTGTCTAACAAAGACAGTATGGCTTGGCTAACGTTGAATAATAGAGCTTTTAAAGATCATCCAGAACAGGGCAATTAGGAATTGTTAGATTTAAATATCAGGCTTAAAGAGGAATGGTTTGATAGCACAAGCTTTTTCATTGTAGAATACGGCAGTTTATTGATAGGCAGCTTTTAGATAAAATTCATTCTTCAAATAAATCAAATCTGGCCCAAAGTTCCAATTAAATTGGACAGATTTATCAAATAGCTGTTGACCCGGATTTTCAGGGACAGGCATTAGGTAAAAAATTAATTATATGTGCAGAAAATTATTTGATTTCTAAAGGTTTAAAGAATTTGATTTTATATGTTGATGAGAGTACATCAACCACATTAAAGTTTTATTTAAGAAATGGATTCAAAATTTTCAATAAATACACATTAACAAAAGTTGATTTATCAAAGTAAACAATGAGTACGGAGGAAGTAATTATTTAAAAAACCATGTTGAAAATATTAAATTGTTTCATTATTTGGATCAGTAATGACGTGTTCTCTTGGTATATTTTGACTTAGCAATAGAGAGTAATATGTATCTATATTGATGGACCAAGGCATTCGCCTTTCAAAATATAATGGACTTTGATTATAAGTAATATTCTCTTTAACCAATTTATTGGATAATAAATAAAACCCTCCATCTCTAATATAAATTTCACTTAAATCTTGCCGCCTAGACGAGTACCCCGTCAAAGTTAATGGTTTCAATTTATTTCGAAAAACAGAATACATACGTGCGGGATGGAATTCATCTATACGTTCAACTGAAACCACACTAGGGTTTTTACTTAATTTTCCGACAAATGACGCAACCTTTTTGAGATCTTCATTCGAACGAAAAGGTGTAGTTGGCTGCAAGATACACCAGTATTTAAATTCCTTCGCAACTCCTTTAAAAGTAACTGACAAATCTTTAATTAAATCACTAGTATGTGACTTGCCAGATGAGAGCTTTTTACTCCTATGGTGTAACAATACTGGTAAATCATGATCCAAATTTTCACTATATTTTATGTCTAAATCTATTAAATGACTTGAACATAAATCAAAAACTTCTTTATCATCTGAACTAACACAAATTTGTAAATTTAAATAATTTCTCAAATAAATTGCGTGATTTAAAGTTCTTATCACTAACGGCACGCCGTGAACGATCTGCAAGTTTTTGCGCTTTACACCTTCAGATCCACCTCTGGCAGGAATTAGTAATATACCTTTAGTCATTATTTTCACCTCTACTACTATATTACACATCGTTACGTACGATTGGTTTCAATCTAGGTGATAGATTATGGTCATGGAACCACCCAAAGATTCTAAAATTGTTGCTGAAATTGGACTTTCACATGAAGGGTCACTCGGACAGGCTCATGCGTTTATTGATTCCGTAAAAAATGCGGGAGCTGACATTGTAAAATTTCAAATCCACATACCTGAATTTGAAAGTTCCAAAATTGAAGAATTTAGAATAAATTTTTCAACACAAGATAGTACAAGAATGGCATACTGGACTCGAACAGCTTTCACGAAATTACAGTTCGAGGAATTAAATAAGCATGCTAGTGAGTTGAACTTAGGTTTTTGTGTTTCGGTTTTTTCTGGAAGAGCGGTTGAATGGGCTCGCGAGCTTGACGTCAAGTTCATCAAAATTGGTTCCGGAGACATTAATAATGATGAGATCCTCGAGAGTTTAGATGGATATAGTGGTGAAGTAATTTTAAGTTCTGGAATGTCAAATTGGAATGAGATTAATAATGCAATTACTAAATACAGTAGTAGATTGAAGAGTGTTTCAAATTTAACGTTACTTCAATGTACAAGTCTTTACCCAACGCCATTTTCTTTGACGGGTATTAATATTATGGTTGAGATGCAAAATAGATATCCTGAAATTGACATTGGATTAAGCGATCACACTCCTGGAATCAACTCTGCACTTATTGCTTTAACGCATGGGGCAAAAGTAATAGAAAAGCACGTAACTTTTTCTAAGTTTATGTTTGGACCAGATATAAAATCGTCGATTGATTTTACCGAACTTACTCAGCTCGTAAACTTTAGAAACGATCTTTTTGAGATAATGACTAACGTAGATAAAGATTTAATAGCCGAGAAATTAACCGATCAAAAAAAACTTTTTGGTCGAAGTTTAGGGTTAAAGTTCAATTATCCGGCCGGTCATTTGCTTGAAAAAAATGATTTTTGTTTACGCAAGCCTGCTGGAGGCTTTACATGGGACGATAGAGTTAAATTTATTGGCTGTCGACTATCAAAGGATTACTCAAATGATGAGATCCTACAACCTACACACTTGAGTAGTTCTCTTAGATCAAATAAATTACTCAAAAGGAATCAATGAAACATATTTGCGTTGTTATACATAGTCGTGCCAACTATGCCAGAGTTAAGTCTGTTTTAATTGAATTAAAAAAACACTCAAATTGCAATTTAACTATTGTAGCTGGAGCTTCCGCTTTATTATTTAAATATGGGAATGTCGCAGAAATAATTGAGAGTGACGGATTTAAAATTCAACATAAAGTTTATGCAGCTATTGAAGGAAATGATCCTGTTGTTATGGCAAAAACTACTGGATTGCTTGTAATTGAATTAAGCCAAATTTTCTTTAGCATATCTCCAGATTTAGTTGTAACTATTGCTGATAGACATGAAACGCTTGCCACAGCGATTGCAGCAAGTTACATGAATATTCCGGTATGCCACATTCAAGGCGGAGAAATTACAGGATCAATAGACGACTTAGTTAGGCATGCGATAACAAAATTAAGTCATTTACATTGTGTGTCGACGAAGCGTGCTCATCAAGTGGTCAGTCAACTTGGAGAAGATTCTAAAAGTGTATTTTTGACTGGATGTCCATCGCTCGATTTAGTGAAATCCACCCAACATGAGCCATATTTAGAAATACTTAAGCGCTATAATCCAGGGATAAATTTAGAAGTGTTTCAAAGTGGTTTTCTTCTAGTTTTACAACACTCTAATACATTATTTTATGATCAGGCTAGAAGTGAAACAGACGTAACTTTATCAGCAGTGCTTAAAACTTCATTACCGACTGTCTGGTTATGGCCAAATATTGATTCTGGCACAGATTCAATATCAAAAAGGTTAAGGGAGTTTATAAATTCCGGCATGAAGTCTAATATTTTTTTCTTTAGAAATTTCAAACCCGAAGAATATATAAATTTACTAAAGCAAACTCTTTGTCTAATTGGCAATTCTAGTTCAGGAATTCGTGAATCATCTTTGATCGGAACCCCCTGTGTAAATATCGGTCTGCGACAACAAAATAGAGAAGTTGGTCCAAACGTGGTCAATGTAAATTTTGATTCGCAGCACATCTTTAATGCAATCTCGGCGCAAATTTTGCACGGAAAATATGAAGAAACCACATTATATGGTGACGGAAATGCAGGAAAAAAAATAGCTGAAATTTTATTAAATCATAAAGTACAAATTAACAAGGAATTTGTCATTTGGAAAGAATAATTCTTTGTCTCGAGAAACCTGATCTTCAGGGACTTGACTTAAGTGATTTGTTCAGTACGAAATCAAGCGTTCAAATTAAATATACTAATATACCAAATCAGCTCACAAAGGAAGAAAAAAATAAAGTATGGGGCTTGTTTACTAAGATTGCATTCACAATTTCTGATAATTTAATCAAACAGTTCCCTAATTTAATTGTGATTGGAACACCCACTACCGGAAGTGATCACATAAACATTACTTCTAAAAACGATAAAGTAAAGTTAGTTACCCTTTCTAGATTTCCAAAAGTTGTAAATAAATTTAGTTCAACTGTAGAAGTGACTTGGTGGCATATATTAGAGTTATCTAGGCATTGCTCTAAGTTTCATAACCAAGTCGAAAAAGCAATTTGGAATAGATATGAATATTCATCAAATTCCTTTAACGGTAAGACTCTGGGTGTAGTGGGACTAGGTAGATTAGGTATAAAGGTGGCAAAAATTGCAAATGCCTTTGGACTAAAAGTTATATTTAGTGAAATAAGAGAAGATAGAATTAATGAAGGGGAATCAAAAGGATTCAAGTTTGTTTCCTTGGAAACCTTATTTGAAGACGCAAATATTATTTCATTACATGTTGACGATAGGCGGAACAATCTAAATTTAATCAACTCAAAAATATTGCAAAAAATTCACAGCAACTATCCAATTTTAGTCAACACTTCACGGGGTTTTGTTATAGAAGAGGAATCTGTTGTTAGGGCTCTTGAGAATGGTAAATTACAAGGTTATGGTACTGATGTCTTAATAAATGAACAAAATTTCATAGACTCTTCAATTTTGAAAAATAATATAATTTGGCACGCAAAGTATCAAAAAAAATTGCCTATAACAATTACGCCTCATATTGGTGGTGCTACAACTGATAGTATGAATTTAGCATCATTTTTAACTTTACAAGCAATGCGCGACATTATTGAGAATGAACCTAATAATTGATGATTTTTGATAATCATTGATATTAGCAATTCTAAGATGATTAAGATATTCTAATTGATTATGTGTGGATTTTTCTTTGATACAAAGACTAGGATTAATTATGACACATTAGAACTCATAGCTTCTAAATTGAAGCATAGAGGACCCGATAATACTCAAATATATACCAATAAAAGTGCCAATATTTCGACGGTATTTTGCAGGTTAGCTGTGCAAGATTTATCGTCTTTGGCCAACCAACCTTTTTTTTCCGAGTGCAAGAGATACATGATTGCGTACAACGGTGAAATATATAATGTGAATAAACTTAGGAAAAAATTACCTAAAGATGTGAACTTTAAAACTAATTCTGATACTGAAATTTTACTTCTTAATTTAATTGAGTTTGGAATTGAAGAAACCTTAAATTTAATTGATGGGATGTTCGCATTTGTTTACATTGATTTTGAAAAGCAAGAAACTTATGCCGCTAGAGATATGTTTGGAATTAAGCCACTTTATTTCACCAAGAATAATTCCGGTGGTTATAGTTTCGCCTCTGAAATCAAGGTATTAACAATTAATAATAAATTTGATTTAAATTCGAGCCTAATTCGAGAATTTATTATCTGTGGATTAATAGACCATACTAATGAAACTTTATTTAATCAAGTATTCAGGGTTGAACCTGGTACATTCTTGAAAATTAAGAATGATAATCTTGAAACAAAAAAATGGCTAAAAGTTGACGAGCAAGATCGAAAGTTTGCAAGTATTGATGAGTATGTCGAAGAATTAGAATCAACACTTAATAAATCTTTCATAGATTCTTTAATTTCTGATGTACCAATAAACCTAATGTTATCGTCGGGTATCGATTCAAATTTAATAAGAAGCCTCTATAGCAATAATGGAATTAATCTAAAACTTCATTCTGTATCTTGGGGTAACCAAGTATTCTCAGAAATTGATAAATTGGGTCTATCAAAAGAAACATTAGATAACGTAACATTACATGATTTTACGGCGATGCAAACTATGGATTTAATTTTAGACTCTTACAAAATTTATGATGAACCATATACATCTGCTTTTAGTGCAGTTTGGCCTAAAGTTTTTAAAGATATCAAGAGCTCTTATGGCAGTGTCGTAATAGATGGCAATGGAGCAGATGAACTTTTCTTAGGCTATAAAAAATATCTTAAGAGAAGTTTCCAAAATTTTTCAAATCTCGCTTTGGACGGTAATGATGTATCTCTGGGTTTTGAGAGCTACTTCATTAATAACCCCAGAAACCTATATGAAGCAAATGCTCTAGACATTTCTAGTTTGAAGCTACCCAGATCCTTGAGATTTTTTGACTATTCATCGATGAGTGCAGGCATTGAAGCTCGGCCAATTTTCCTCACAAAATCAATTTTCCAAAAAACAAGAAATATACCTATAGATTGGATGCTAAACGGTGGTTATACTAAGTATCCATTGCGAAAAATACTTTTTGATCATGGATTTGGAAACTCAGCGTTTCAAGAAAAACAAATTATTCAATATCCTCAAAATACTTGGATGCTTAAAGAGTGGAAAAAAATCATTGATCGAAAAATTTCGAATCTAGACAATATTATGGATCATATCTTGGATCCGAAGGAGAAAAATGCTATAAGAAAAGCTGTAAATAATTTTCAAAATTTAGTTGATTTGGCTAGCTTATCTATAATATGGAGAGTTTTTATAACAGTATTATGGTTTGAAAAATTGTTGTACGAAAACACCTAACCAACTTTTAAAGGGAATTTTATAAGTAATTCATATCTTAATTAATATAATGCTCGTTGAAAGTAATAAGACATTCAATATTAGTTTCACCGCTAATCCCTAAATTTTGAGCATCTGGCGGGGCACTTACGGGCTCAATGCATAAACCAGATTCATCGTAAGAGTAGACCATTAAGAATGGGCAATCAGAATCTATTGAAACAGTTGCTGCTCCAGGCCATATAATTTTAGGAGATGAAGATAATTCGGTAAAAGTATCATCCCAAGGGGGAGGTACCGGATCAACTAATCGCCCTGTGGGTAGGTAATCCTGACCCCTTTGAAACATTTTTTTTGCGCTAAACACTATTTCTGCGCTGCCACCTTTTCCAATATTACGTGCAATCCATGGGTGGAATCCCAAAGTAACGGGTAAATCACACCCATTGGCTTGGAAATCTAGTGACCACCTCAAAGAGTTACCTAAAATTTCAAATTGCTGCGTGATTGATGCTCTCTGAAATGGATTAGGTAAATCTAATATTTGCTTGCCTCCTCCAAGGTCCTCCCAGGCAGAACTAACACCAAGTCCAATTAAGGCATGTTGGGTGCCCATTGGATCTAGTGAATTTGGTAATTGATATTTTTTACCTTTAGAATCTCTTAAAATGCCATCTTTAATACGCCCAGCATAGGGAGCCATAGCAAACCACCCCCATGTCAACTCGTGCCCTCGAAAGGGAACCACAAACTCCATATCTCGCCACTGGAGAGATGCCAGTCGTGCTCCTTGATCTAAATCTATTGCGATTGAAATTTCATCTCCATCATTAACAAGCATTAAATTTCACCTTTACTCGGTGGAAGTGCCCCAGTTCTTGAAACTGTTATTGAAGCCGCCTTTGCAGCTCTATTCAACATATCTGTTAAATCTCCCTTAGTTAGCCGTTTAAGTCCGACCTCAATTATTGCCTCGACAAGCACTGCCCCAACAGTGTCCCCTGCCCCAACAGTGTCGGCAACAGCAACTTTTTGAGCTGGGACAAAAACTGATTCCCCAGTTCTAAAACCAGCTAAACCCTTGTCGCCATAAGTTACCACAATTAGCTCTGGTCCAGTATTTAGCCACTTTTTAACTACCTGATCGATTTGTTCTCCTGGATAAAGCCAATTTAAATCGTCATCACTAACCTTTACTGCAGATGAAATTGATATCCACTTCTCGACTTGGAATACATACTCAGCTCTATCACCTACTACTGCAGGTCTAATATTGGGATCAAATACAATTTTTGCAACCTTTGATACCGTATTAGCCCATTCAAATAGAACACCGGCTGCAGGTTGAATTACTGTAGCTAATGTACCAATATGGAGTAATTGTGGCTCATATAAACTGGGGTCTGGTAACCACTTACTTGAAAAATCAAAAGTCGCGGTATTTTTTATAAGAAATTCATAATTCGCACTACCTTTTTTATTTAATGAAACTATTGCGAGGCAGGTGGGTTTTTCCGAAAAATTAACATGATCCAGAAGTACCCCATCAGACTTTAGTTGCATTAATATCATGCGACCATAATCGTCTGTGGAAATTCCATCTATAAATTGAGTTTCAATTCCTAACTTTGAAAGCGCTTTAGCAGTATTTGCTGGACCGCCCCCAACAACTGCAAGACGATCAATTCCATTTGGAATTAAATCGATTAATACTTCGCCACATACCCATACTTGATTTTTCAATCTTTCTCCTTATCTTGCGCTAAGAAAATCCTTAAAATTTCAACCCCAAATAAATGATCCTCCACGTGCGACAAGCCGCTTATAATAAGTGCCTCCTGAAATCCTAAGTTTTCAGTAATTAATGGTGAACCGCCTCCATGTATTGAATAGGTCTCAGGGGTTAAATCATTGCTAACATACCAATCAGTACCCGTTTCTTCAGAATTAACTCTTCCAAATAAGGTGGAATGATTCTTTAGTAAAACTACTCTCGCTTTGCGATCAATCCAATTCTGATTATCAGCAGTTGAACTAGGTAGAGATGCATGATAAACAACCCAATTTCCAATTCTTACCTCTATTGCAATTGGTAGATTACAAGAATGACCAATACTTTTTGCAATATCTCCTAGTTTTAATGCATCATTTAAATCAAAATGAGTCGGAATAAGACTTTTTTCCTCTACTAGTAATTTAGAGGAATTAATTGCATTTGAATGGATCATAGCCTAACTTTATAGACCAAATTCGAATTTTCAAATCCGGGATAAGGTCATTTCCTTCAGCCAACTTATACTAGAATCAGGATATGCGAGTATTGATCACAGGTGGTGCAGGATTTATTGGATCTCATCTCTGTGATGCAATGTTAAAAAATGGTCATAGTGTAAGTGTGTTGGACAATTTAAGTACAGGCTTGATAGATAATATATTACATTTAGAAAATAGGATTGATATAATACACGGAGATATTCGTAATCGAGTCATTGTTGAGAGCCTTACAGAAAAAGCAGATCTGGTTTTACATATGGCAGCTGCTTTAGGTGTAAGTAAAATACTTGATAATCCAATTGAATCTATTTCAACAAATTATTTTGGTTCAGAGGTAGTCCTAAACGCAGCTCTAAAATTTAACAAACGGATCTTTATTGCAAGTACATCTGAAATATATGGTAAGAATTCAAAAGATAAACTTTCTGAAACCGATGATCGTATACTGGGAACACCTCAAAAACTTAGATGGACTTACTCTGATGCTAAAGCATTGGAGGAAGCGACAGCTCACCACCTATTTGCTTCTAAAGGGTTACAGGTAACAACCCTAAGGTTGTTTAATACCGTAGGTCCGAAGCAAACGGGTAAGTATGGAATGGTCCTTCCTAGATTTATTAATGCTGCAGTTAAAAATGAGCCTCTAATAATTTATGGGAGCGGCAAACAATCAAGAGTTTTTTGTCATGTTGATGATGCAGTTGGAGCAATTTTGAGTTTAATTGATAATGACAATAGTATCGGTGAAGTCTTCAATATTGGTGGCACGGAAGAGATTTCAATATATGATCTTGCAAATAAAATAATATTCGAAACTAAATCGAAGTCTGGTATAAATTTTATGGATTACGATGAGGCTTATGGTACTGGGTTTGAAGATATGACTCGGCGGGTACCTGATATCAGTAAAATTAAATCTTTCACAAACTGGGAACCTCGGTTCGACATGTCAAAAATTATTTCTGACATAGTTAAACAAATTATCTAAAGAAATTTAGGCCAACCCAGATTAGTAATTCCACTTGATAAATCAAGTACAAAAGTTTTATTAAGCTTCCATAATGATAGATCTAAAACTTTATGTGGGGTTATAACAAGACCAATGTCAATACTTGGGTCTATAGGTGAAGTTTTTTCATTGTTATGGCTTCCGACCAAAGGATCATGCCATTTAACTCTAGCCCCTATTCTACGAAGTTCATAGATTAATTCAATCGCAGGAGATTCTCTCATGTCAGGAACGTCTGGTTTATAAGAAATACCAGCTAATTGGATATTTAAACCATCAAGGCTTCTCCCGATATAATTTTGAATCCATTGGATAACTTTCTTGTGCATATTTAGATTAGTCTCATTTGCAAGTTCAATAAATCTGGCTTTCATACCAGCTTTATCTGCTATAAAACTTAAATAGGTTGGGTCAACAGGGATACAGTGTCCTCCGACTCCGATACTGGGGTAAAACGGCATAAAACCAAAAGGTTTTGTGGCTGCAGCTGAAATTGCTGAGTGAGCTGAAAAACCTAAAGAGTGTGAAATTTCTGCGAATTCATTTGAAAGGGCAATATTAATTTGTCGAAAAGTATTTTCAAATATCTTTGAAGCTTCTGCAACTTCTGCACTGTCAACCTTAATTACACTTTTGCAAAAAGTAGAATAAAAACTAGATGCTAATTCAGTTGCCTGAATAGTTAACCCTCCAATTACTCTTGGTGTGTTATTTAATGTCCACTCCTTATTACCAGGGTCCACGCGCTCTGGAGCAGCAGCATACAAATAATTAATATTTGTATTTTTCTCTAAATATGAACTTATTACATTTCGCAAAGTGCCAGGGAAAGAGGTACTCTCATTTATTATCAAGGCAGGTACCTGAATATTCTCTTTGATTATTTTTATCGCAGACTCTATGAATGTTAAATCTGGTTTTCTATCAACTGATAATGGTGTTGGAACTGCAATTACTACAATTTCAGATTCATTCAATAGTTCAGGATTAGAAGTTGGTACAAATATTTTATTTTCTAGTAACTCCAAAATTTGTTTTTCTTTAACACCAGGAACAAATGTTTTTCCCTGAAGTAAATCTTCAACTAAAGTCTCGTTTACATCAAATCCAATGATCTTGTGTCCCGCCAAAGCGGCTCCTATAGATATAGTTAAACCTACGTATCCCTGCCCGATTACAGATACTTTCATTAGTATAAATTTTCAGCAATGTGAACAAAGTGTAATTTTTTCTGCCTCTTCATAAGTTATACTGCAAGGCTTCTTTATTATATGGATCTAACCTAAGCACTTCATTTTTAGCCTTACGGCGATCTTCTATAGGTGCTTTTTCATTCACTAAAATTAAGAACCATCCTGCCAAATTATTAGGATTAAAAATAACTGCCGATCTTGCAACATCTAAAGATAATTCAGGTAGATTTGAATTATACAATGCAAGACCAATCCTCTGATATCGTACGCTCGACTCCGGGAACATCTTGGCAGACTTGACTGCGGTCAGTGCGTCTCCAGTTTTTGTAGTTCCAAAAGCAATTCGATCTGAATTAAAAAATGGGTAAACCAAAATCAAACCTACCATTAAATTCAAATAGCCAAAGGGTCTTAAAAAGATTGAATTTTGGTGTGAATTAGTATGTGAAATTTTTTCTGACCAAGATAATTTTGCAGCATATCCAATCATTACGCCACTTATTAAAAAATTCCAAGCTAACATTGAAACGT
>Ga0194133_10008366_pt1 | contig 12083 bp, 12 predicted proteins | sample TA2KigOf40mmetaG_FD_155448 | JGI IMG/M metagenome (GOLD analysis project Ga0194133, IMG submission 155448) | Freshwater microbial communities from Lake Tanganyika, Tanzania - TA2015055 Kigoma Offshore 40m | ecosystem: Environmental > Aquatic > Freshwater > Lake | place: Tanzania: Lake...
GGTTTTTTGACCTTTGTCAAAGCTTCTGTTGTTTCCATGTGTTTTTTTATCATCATTAAGTTTTCGTTGAGGTTTCCAAAAAGCTCTGAAAGGATGTGTCGCGTAAAAAAAATTCAATAAAAAAAAACAATACAGTTTAACAATTTCTTACCTGACTCGTATTCCTCAGAATCGAGAGCCTCAATTAGTTCCCGAAGCTGAAGTTTGCTAGAGTAATAGGAGACCTTCCCATCTAAACTTTCGACGAATATCCGTCTGCAGACAAACCAGTAGGAGTTTCCTAATCGATCCTGACCCAGAGGCTCATGTCTTGTGAGTCTGTATTCGTGGTCGTAACCACAATCGGTCACTCCAGTAACCTTTGATAAATTTTTATAAGACTTAAAAAGAAGAACAAACTTAAAGTTTTTTTACCTCATGTTTTATACATATTTGACATTTCCAATCTTCAGAGGGTTCCTCATAGACTGGAGGGAAAAGACAATGTAAATGATAACTTCCTCCGCATTGTTCACAGACGATTCGATCTCCAGTACGGTGGCAAACCCGGCAATGATCCTCTGGCCATGTAGGACGTTCATTTGATATGTCGTCTCGGACGGTTGTCGTAGCCAAAAACTACAAAAATGGGACGATAGTTTCAAAAAAGATTATAATACCTTTATTTTTTGACAAGCTTCCCTCACCTGATCAGTCAAGAAAGTGAGCATTTTTACTCTCGCCTCTATCCATTTACCACCGTCTTCTTCTGTTTGAGGTAAAGGATACTCTGGAAATTCTTCATAAATCTGAAGGGGAGCAGCATTTTGAATTGGATCAGAGGCCAAATATGAACGCAAGCCCTCTGTAAAAAAAACATTTGATTTTGCGAGCATTTCAAAGGATCTCCCAAAAGCTACGACTCAACCAAACAAGTAATTGACATTGAAAAGATATCTTCAAATTCGATAAAAATGCAGAAATTATTTCAAAAATTACCTGTCCATGTGACAGAATCAATGAAGAAAAATATGGAGTTAATGGAATCTTTTAAGTCATTTGGACCATAAATTGTGTTTTCTTTTTCGTCTGCTCTCAGCAAGGACTTCAATAAGCTGATGTGAATTTCCGTGAGTAAGTTACTCTGAAAATGTGTGAGAATAAATGAGATTTCAGTAAGATCAAATTAAAAACTACAAAATGTTTCCAATAATCTCAATTTATGTATTAGAATGAGCTCTTCATAAAAATCAAAGAAAGCCATAACAGGTCCATGTACAACTGTTTTGATATTTTAGATGATATAATGCCTTGCCTGTTTCTCATCCTGAAGAGCTGCACACATTTCTTCAAATAAAAATGGAGATAGCCTAAGAAGAGGTAGAAAGTGTCTTATGATTTCATAAATTCCAGACGCTTTCAGGGCCAATTCGCTTGACACTAGTAGGTCCTCTGAGGAGGGTGGAATTCGTAAATTTGGTATGGCATCTTCTCCGGTGCGCATCCAAAAGGGCTCTGGAACATCCTCAAAAACTGCAAGTCCCAACTGAAAAAAATAAAATTGTTTGAAAAAAGTTTTAATAACCAATTGGCAAAAGCAAGAATCTTACTTGGTCAATTTCAACATCACTTTCTATTTCAAATGTGTCTGACTCTTCTCTTTCATCTTCTAGCTCACTTGAAACATCTGATACTGCATCTTCAGCCTCATCGTTAGAAACATCGTCGAAATCAGACCCATAATGAAAATCAGTATCCTATAAATTGGCCAAAGTTTAGAATACTTTTACTTGAAAAAGTTATTGCAATTGTTGATCCAATCTTACAATATTTTGTCTCTTTTACCTTGTATGGATTATGTGCTTTGGACTTTTGTCCTTGATTATTTTTCAAATACTTTTGCTTCTTCCCCGAACTTCGAGGATTTGAATTTCTTCTCTTTCCAGATGGGCTTTTCCTTCAAAATAATAAAAATTAGATAAAAAATTTTAACCACTAGTTGTTCAATCAATGCTTGAACCAAAGACATGACGCCGACCTGGCTGCTTTAATAGATCCAGAGGTCCCACTTGCTCGGCTTGAACTAGACCTACGCGATCCCCACGGATCATCGTTATCATATTCATCTGAGACTTGACGTTTGCCGGCAGTTGACCGCCGGCTTCTCTCAGACATATTCTAAAAAAGACAAAAATTTCAATCAATATTAAAAAAGGTGTCTTGAACGGTTACCATTCCACTCCATTTTTTTAAGGTATCTTTATGGATAAATCCAAATCAATGTTTAGCACAGCTTTTTAAGTCACAATTAAAATCCTTAAAAGAATGAAACTTCTTCACTTAAGAAGTTTACACTAAATTAAGTTAAAACTAACATCCCTATAGCCACTAATCTTGTTAAGAAAAACTTTTTTAGTATCCTTAACTGAAGATCACTTTTTTTGTGCAACTTTCACAATGACACCAACACATGGGTTTTCCTGTCATAAAATACGATTTCCAACTTTTAAAGCCAACTTTGATCTTCATTTTTGTTGGCCAAGTGTAGAGCACACAAAGAAAGTCATCCCTTAGCTACAGGAAACGCCATCCAGAAATTTTCTATGTTGAATTTCCAGTTAGGATTTTGATTCAACACGTTTTGACGTACCTTTTGTGGCCTTTATTATTATTCTGTTAAATAGATTTCTTACCGGGCTTTCGATATTTTGATATTTCTCCTTCGTTGGAAAACGCAACTTATAAATAAGGGAAGGCCAAGGTAAGCGTTGTGGCTATTGGCGCTGTTTAAAACATTTCTTTCAATTACATTTCAGATCGGTGGAACCTTATCGTCAAACTTCTTGCGTCATCACAAATTACACGGAGGAAATTGGGTCCATTTAGAAAATGACTCAGTAAATTATTTTGAGCTGGAAAAAATGTTTTGTTGCATCAAAATAATATTTTTTTCAATCTTAAAACGGCGTTTTTCTATTGACCTAAAACCTTGTGAATTTTACCTTGTAACCACGGTAAGAAAAAATGTGAGACCAATAAGCTGCCCGATCTTCGACAACTACTGTAAGTTTGTTTACAAACTAGTAGTTGTGAAAATTCCGCAAAGAGAAGCAATAAAGGCGCTGCTGTTTCAGTAATTTAAATGCGTCGCAACAATTTCACAAAAGTGAATAAAACAAATAATGTTAAAAATAAAAATTGTTAATATTAATGTTTTACTCAAGGTGTGTTAAAACAGCTTTTTATTTCCCCTTTAGTTGTAAAGTATAGGCAAGCGTCGACGACTAGTCTACACTCATTAGTCTGCTGCGTTTTAACGACTGGAAATATTTTTGTCTTATGTCGAACTGAGATGTTAGCTATTTTTGGGGGAAAAGGGTTCGAGGGTAGATTAGAAACACTCAAAAGCGTGGCGGGAAAGCACGTGCTCGGTGCTTACGCTTAAAATTGGCTCGACTTAAGCTAATAAATTAAAGGGACTGAAAATTTTCCATTGTTAAAATCATGGCACAATATTTGTATTTGCTTTAACCTTTTAGATAATTTTTTTATGGAAGTGAACAATTAAGTAACCTCCATATTTGAATTACCAGTAAAAATTTCATATAAACAATTGTAAAATAAATCACTCCAAAGCAAAAAAAATTGATGAAAGCCAAGAAGAACAGTAGAGCTCCTTGAAAACTCCCAGTCCAGGTTGTGTAGACAATCACAAGGGTGCTGCGTTTCCTAAAGGCCCTGAATCCCGAGAAGGATAGCCCACCCAGAATCTCATCAAAAGTTTGCATCATTTGTTTCATTTTCATTGAATGCTTTTATTAGGGACTCATTATCATGACAGGAATAAATACGCCTTCTGAATTGCAGTTTAAAAAATGATTATCAACTCGAACTTGTGAGATCTCATCTTTTTAACTGAGGACAGTGTTGGGACCCTTCGATCAATAACTGGAGGTAGACTGCATTGGTACTCCTATAAAGTAAGAAGGGGGCTCCTCCTACAACAACAAAAGATACAGTGTCAAAATCTTTCAATTCAATAGACCTTTGATAAACGTTTCAAAAGTCTCTTGACTTGTCTGTAAAAGGACCCCGGTTTGAAATAATGGCCAGACATCAAATATCATGCTTTAAAAACTAAGGAGTAGAGCTCCGTCCCGTTAGTTAGTCCAGTTGCAAGAGAAGAAGTTTGAGAAAAGTGACAATCTCAGCTAGATAGAGAGCTTCCTCAACCTCGATTGTGCATTGGGGTCCAACGTCGGATGGAGAGGGGGATCCGGTCAACCCAACCTGTACAGTCTGAGCGAGGGACCTCGCAGGCAGATTCCTTGAACCGCAGTAGAATAACAACACAGCTTCTCCAGTTAAACCTTTCTATTTATGTTTGTTTAGGATCGAGAAAATATTGCTTCCAGAAAAGTGTGATTTCAAAAGTTACCAAAACCGAGTATTGACCAAACCGTAAGAAACAATTGTTATGAAGAAAATGAGAAATATTTTGGAAGCTGAAAACTAGGCTAGTCATTGCAAAAAGAATTAAACGTGACCCTTGGGCCCTACAGACTATTCTATTAAGATGTCATCATTTCGTTTACTGTGCTCGTGGTAACGTTGGGACCCTTCAACGAGTCGTTTATATCTCTTCGAAAAACTGACAAGTTTTGGGTGAACCTGTAGAGCATTTGAATGGTAAGAGTTGGGGAAAACAAGACGAAATATTGGCTACACGTACCTGTCTCGATTCTTGGTAAGAAGGTTACGGTCGATCCCTTCCATGAGATTTTTGAACCAAGTGGCCATACTTGCCTGCTTGGCAGGAGGTTGAGATTGAATGATCTGGGGATCAAAATATTTACAGTTCCTGAACAGTTTGAAATTGCTCGTCGACGGTATACCTGGTCACGAAGCTGTTTGAAATATTCTTCGTTTAAAAGGATGAGGCCTAAAAGAGGTCTGGACATGGACCACTGATTCCGACAATCTTCAAACATTATTATGTTCAAAACTGTAGAAAGCATTTGCTGCAGAATTTCTGGATGAACTTTTACAACCTGGAAAAGAAATGAAAAAATGTTTCTTGAAAAAAAACCGACATCTCTTCGAGAAAGAAATTCCTACTTGAACTAAAGAATCATTTTCCAGGAAATTCTGTTGGGCCCCGCGTCGCACCTTTCCCATAAAGTCGACTAAAATAAAAGTGGCAAATGAGTGAAACATTTGAAATCGGCAACAAATGTAAGATTACCTTTCATTGTGACTTGCTTAAATAAATACGTGACAATATGGTCCAAAGTTGCACAGCATCCAGAACATACCATGGTGTCTAGAAATCAAGAAATGTTTTTATTTTAAACCGAATCCATTCGTAACTTGATGCAACCGATGACATGAAAAGGAAACAAAAGGAAAGTTTTAAATTTTAGGCAAAATGCCGTGCAAACACAACCAATTAACTATGGAAAAAAAAGTTATAAATATCTTGTAATGCGAGAAACGAAAATCCAGCAAGAGAGAAAAAAGGTTAATGAAAAAAGTAGCTTTATGTACAGCATTTTGCTACAAGGGTAAAAATAACAAGTTGGAAGTCATTTTCAACCAAGTTGTGTGCCAAATACCTGTGAAATAGTTTAAGCTCGCACCTTGAATTAAGAAACAAAAAGTAAGTAATAATGATAAGTTATTTTGGAATTTTTTAAGTGAACTATTGCCAAATGTGGTTACATCAAGTCTGATGCTCTCATTCGTAATAATGCTATTTAAACAATTAGTGGTACCTAATGCAGTAAGCCCTTCAGAAATGGAGGAGAGAATGTACATAAACACTTGGGGTTCCATGGTTGCCAGAAAGCTAATGTGGTCTTGGGCCAGACACTCCAACAAAACATAATAGGTCTGAGACAGTTTAGGATAATCTAAAAGGTCAGTCTGAGGTATTGACAGGAGAAGTTTCACATAAGTATTCAGAGCATTATCCAGGGCATCGTCTCCATACAGTCTACAAGTTGAGGATAAACTGTTAAGTACAATCCCTTTAATCAAATGAATGTTTTTTACCTAAATACTCCAAAGTTCACATAAGCCCCACTAAGAGCAGCCTTGAGCATTGAAAAACAAATGCTTATTCCTTTAAGTTTCAAAGGATATGCTTGGTCTTTGGAAGTATTAACTGTCAGAATTCTGCTTCCTGAAGTGCATCATTTTCAAAAGTTTGAAATAAAAACTGGGCCAGCAGACAAATTAAAAATCGATTTTACCATAAGTACAAATGATTTTGCTGGCTTCTCTGAACAACAAAATTCCGTTTGGCGATGAGACATCAAACTGAAGCCTTTGGGAACGATTTTGTACAAGCTCGGCAAAAAGCTTTAAAACTGGCGTCGTCACCTTTTCAAGGAATGTTATTGAGGATATGGGACTTGAAATGAAAAATCTATTTAGACATAAAACTGCACCTCTGGATCGTTGTACCAAATTTCAACAGCTCTATGCAAAATGGGTGTGTAGGCTGGATAGATCCAGTCAAACAACATCATGTATGACACCTTGAAAGCAAACACAATGCCTCGCAAGTCGCGTGCAAGGCCTATTACAAGCTTGCGAACTTCATCACTGAATCCAACAGCTAGGCAAAAAACAACAACTTTGGTTTCTTGTACTGCAAATTGCTTCTGAGTCAAAGAAAAACTTACTGCTGTTTGTATTCATAAGATGCTGGGCTAAAGTTTCGAAAGAGTTTGTGATTGGCATCATGAACGAGTCGAACTTGTCCTCATCTTCTCCTAAATCTACCATAAGAAGTCGACCAAGAGATGTATAAAACATTGTTCTGCAATGAAATTTCGACATAATTTATTTTATTTTACTAGAAAAGCAAGTCTCACAAAGATACCTGCAGCGCATTTCTGAAACAGATACTCCAACCCCAAGAAAAGGATAATGAGCAGAGGTGTGGTTTGACAACAAAAAGCCTACTTCCTCTAACTTAACAAGTTTACGAACAGTCCCATAGCCCACACTTAGATCTGACAATAACAGTAACGTTTTGGAAATGATTTGCTCTGAATTGGCCCAGAACTTCAAATTTGTTATTCTGAAAGTAACCCAAAGTTGTTTAATATAGGAACATGAAAATTTCGTGTAAAAGTTTTGAAAAGCTCACATCTTTCGAACAATTACGGCTAGAACCATCGTTTCATCGTTCAACCCGAGAACCTCCGACAAGATTCTATAAACTTTAGAATTTTTCTGGACCTGATCTCCAATATAAATTTTGCGAAACTGCTCAAAGAAGCTTAAAAGGGCAACCTCAAGCTTTTCACAGCCATCCTTAAATTTAGAATATGACTAATTAAAACCAATCACATATTATAAACTGTACTGTGAAATTTTTACCCTTCCAAGACGTCCATCTGTCAAGTTCATGAGTTGAAGAACTCTAAAAACTAACTCGCCGTCCATGGCATCGTGATCTTCGTTACTGTTGAATGACACTCGCCCTCCGACAGCCGAACCAATTATGTAAACGAGCCAAGTCAAACGTCCTAGGTAAATAAAATTCAATCTTTCAAGCATGAAAAAGAGGGCTCTTCATAAACAAAGTACCTTCTTGAATTGATATTTCCATTTTTGATGTTGCCATGTTTGATAACATTTCTTGGTACTGTTGCGCAGCGTTGTCAAACAACTGGACCAAAAGTTGGCACGTTTTACCATACTCACAGCGAGCTATCACAGATAACTAAAAAAGGTTAAAAAGTCCATTTGTGAGTGTTGCTTGTTAAAATTCAATAAAATTAGAATCATTTTCTCTACCCCCTACCCCAACAGTCAACATACCTGATCCAATTGTTGGTTGACCATACCAACATCATCAAGGGGATCTTCTAATCCATCCCTTTAAAATGTAAATTATTTCATAGGTATTTTGAATTTTGAGTTATTCGGCATCACTTTAAATACTCGACTTCTCATAGTTCATAATCTTTTCTGAAAATTTCTACTTGCCTCACAATAGCAGCAACAGCCTCTAGTCTCGATGTTATGTAGGCCTGTGTTACCTCAGGTGTATAAGTTTCAAGAAGGTGAGGTTCCGTTGCTTTGACGTATGGGACACTTGCAACCATACGTTGCCACAAACTTAAAAGGTAATGAATAGAGTTTGGCGCAAACTGCCACATATTTAAAGACTCCACGGTAAATTTAGCCATCAGCTGAATAGAGTCAGAATAGTGGTCCACAGTGACAAGTTCTCCTAACTGATAATTGGATTTCAAGCGGGCAAGGAGTCTGAAAAAACGAAACGTACAAAAAACATAAAATAATCGGGTACATCAGCACAAACAAATACGAACCTGCAAAATTCATGGTAGTTGTTGGGGTCCGTGAGACCAGTGGGATTTTGAAGAATTTCTCTCACTCCAGTAACTAGCTGATTCAAGAACTTTCCCCTTTCAGCATTATTGAAAAGTGATCGACGCACCGAGGCAATCTGAACAAGGCAAGATAAAGCGAGTGGGGAGAGAGTGACGGGAAGAGTTGAGTACAAATCAAAAAACAACTGCAATGTACTAAATTCTAGAAAGGCAGGTCTCCAGCTGGTCGGGATCTGCAGGGATCAAACAAATGAAATTAGCACCATCTCTATATCATGTGTTTAAACGATCGTGCCTGGACTGTGCATAAGTCGTCGGATGATTCGTCAGTTGAGGTACCAATAAAATCAAACGTTAGACAGTTATGGGAGAGCCTTAAGAGTTGTTTTAGTAGTTCATGCTAAAAATAAAATTTTATACAAATTCTCTTAAAATCTACTTGCAGCATAAAAAATGAGTTACTTGTGATTCGTCGCTGAAGTTAAGACTTTTCCTGTTATTATAAGCCGTTCGTAATAAAGTTGTTGAAAGTTGGAAAATTTCAAAGAGCTGCGTGTCTCGGAATGAGGAAGCAATTTTTCTGTGCTTTGTTAGACTTCGGTTGGCATCAGCTTCACTGATCTGGTTCATCTCACAAGTCAGTTGACTGAGTAGTTGCACACCGATCATGCAGTGCTCAGCAGATCCCTAAAAATTCAATTCAATCAAAAAAATTGAATGGTAGAATTTTTATGAAGCTTTCAATGAGACTACCTGCAGAAATTTAGAAACGTCAGTAATGACATCTCTGAAAACGAAGTCTTCTTCCTCTGCGTCAAACCAACCTAACTTGGTCACCCTTGCGAACAGAGATACTAGACCTTGTATTACAAACTGAGGAAGCTTTGGCTGATTGTACAAGTAGTTTAAAACATAATTTCCTAGTTGCAAGAGTTAAGGTATTATTTTTAAATATAAAAAACTAATAGATGACCATATACTTATGTCAATCCTTTGTTGAAGTGATAAAACTTGAGACGGTCTAGAAATGAGTTTGGTTAGTGTGGTCGTTGCCAGAAGCTGCGAGTATGGCGAGTCTTGTCGCTCCAACAAAATTTGACATTTATTGAGGCTGCAACAAAAATTTGTCTGTTAACAAAGAATTGTTTTAAGAGACGTTGTTGACCCTTGCTTCATACCTATCACTACTGTTTTGAAAATTAACCAAAGCTTTTTCAGCTTCAGACATCTGGTTGGGATCCTGGGATTCATAAAGTTGTTTACAAAGGACTTCCAATTGCTGCACCTCCTGAAACATGACATGATTTGCAAACGACGTTTTACAAAGTAGAACAAGGCCAGTGAATTTTTTTCATAAAAACATCCCCACAAAGACTTACCAGCCCATCTGAGTCGTCGAGAGCCATTCTTCCAGCTTTCAGAAGTCCTTAACCAGACAAATAAAATGGCTCGATAGAAAAATGTAATCACTGCAACTGAGAAAATGAAACAAAATTTCTGTGTTTTCAGTTTTGCCTACAATTAGCACAGAGCGTACAATATATACTTATCAATAATTAACTAAGCGATCGTATGGGTAAACTGACCAAACTTACTTACTGCGTATATATATAAAACAACGAAAATTTCAAGTCCCTTCAGCGTGACCCTATTTGCAACCACCAACAACTCTAGAAACACATTAAAGTTTTCGAAACATGCGTATTCCTCACTAAATCTGTACCAAAAGATGTCCTTTACATTTTTCTTTATTTTTTGGGGACAAGATTGACAAGAAAATCAGACTGAAGAGTGGATTTTTACAAACCTAATTTCAGTCAAAAAGTTGCACGAATTCACTTACTCTCCCTTTTCTTATTGTAAAAGGCAGGCGTTTTGTTGTGTAGGGATGAGACGATTCTAGAAGAGATCCTCGGAATCGAAAACCTGATTGACTATATATGTTTTAATTTTCATTACTGATTAGATACTTAACAGTCTTTTCTTTCATAAATTTGAAACTTCAAGGAGTATTCAGCAAATTTAAATTTAATTTATTTTTATATCGCTCTATCACTAATTTTGACTTTGGTTGGAAAGTAAACAATTTTGAACCCTGCACGCAGCAGTGCAAATATACAGTAAGCTATGCATGCATGAAAAAGTAACAACTTTAAGTTCTAACTCTATTGGCAAAAAACGATTGGCTAGGGGAGCTTTTTTCTCACACAAATCCTCTAATGATTGTTTTGATGCAAAAAAAGAAACTCAAAATTTGCATGATTGATTTTGTTTTGATTTGGATTTGACAAAAAAGATAAAATTACTTTGAAAAACTTTCCAACAAAGCCATAATTGTGCTCAATTCGTTTATTTTACTGTTTCAATTGCACAAATGATGTACAAAAATATTTAAAATCATCGAAAAAAACCCATTGATCAAAAATGGATGTTTCTGAAACTTTGTCTCAGCTTGAGCAGATAATGAATGAATTTTTTTCTCCCACGACTACGAATGAAAGAAAAAGGGACATTGAAGCTTTGCTATCAAACTTTTCTAACCAGGTAGAAAACTTTAGATACCTCTTTTCTTTATTTTAAACCTACCCTAAGGAAGCAATATTTAAACGAAAGGAATACGCATGGAGAGACTGTCTCAACTTCTTATTTGCAACCAACAATAACTATGTTGCTATGTATTCGTTAACGTCAATGGAAAAAGTCATTTGCAAAAGATGGGTCGGAATGCCAGGTAAATTTGCAAATCAATTAAAGTCTTCTTTTGATATATTCCTCTCATCCTTTTATTTGCAAAATCTTGAAATACTTTCTCCAGGTCATGAGAAAACTGAGATCCGAACAAGGCTTAATGAGTACCTGACCAAGAGCTACAACAGAGCTCCTGGTTTTATCATTAAAAAAGTGATGAAGTTAATCGTCGATATTGCAGGAACTGATTGGCCTCATTTTTATCCAGACTTTTTTACAAACATTATGGAATGCATTTATAGCGAAAAAAATCTTCTCTTGGGTTTGGGGCTGCTTCTCATAACATCTGAGGAGCTTGCAACTCCAAGAGAAAATGTTTCATCCAATCGAAAAGAAGAACTTCGCCGTCTTCTATGCGGCCAAGTAAATCAGGTGAATTAAAAGAATTCACATTGTTTAATATGAGAATAAATTCTTTAAAATCTATTAAAACTTCATCCTCAGATTTTATCGTGTTTGACGATGGTTTTGGAGTCGCTGCTCCCTTCGTTTGTATCGATTATCGACAGAAGCCCATCAGGAAAAGAATCTTCCTCAACAACTCCTCCACCCTCTCCTTCACCATCGCGACAAGGTGAAACTCTTAAACAGTTACAAAAAGTTTCTTAAAAGTTATATAAAATCATTCAAGAAATGAAAATCAAACGAATGAATAATTTTTTAGAAGATGATTCAAGCGATGATGGTGATGACGAAACGAGCTCAACTTCTGCACTTCTGAGTGTTGCAAGCAACAAAATTTTGGTAACATCCAATTTGATGTAAATGAAAAAATCAGAAAAATTATAAAATAGAAAATTAGGAAGTTGAAATAAAGTCTCGATTGTTATCTGCCCCAACTGAGACAAAAGCTGTCGAAACGGCTGAATTGGCATTGAGAGTTCTGACTCACGTCTTCTCTTGGGTCCCGTTGACAACAGCAATAACACCAAGGTATATGAATTTTCACAAAGCTTCATAAATAACTCCTCTCACATATGAATT
>Ga0194133_10008367_pt1 | contig 12080 bp, 7 predicted proteins | sample TA2KigOf40mmetaG_FD_155448 | JGI IMG/M metagenome (GOLD analysis project Ga0194133, IMG submission 155448) | Freshwater microbial communities from Lake Tanganyika, Tanzania - TA2015055 Kigoma Offshore 40m | ecosystem: Environmental > Aquatic > Freshwater > Lake | place: Tanzania: Lake Tanganyika...
CAAGTTTGCAGTGGTTTTTATAATCACTTTCAAATTATTTAACAAGGAAATTTTGTGTTGTCTAATCATTGTTACTCTGCAAACACAAACAAAGTTGTGCTTCCTCTTTGACAACCTTGTCTAATTGTGTAGATAGGAAAAAACTTTTTCCATTAAATGATATTTCAGAATGAAAGGCCTTTTAGCTCTCAACCATTCATGATTATTCTTTTTGCATAAATCTAATTTCAACCACAAAATGCATAGAAGGAATTAGGTTTGTGGAAGGAATCGAATAAGAAATGGTTCTTTGAAATATGATTAATTTAATATTTGACATACTTAATAGAGCTTCATTTTATGTGGAAATAGAAATGACATTTATTTATTCAAAATTGGGATGATTGCAAAAATGCACAAAGAGACAACTTTAAAGTTCTATATTTTTTTGCACAAAGAGATTCCTTTGTCCTTAGAAACCTTTTTTTCTGGATTCCAGCCAACAATTTATTTAAACTTGGTTTCCATTGCAAGCATATAATATCTTCGTGTGTGAAAATATATCTCACAAATTGTATATTTTTGTTTTCCTGACAGCATCTTTTCATTGTGATAGAAAAGACTTTTGTCTATCCATTCATAAATTAAGAAATCTGACATGAAAAACGATTTACATCGTCTATTATTCAGTAATTAATCTTTCTCTTACGAACTATATTGTCTGACAGACAAAGAATCCTTAATTAAAGTAGAGAATGTAATTTTTCAAATTCCTAGACCCTTTTGATGGCTTTGCATAGAGATGGGATAGAAGATGAAAAGTTGGCAAATTTTGAATTCATTGTTAACCTTATATGGTGCTATGAAGATTGACCGAATCACGATTCCACTAACTGACCTATGACCCAATTTAGGATTCATATTAGAATGATTTATTAACAAAAAAATCTACTGTTCATCGAATGACTTTTTTCCAAAAATCTTCTATTTGTTGAATAATTTTTTTTACCAAAAATCTATTATTCGTGGAAAGATTCATTTTTTTATTTACCTATATTCATTTGCCAAATACAAAGTTGCAAGCAACTCTTTATTCCAACTTTATTTAGAAGAGTAAAAACAATGCTTGAAAAAGTATAAAAGATTTTTCAGAAAAAACTTTCCAAAATATTATATAACAAAAATATTTGATAGATCAAATAAGCTTTAAACATCTTAAATAATAAAAAGTAATTCAAGACAATTTCTTTTGATAGAATAGGCCACAATAAAAAAATTATAAAATTTTGCAAGTGACAATAAGTGTACCTGAAACTTCACTAGGATGATTTTCCATTTTATAATTATGAACAATTTAATATAAGTTGACAAAACACAAATTTTTCTAAAATACCCATGTAGTAATCAACAAAATTTCTCTCCAAACAAAACAAAATGAAGCTTTAGTGATTTGGTAAAAAATATCATTCTATGATTCAAAGAATAGTGATTTGACGAATCGTTAATTTGGTAAAAAATCTCATTCGACAAATTGTAAATTCGGTCAAAGGTCAATTCGATGACTCGTGATTCAGCCAATCTTTATATAACACCAATTCTCTGCTCAATATTTTTCCCTGATCAATATTTTGCTGTTTGTGACTTTAATCTTTTTTTTCATATTTATTGCAGAATGAGTTGGACTTACCCAGCACCACCGTCAGCTTTCACATCTGTGTGGAGGAGGCCACAAATGGCGATAATAATGGCTGTGACCGTGATCGAAAACGACGAGATTCGTAAAGAATCCATCTGTCAAATTTTGATCTCAGGATTTGTCTGTTTATAATGAGGCTTTTGTGCCAAGAAAAAAAAATGAGAGAAAATTTATCACTTGGATGATTGACATGAGAAAAAAATAAACCATAAAAAATACCTTTTTTTTAGAAGAAGTTCATCATTTTTTGAGATCTACCAATCTGCAAATAAAAAAAAAAGATTAATATTTTTTGGTTTACTAAGCCTAAAAATGTTGCTACTTTTTTCTCTCTATATTATTGAGAAAAAATATCATCAATCTTTCTTAATTTTCCTTTGCTTTGTTTCACTCCAAATGCTTATAATGAAACCTTTTGATTGTTTTGTAAACAAATCACTTAAAACAGTATGTTAGGTTTTCTTTTCAAATATATTTCAAGTTACCATAGAACAAGAAGAGCCTTCTTTTATATTTTCCAATGTGAGCAGCCGCAGATGTTTACAATTGTTACTTTGTCAACCTTCATTCACAACCAGTCTTGAAATTTCTCTTGTCTAAAACAGTAATTTTTTTCCTTCACTCAAGAAATGTGTTTTTAGGAGGGGAGATGAGATTCACTGCAGTTAAGTACACCAAGTTTTCAAGGACATCATCATTCAAGTGGGTAAAAGATAGTTCAATAAATTAGAGATATTTTTCTAGGACAAAACTCATTCTGTACTTGTCGATGTAAAATGGCATCGTGCCAAACATAAAAAGTCTTTCCAGGTCGGACGATTTCCAATCCAGGTTATATTTTATGGAATTTTCATTCAACTGAACGAGCTGAAAAAGAAATAAAATTTTATGAAATCATATTTTCCAAATAAAATAGGGCTTTTATTCTTTGAAGAAAAAACCTTATCCATTGTTCTTTCGAGAATTGATAGTTTATGAATAAAAAAAAATATATGGAAATTTCTTGGGAGACAATCCAACCTGTTCAGCATTTTGCCTAGTGATGGGTCTGAGCCAAAATATTTTGACCTGGATCAGGTATTTTTTCTGCTTGGGTTAGTTTGGGTCAGCCACCTCCGGATCTGAAAAGTTTTGCCCAAAAATCCCAAATTTTAAACCACTGCGGTTCAAGCTCTTAGCTAAGGGGTCACTGTGGCTGAGAAGGCCATAGGCACCTGACTGAGAAACAAGATCTAAGGTTGTCGGTTCAATCCCCAGGAGCCCATGCCAGCAATTTTTTAACTTCAGATCAACTAGGCACCCTAAGTCAGGGTAATAGTAATCTGCAGTGACTATCGACTTCTATGGCGGGACTCTTATAAAGATGTTGATCCTGAATCAACATCGGATGAGTCTATACCCCACAAGACTATTATTATTATTATTAATTTCTTATCTCTAGCCAAGTGTTCTGATGCCAGTCTGCATCAACCTCTTTTAATGATGTAATGCACTCCTTTTTCACAGGGATGTTATCTTTTTTTCCATCACCAAAATGAAGAAACTGATGCCCATTAAGCTACCTTCATGGGCACATCATCAGGACTTCATATTAGCGAAAAATCTAATCTGGACAAACTCATGTGTGAAATTGAAAGGATTAGTGGATTTTGTGACTATACTTTATGGATTGATTTTAAGAAAACCTTCAGCTCAATTAACTAGATAACCAGTTTATTGTGAATAGCAGCTTTTATGAACACTGTAAAACTGCACAGTTGAGATTAAGAATTTTCAGTCTGATTCAAATGAATTCGAACCATGTCAGTAAGGTATTCCTTTTGAAAAGTCTGATAACATATTTTTGGTTTATCTGATGGAGCTTTGAAATATATATCAATAAAAAGATAAATATTCGACCCTGTTTTGACCAGTTGACCTTTTAATCTTTTCACAACACTTTGGACCTTAAGTTGTTTTCACAAAGTAAATTTTAATGGGCAAAGTTTCTCTTGACCAAGTTGTTGAAAAGTATCAGCCAGATGTTGGACAGGGAAAAATATTTTCATATAAGCAGATGTAATAAAACCAGGCAAGGTAAAGTCCCACTTGGCCTGACAATCACAACGAATGGTTTCTGCTGTTAAACGATCTTCAACAAATTATGCGGTCAATATTGAGACTGGGTTCTTAAACGGTGAGAAAGAAAAATTCATCTTATTATTCTGCTCAAGGAAAAGTCATATGTTTAACCTTGGATATGACAAAAAAGCACGTAGACATTTCTTAGAAAGGTTAAAAAAATCCTTTGTTCTAAAGGATAAAAATTTAACATTTTTGTTCAGTGTTTTTAGCATCAGAGATTTTCGCTGGGAAAAATCTTTTTATTATGTCCAAGTAAAATTGATCTTGTGAAAAATCTTTATTGCTTCAAACCTTCTTTTGACATTTATTATTTTCAGGACTTGAAAGAAAGGGCGTTTACTCTCAGGCTAAATGACCTTTATTGTCCTTTTAAATTGAGTTACTTTGGGCAAAATTGATTTTCACAAGCCTTTCACAATTGAGCTTGAAAAGGGATCATAAAGTTACTTGAAAACTTATTTTTTACATCAGATTTTGCGTGAAGAAAAATCCTTTTTCCAATATTACAACAATATATCAAAAATATCAATATGGACTTCTTTCTTTTCCATCTTTTTTTGGATAGTGAATAATGTTCAGGTCGTTTTTCAAATATTTAAATTTCATTTCGAAAAAAAATTGAAATTCGGTAAATTTAATTTTCTTTAGGTTCCAATTATTTAATGTCAAGCAGTTTTGTTTTATCTTTTTTGTGTTCAATTTTTCGTGTAAAAGTCGTTCAACCATGAGATGGAATGTGACTGAAGCTATAAAAGGGCTGAAATTTGTTCACAAAAGTGATTCAAAAGATACAAAGTCAATGTTTTGGCATCATTTTTCTGTAAAAAATAATCTGCTTTATTTAAAAAAAAACATTTTAAAACACAGCCAGGGCATTAAATGAATTGAAGGAACTGAGATGAAAGAAAAACAAGTGAAAATATAGGGGGAAAAAGAAATTTCCATATTTCAGGAAATTTCCTTTGTTGCAATTATGGGAAAATTGATAAATTTACATTTCAAACTGGAAGACACTTTTAAATACTTTTTATGTATTTCACAGCCAAAAAGAGACACTGGAATCATCATTCTATGACTTTTATTAAGACTTGTCATGTTTTTGTGAGACTGTCTTGACAGCATTTATTCAGGTTGACAAACTGTTTACATTGGGGCTACAACCTTAGTTTATTTGACTGTCCTTTTTCTTTAAGATCTTGTCAAGGATTTTGATTACTCAGTGTCAAAGGCTTGCTTCTCAATTATTTTTATGAATACTTATCCAATCATGGCCTAATGGTTATAAGGCAACTGGCTGTGCTAAGAAATCAGATTTAAGATTTGGGATTGATGGATTTCAAGTCAAACAATCATTCATTCCAGATAGTGAAATAATCAGGCAGAATAATAAGTTGCAGTGACTCATAAAAAGATGATGAATCTTGCATAAACATAAGATGAGAATATGTACTGCACATAATATTTTATACTACCAAAAGCCCTAAATGAGCAAACCATTTTGAAACTTAACCTAGCTAACTAAAATTTTCAAGGCTCGCTCAGATATAAGAATTTTCAGCTTATTTTCTTTTTCAATACACTTTAGAGGCCTTTTTTATGCTTATGAAATCATAGACTTTGCTGAAACAAGTTTAAAACCATAAGAACATTCAAAAATCTCAATTTTAAGCTGATGTGGTCATGGTGGCCAATTTTTCCCCCTACGTTTATTGCAAAGTGATTGATACTTAAGATGGTATTCAGAAGTTTGAACTTTACAAGGAATCCTTTTTCAAATTCAAAGTTGGTCTTTTCCAAAACTTTAGGTGAAATTCGTTTGAAGTAACGAGGCAAACTTTTTCTCTCTCCTTCTATCTTTTGAATCATAAATTAGTGGTTGAGGTTCTCATAGAATTATTGAATGTAATCAAAGTGAAATCTTGATAAAATTTGGTTCTTCTACAGTATTTAATTAAGGTCAGCCTGATGCAAAGACGGTTTTAATTGAATAGAGTAAAAGAATTTGTTTTGTAACAGCTAGAATGCAAACCTTTTGATCAAAAGGACACAGCAAGAGAATGAACAAGTTTGATAAGTTCAAGTTTGTTACTCTCCTCCTTTTAAACCTTTGCTTTGATGAAAATGATGCATTATAAAGGTATTTTATGCCAGATTATAAAGCAAAATAAAATAAAATTATTAATCTTATTGAAGATGGAAAGAGGAAAAGTAGATGGAAAAAAAGCAAAAACGAAAGAGGATTTTGTGTGCAAACCCAATATCCCAGACTAATTCTTTTTCCTGAAGTTGTCACTCTAACTTTTTCAAAAGATGGGGTTTGGAACTGATTTACTTTTCTTCATCTGGTCTTATTGTGCAAACCCAATATCCCAGACTAATTCTTTTTCCTGAAGTTGTCACTCTAACTTTTTCAAAAGATGGGGTTTGAAACTGATTTACTTTTCTTCATCTGGTCTTATTGGAAAATAAAGAAAATTCTGTAGGAAGATAAAGCCTTATGGAATTCTCTTCCGAAAGTGTTTCCATTCTCAAAGCAAGTGAAAAAGACACCTCACTTCTTTCATACTTTTTAAAGAAACTGTCCCTAAATCGACCCTGACCAGAAAAAGAATCGAAAAATCTGCCTTGTTTGAGCATTATCCGATATAAAATCACTTTGGAATGAATAAAATATGATTGATTTATTCAATGACCCCAAACCTAAATATTCGAAGAACCACTCAAGCTGCAAGTTACTTTTGAATAAACAATCCAATTAGAATGTGGACTGTAAGGGGAACATTTTGGTGGAACAGAAAATGTTCCAAAGTCAGTTGGTCAATTAAAAAAGTCGTCGTTTTAGATAATAGAATAAAATCCAGCAGAGTTTTCATCTCTGCAGATATGTGAATATAAACCCATACCCCCCACCCCCTTTCTTTCCTAACTCAGAATCCACCATGTCCAGACACTGCCAAATAATTAGATATGTCGGATAGGGTTTGAGAAAAATGTCGTCATCGACATTCAGGATCGTTTTCTTCCTTCCAAGTCGTTAAGCCAATTCTGCCAGTTCAATGAAAAAGAGGGAGGCAGTTTTTGAAAGAAAAGGATAATCTTGTTTGAAGAGCAACTGACAGATCAGGGAATCCCCCAAGATGTTTAACCTTTTGCAGTTGGTATAAGAAAAATCCAAAGTGTTTCAAGCCTTTAGAAATAGAATCCCTTTTATTTACTTATCTGAAGGAATATTAGAAAATAATTTATTTAAAACTAATTTAAATGCTCTTTTTTTGATTTGTATAAGAGTTTTCAATCATGAGAAATTCCATTTCGGACAACTTTTCTCTACATCTCCTGGTTCAGTTTTGATCCCTTAGAGAAAAAAAAGTTTAGAATCCAATTGGCAGACATGAGAAGAAAAGCAATGTCGTCAGGTTTTGTCCTAGGCCTAATATTTCAAAGCAGCCTTTGAATGGAGCCATGGAATCATTCCAAGGGGATTTTTTCTACTCATTTTTTTGATGTCAAAGCCTACCCTATCTCAGTCTTTTCTCGTTTCAGTTGTAAATCCATTTCAGATTTTTGTTTCCGTTATGTAATTTTTGAAAAGAAAAGCTATTTGCCATTCTGTTTTCAAGCTTTCAGGCTTTTTTGTCTTTATTACATGAAATATTTTACAAGGAAAAGGAGAATAACAGTTTTATGTGTTTCATATGTAACACACATTTTACAAAAATTGAGATGATAAAAAATGTGGTGAAGGTTTGCAGATTCCAGCCAACTGACATTTCCAGACAGGGCCATCATCTTTCAAAACATTTTTGCTGAGTGCACTTAAGATTTTTTCTTTGCAAAGAGCCAATAAAATATTCTTTAAATGTGAAATACAAACCCCCCTGGAGATGATTTGTTTTCTTACAATGGCAAAAAGCCAATTGGATTTTGAGTGTTTTGCTGTTTTGCAAAATGTTTCCCCTTAAGGAATTGGCTGTGATTGCAAAGTTTGATTATGCTGATATTCTTTTTCATATACAAAGAGAAAGGAGAATCCATTTGGTGAGTCCAAAAATTTCCCTATTGCAAATCTTAAACAAATTGTTTTTTCTTCCAAACAATTAATTGAGAAAGCTCGCAGTAATCCCAAGGGTGTCATTCACCCATATTTATGACCTTAAAGTTATTCTTTGTAAAAAAAAACTGAGTGGATTTTCAAAGATTTTTCATTGTCCATGAATGTCATATAAAGATAAACATCTATCGGAGATATTGTTCTGGATTGAATCACATTTCTTTTCCCATACCTAAAAGTGTCATTTTTCTAAAAATATTGATCGACTTGGAGTCAATATCTTTCAAAATAATCTGAATTATTTCTCTTTTCATTTTTCACCTAAAAGAGCTTTGTTTGAGCTTTTTCTAGATTAGACAAATAAAAGTTGTGACATCCCTCTTCTTACTGTGGCTTTCTTGTCTCTTTTTGGCCGACAAGATTACCACAGGCCAAGACAGACTCAGCTATTGTGTTGATAATTCATGAATATCTCTTGAGGATTAAAAAGTTTTAGTTACTCTTAGGAGATTGTTGGAGAAGACTTTTTCATGGTAGGAGGCACAAATTTGAGATTAGATTTGTCCTAACACTCAGGGCCAACAAAGGCTAACAAAGTGAGGAAGAAGCGAACTAACAAGTTTACACAATTAAGCTTCCATTATTGTCAATTCATTGGAATGGCAGAGTGCATAGTAATGAGTTGATGCAAACAGCAGGTTTTTTGTTGCATTTATTTGCTTGCACTGGGAGAACTTATCCCCATCTCACTCTTAACAATTATTGTAGTAAATGTAGCTTTTTTCCAAAGGCTTTAAACAAAAGATTGACAACTTTTTTGTTAAGGAACTGATTATTCTAACACCTAGAGGTGTTGACTTTACAACAATTTCAGTAACAGAAAGTTGTGTCTCTCAATCACTTGATTGTGTTTGATAATTTTGAGTCAAAGATTAAGGATAATTAATTTTCAACCAATTTCTAGTGTAACAATCAATCCTGATTGCTTTAATCATCTACTGGAAATGATTCATTAAGGCAAATCCAGGGGTCAAAGATTTTGCTGAGACCAAGGATTGAACCCTGCAGTCTTCCAGTTATTCTCAGTCAGATGCTCTAACAGTTAGGCAACAGCAAAAATTTATATTCAATAACTTCTGATATTCAAATTCAACTACTCAAAAGTTTTAAGGAATATTAGATGATTTGGTTCCTGTGAGAAATTTTGAAGTATTGGAAAAAATTCAACTTTATCAATGAGTATTTTCCTCTGTCTAATTCAAAGTTTATTCAGGTTTCAAATTTTTTTGTGCGATGAAGATTTTAAATTTTTGATGGAAGAAAATCTCAAGGATAAAAATTAAAAATAATGTTTTAGAAGCTGCAAGAGCCAGGGTTAATAAGCTTGAATTAATATTTTAAAAAACCACATGAAATTGGAGCAGCAAGAAAAACTGCAGCTTCTTTAAAATACTTATTTTTCCTTGATATCTTGATGTTTTTGAGTTTTGAAAGATGCTTTTTTAACCTGGTTGAAGTCACTTAATTTTAATTTTGCATATGAGCCTCTAAGCTTAATCAATCATGGTTTTTAAACCCTTGCTGGAAATAATTTTTTTTAGTCTGGGGTCAAAGGTTGCTTAAGTTTGATAAGATTTGAACCAAATATCACACCATAGAAACCCCGCTTGATTACAGATTCTTTCTTTAGAGGAATCAATTCAACAAACAAACCAAATGTGTAAAACAATAGCAATGAATTTTTGCACAAAAACTTGTTTGTCACAAGCTTAATGATACTTGTTTCCTTTATCTGGTCCTTAGAGTTCTTTTTGATGAGCAAAATAAAGTTAATTTACTTTTGGTTATTCTTCAATCTTTCCTGTCAGACTACCATGAATAAAAATATTTTTTTGACAAAGATTTGTCACTTTGTGTTGAATCTACTTTGAAATAAATTGCCCTCTGAGATATTCCATTTGCCAACGTACTTGGGCATAAACAACTCAATATTCTCTGGCAAGAAAAAAAAGAAGATTTATGAAAAAAATATCGAAATTTGACGCAAAATTTCATCTGGTATGCAAAACATGGATATTCCAAAATGCAAATGAACTCTTTCAAGAAATGATTTCCCATGGAAAAATATATTTCTATATTAAAATATAACTCCAGTAAACTACAAAATTCTCTGAATAATCAATTGGGAGCTTTCCAAAAGAAAAAGCCATTGCTTTCTCTTAATAAAAATTAAAATAAAAAATTTAAATAAAATATTTATTTCTGATCTTACCCACTGTACAATATATTATCTCATTGCTCTACAAAAGATTCCAAAAAACTAACTCTCTTCATAAAAAAGGTGTCTTCTCATTCAGGAAAAACTGTATTTTGCTGCTCTCCAATAAGGTCTAACTTCGACGGCGCTAACAAAGCACCAACCAACCAGTTCTTCTTCCACCACTCTTTCAAATCGGCCCATTTGAAAAATGAAAGGAAAAAGGGAGAATTCTACTTTAAAAAATGGTTAAAAATTTATATCTTAAATTAGGAATCAACATTTGTAAAAACAGAAATGCCTTTAGAGTCTTTTGAACTAAAAAAAATCCTTCAAATCCCCAATGCTTTCTAGACAGATTAACTGATGGTTTATTTTTGCCAAACAGAAAGACAATTAGATTGAATGTGTTGACAAAAAAATGTTGTGTTGAGAAAAATAATCTAATATGATTCTTTGTTTCGGTTGCAGGGATTTTGGTTTGTATTGTAAGAGAGTAGAATCATCATTTTTGTCAGAGAAAAGTGTTTTTATGTATTTGCAAAATTTTGCGGTTGGTCCAACATGGAAACAGAGAAACAACTCCAGGCTTAAGGAGTTGATCACATGAAAGCTCACTGCTGCCATAAATTCTGAAAAAGAGGCAAAATCATTCTTAGCATTAGAATTCTTGATTTTTGGAAACATAGTTGCTGGAAATTAATCTTTTGGGGAGGGGGAACCAAAATCACATTTTTTTCTTGCAAAATTACTCAATCTTTTGGTCAAAGGTTTCATCATTCAAGTTACTTTTTCCTTTAGGACTTAAGAGGGTGATGGATTTTTTTACATCCCATTGGTTGAAGATGAAAAACGATCATTTTTGTGATTTGATTTGTGTGAGATTTTGGATGCTTTAACTGGATTACTGTCTAGCTTTGTTCAATCTTTAAATAGTTGAACATAAATCAGCTAATCGTATATTTGATAAGCTTCATCTTCGCTTTTTTATTGTTTCAAGGTAGAAACTACATAACTTTTAGGCTAATATTTTTGAATATCACAAGTTGGATGCTCTGAAAAGAGAAGGGTAAAGGTTATCTTTGAAACTAAGAAAAGGTGGTAAAAAAGAATCAATATTGGAATGTGAGCCATGCAGCCCTTTCTTGCCAAAGGGACAGATCAAAAATTTAATCATCAAAACACACTGATTGTGTTGCAAATTGTTTTAGTTAATTTTCAAATGAAGGACACATCTTTTGTTTTATGGGGAACTATTGTAAAATAAAGCTGAGGATGAAAAACTTTTACGTATATCGTAGTACACGCTCAAACTCCCTCTTTTCGTGCTTTGATATTTTTCACTTTGTTGTTTCAAACAGGCTGCTGTTGTTTAGTTTACCTTCCAAGCGATTGTAAGTCTCCCTAATCAGTCTGCCGCTGTTTTCACTCCCTCGGTAGTATTTTCCCATATTTTATGAAACCCTCTTCTAAGAGGTCCGCTATTTCCTGATCCGATCCCTCCTTTACTTTTGTATATAAAGCCCAATTTTCCCATCAATTAACAGTTCAGTAATGATTCTTTTCTTTACTGGGAAGGTCTTCACTGGGATTTCAGCTCTACGCCTACATTCTTTCGACGCTCGCAGTTTCCACCTCCGTTTACTCTGCCCGACGCACCTGACTCACTAATGAAAATTTGCATGAAAATACTAAATAAGAGAAATTATGTAGAAAAGATTGCTTGATTTACAGCTAGCTTTTGTTAGGGGACTGATTATTTGAACATCCTAAGTTTAGACTGCTTATTTTGAAAAATTTTTGTTTCTGTGATATTGATATCACACAGTGATGCTTTTGTTTTGTATGTAGTCAAATTCGCCAAAAATGATCACCCAAATTTAAAGGCTGAAAGAAAATAAATAAAAGGAACATTAGTTCCCGACATTCATTCACAACCTCACTGAGAAAAGAATTAAGCCAGTGATAGTTGC
>Ga0194133_10008368_pt1 | contig 12079 bp, 11 predicted proteins | sample TA2KigOf40mmetaG_FD_155448 | JGI IMG/M metagenome (GOLD analysis project Ga0194133, IMG submission 155448) | Freshwater microbial communities from Lake Tanganyika, Tanzania - TA2015055 Kigoma Offshore 40m | ecosystem: Environmental > Aquatic > Freshwater > Lake | place: Tanzania: Lake...
CCGATCCGGCGGTCTTCATCAAGGCGACGGCCGCGAACTCGTCGCCGTACCAGCTGCTCTCGGGCCCGATCACCGTCTTCCTTGGTGGTGATTCGGTCGGCCGCACGCAGCTTCCCGATCTCTCCGCCGGCAGCGAGATGACCTTCTGGCTCGGCACCGATCGCCGCATCGAAGCCAAGCGCCAGCTCGTGCGCAAGGGCACGGCCGAAAAGGGTGTGTTCGGCAAGAGCGAAGTGACCGAGTGGGAGTACCGCATCGATCTCGTGAACACGCTGCCCGCTGCCGCCACGATCGAGGTCTATGACCGCATGCCGGTCTCGCGCAACGAGCAGGTGAAGGTCGAGCTGCCGAAGGTCACGCCTGTCTTGGCGGCCGATGCCAAGTACATGGCCGACGAGAAGCCGCAGGGGATCCTCAAGTGGCTGGTGACCGTGCCGGCCGCTGCGGCCGCCGGGAAGCCCGGCACGCTGGCGATCGACTGGACCGTGCGCGAGGCGCACGCCCAAGGAACTCAGGTCACGCCGATCCCGGACTGATCGGAACGCTTAGGCGTTGTACGTGTCGAGCGCCTTCTTGCCATAGACGGTCGCAGGGCCGCCGCCCATGAGTACACACACATCGAGCGTGTCCTGGATCTCGGCGAGCGTGGCGCCGGCAGCCTTGGCGGCCTTCGTGTGGTGCACGATGCAGCCATCGCACAGACGGCTGATGCCGCAGGCGAGCGCGATAAGTTCCTTGGTCTTGAGATCGAGCGCGGCGGGGGCGAGCGACGCGGCGTGAAGGCCCTTGAAGGCGGCGGCGGTGGCGGGGGTCATGCCGCTCATTTGACCACGCACTTGGCTTCCATGCCCGCCGCGAAGAGGCTGGGCAGGTCCGTTTCCTGGAAGATCTCGCTGGAATTGTCCATGTAGATCACTTCGCACGCCACGATCTCCACGCAGCGGATCGAGCCGTTGTACCAAGCGTGTCGGAACTTGAAGCCATCGAAGATGCTGCCATCGGGATTGCCCGGGTTGAACGGCCCCGTGCAGGTGAACTCGCGGCGGCCGGCCTTGCGCACGTCGCAGCGGACCGGATCGCCGACGGCGTTGTACGGCTGGGCCTCGAACTTCACGTACTTGATCGTCTTGGTCGATGTGTTCGCCCACGACACCAGGAACGTGACGCCGTCGATCGCGTTGGGCACGCTGATGTTGGCGGCCGTGATGATGACCGGCAGCTTCTCGTTACGGGCGCGGATTTGGTCGGCCTTGTCCAGGCTCGAGCAGGCGGTGGAGAGCACAACGACAGCGAGCGCGAAGAGGACACGGGTCATCGCTCCATCCTAGAAAATGCAGCCTGCGGCCGCGGGATGGCCAGCATCGTGGCTGCTGGGCTTCATGCGATCTTCATGATGTCAAGAAGGCCTCGCGCCTCGTACACTCCGTAGCCCAGCGCAGGCCGCGCCGCAGGAAAGACCACCCATGAACGCCAACACCATCATCTGGACCTACACCGACGAAGCGCCCATGCTGGCGACCTACTCGTTCCTGCCCATCGTCACGACCTTCGCGCAGAAGGCCGGCCTGAAGGTGGTGGTGAAGGACATCTCGCTCGCGGGTCGCATCATCGCGGCGTTCCCAGAGTGCCTGCGGCCCGAGCAGCGCCAGGCCGATGATCTGGCCGAGCTCGGCAAGACCTGCCTGACGCCTGAGGCGAACCTGATCAAGCTCCCCAACATCTCGGCGAGCGTGCCGCAGCTGAAGGCGGCCATCAAGGAACTGCAGTCGCAGGGCTACGCGCTGCCGGACTACGTCGATGAACCCACGACCGATGCCCAGAAGGACGCCAAGGCGCGCTACGACCGCATCAAGGGCAGTGCCGTCAATCCCGTGATTCGCGAGGGCAACAGCGATCGCCGCGCTCCGCGCAGCGTGAAGGACTACGCGCGCGCCAATCCACACAAGATGGGCGCGTGGAGCGCAGACAGCAAGGCGCATGTCGCCAGCATGTCGGGTGGTGACTTCTTCGGCAACGAACGATCCGTGACTGTGCCTGCTGCCACGACCGCCCGCATCGAGTTCGTCGGTGCCGATGGCTCGACGAAGGTCATGAAGGACGGCATCAAGCTCAGTGCCGGTGACATCATCGATGGCACCTTCATGAGCAAGGCCGCGCTCGTCCGCTTCCTCGAGGAACAGGTCGCCGATGCGCGAGCGAACGGCACGCTCTTCAGCATCCACATGAAGGCGACGATGATGAAGGTCTCCGACCCGATCATCTTCGGCCATGCGGTGAAGGCGTTCTTCAAGCCGGTCTTCGCCAAGCACGCCGCTGCGCTCGCCAAGGTGGGCGTGGACGTGAACAACGGCTTCGGGGACCTGGTCGCCAAGATCGCCGGGTTGCCGGATGCCGAGCGCGCTGCGATTGAGGCCGACATCAAGGCGGTCTTCGATGGCGGCCCCGCGATCGCGATGGTTGACTCGGACAAGGGCATCACCAACCTGCATGTGCCGAGCGATGTCATCATCGACGCGAGCATGCCCGCGATGATCCGCGAGGGCGGCCGCATGTGGAACGCGCAGGGCAAGACCCAGGATGCCAAGTGCGTGATCCCGGACCGCGCCTACGCCGGTGTGTACGAGGCGGTCTTTGAGGACTGCAAGGCGCATGGCGCGTACGACCCGAAGACGATGGGCAGCGTGCCCAACGTCGGCCTGATGGCGCAGAAGGCCGAGGAGTACGGCAGCCACGATAAGACCTTCGAACTCAAGGTTGCCGGCACCATGCGCGTGGTCGATGCATCAGGCGCTGTGCTCATGCAGCACACCGTCGAGGCCGGCGACATCTGGCGCGCCTGCGTCACGACCGATGCCGCGATCAAGGACTGGGTCAAGCTTGCAGTCACGCGTGCCCGCGCAAGCGGCTTGCCCGCGGTCTTCTGGCTCGATGCCAAGCGCCCGCACGATGCCGAGCTCATCCGCAAGGTGCAGGCGTACCTGCCGCTTTACGACACGAAGGGCCTGGAGTTCCACACGCTCGATCCCAAGTCGGCCTGTGCGTTCAGCCTCAAGCGCATTCGCCAGGGCTTGGACACCATCAGCTGCACCGGCAACGTGCTGCGCGACTACCTGACGGACCTCTTCCCGATCCTTGAGCTGGGCACGAGCGCGAAGATGCTCTCGATCGTGCCGCTCATGGCTGGCGGCGGCCTCTTCGAGACGGGCGCCGGCGGCACCGCGCCACGCCACATCCAGCAGTTCATGCAGGAGAACAGCCTGCGCTGGGATTCGCTGGGCGAATTCATGGCGCTCGGGGCGAGCTTGGAGCACATGGCGCTCGTCACGGGCAGCACGCGCGCCAAGGCGATGGCCGAGGCGATGGACTGGGCGGTCGGCCAGTACTTGGTCAACAACAAGGCGCCGCAGCGCAAGGTTGGCGACCTCGACAATCGAGGCAGCCACTTCTACGTCGCGCTCTACTGGGCGCAGGCACTTGCGAAGCAGACGACCGATCCCGCGCTCGCGAAGGCCTTCGCCGGTCTCGCTGCAGACCTGACCGCGAATGAAGCGACGATCGTCGGCGAGCTCAACGCCGCGCAGGGCACGCCCGTCGACATCGGTGGCTACTTCCACCCCGATTGCGCGAAGGCTGATGCAGCGCTTCGGCCAAGCCAGACGCTGAACGCGATCCTCAAGGGCCAGGCGGTCGCCGCGCTGGCCTGAGCCCGTGGCGCCAGAGTCACCAGTCGCCGCGATCGAGCGCCTGCTCCGAGAGGGGCGAGCGCTTGACGCGTTGGCGCGCGGGCTGGGCATGCTGCGCGCCGAGGTCGCGCGACCGATCCGGGATCGCTACGTGCATGGAGCGCGCAGGCTGGCGCACCATGGTGCTTCGACAAGACGCTGCGGGCATGGCGATGGATGCCTGCGCTCGCGTGCGCGATGCCTGGCGCTCGGTTCATCCACATGCAGCGCGATCCGCGCGATATGGCGATCAGCATCCTGCTCTCGTACTTCCATCCGATCAACGACGGCTGGACGGCTTCGCTTGAGTCGATCCGTCGTGTGGTCGAGGTGGAGCGCGCGCTGTTGCCCGCGGCGCTCAAAGCCGGGGGATTCGCACACGAGTCGATCGTGTACGAGCGGTTGGTGGCGAATCCTGCGGAGCACGCCGAGCGCTGCTTGCGATTGCTCGGGCTCGAGGTGGATGCCGCCGTATTGGCACCCCAAGACAACCGCCGCGCCGTCTTCACCCTGAGCCACGAGCAGGTCAGGCGGCCGATCAACACGTCATCGATCGCCAGCTGGAAGAACTACGCCTTCGCGTTTGACGGCTCGTGGGATGCGCTCTCCGCCGCGCACGAGCGCGCGGTGAAGGGGTGATGGGCAGCTCAGAGCCGCGCCCGGTGACCACCCTCAGCTGCCCGCACCCGCCGCCGCGCCGCGCTGCTTGGCCACGCGCTCGACCTGGTCCAGGTACGACTGGATGTTCTCGCGCGGCTTGACCTGCTGCGCTGCACGCAGCAAGGGGAGCGCCTCGGCGTACTTGCCTTGGCTCACGAGCAGCTGCGCATGGCGCACCTTGGCATCGGCCTCGAACTTCTCGATCTTCGCGGCGGCTTCGTAGTTGAAGATCGCGCGATCTGGATCGCCGGTGCGCTGGTGGTACTGGCCGAGCAGGATCAGCGCCTCGCCGTCCATCGGATCGAGCGCCACGATCTCGGCGAGCACCTGGGCTTCTTCCTCGCCGGCACCCTTGGCTACGGCCAGTCGCGAGCGCAGTTTGAGCAGGTCCTTGCGATCGTTCGCGGAGAGGTCGTTGCCGTAGATCCGCTCCATGGCTGAGATGAGCGATTCGCTCTCGTCGTTCGCCTGGCGCGCGATGAGCACGCGGCACGCGCGGATGCCGCGCTCGGCGGGACCGCGCGGGGTCATCTCCATCGCGCGGCTGTAGCAGCGCACCGCGTCGGCGTAGAGGCCCTCGTTCACGTAGATGTCGCCGCACATGTTCAAGGTCTCGATCGTGGGCTTGCCCAAGCGATCGACGATCTCGTAGTTCTGGGCAGCCTTCATCGCCTGGTTGCTGCCGAGGTACGCGTTCGCCTGGAGCATCCAGAGGTCGACCGCCTCGGGGTTCTGCGCGATCAGGTCGCTCGTGAGCGTGATGGCATCGGGGTAGCGGCCCTGCTTGAAGAAGGCGCGCGCCAGGCCGAGCTTCCAGTCCTTGGTCTTGGGATCGAGCAAGATCGCCTGGCGGTAGGCCGACTCGGCGCCGAGCGGGTTGTCGGTGTTGCCGTAGCAGTAGCCGAGCAGGCCGAAAGTGACCGAGTCCTCGCCGCCGAGCTCGACGACCTTCTGCAGGGCCTCGATCGCCTGCGGGAACTCCGACTTGCGCACGTGGATCATGCCGAGGTTCTTCCACGCACGGCGGAACTTGGGGAACTTCTCGACCGTGCGGCGGTACATCGTGGCGGCATCGTCCAGCTGCTCACGCTGGAAGAACACGTTGCCGAGCGTGAAGTCGAACGCGGGGTTGCTCGTGTCGGTCAGGTTGGGGCGCAGGAGTGCGAGCGCCTCGTCCCACTTCTCGGCGGCGATCGCCTGCAGGATGCCGACCATCGCCATCTTCTCGGGATCGGTGAGCCCGCCCGGCTCGATGTCGGTCTCGGCCTGGTAGCTCTGCACCAGGTTCCACTGCCAGCGCACATCCTTCATGAGCTGCGCGAGCTCGGGTGGGATCGGCGGCGACTGCGGCGAGAGCGCCGGCGGCTCATACGCGATCGGCGCAGGTGGTTCGGCAGGCATCGACGGCTGCATGTTGGCGGCAGGGGCCTGCGAGGGGGCAGCGGTCGCGGCGGGCTTCGTCGTGGCCTCGGTGGCGGCCGGCTGTGCGGGTGCCTGCGCGAAGGCGGCAGCGAGCGTGATGGTCGTGATGGTGAACATGGGGGTCATCTCCGGTCGGTCACTTCTTCTTGGGGAACGTGATGGGAGCCATCATGCGGAAGCGCACGGGCTCGCCGTTGCGCTTGCCTGGCTCGAACTTCCAACTCTTGACGCAGTTGATCGCCACCTGGTCGAACGCCGAGTTGTTGCTGCGGCGGACCTTGGGTTCCTCGACGCGGCCCTGCTGGTTCACGACGAAGATGACCTGCACGGTCACGTTGTCGGACTGCAGCTTCTTCAGCGCCGCGGGCACGACGGGGCTCGACTGCGCGATCACGCGCGGCTTCTGGTCGAGGTCGCCCACGCTGAAGAGGCCGTCGACCTGATCGGCTTCCGCAGCCTGCTTCATGGCTGAGCCGAGGTTCACGGCGAAGTCGCCGCCGAATCCGCCAGCACCGCCAGTGCCGGGATTCAGCGCGAGTTCCAACTGCGAGAGATCGAGCGGCGGCGCTTCGTCCGCCAGCTTCGGCGGCTCCTGCTCCGGCGGCGGTTCCTCGGGCTTCTCTTCTTCCTGCTCGATCTCGGGTGGTGGCGGTGGCGGCGCGCTGATGCTCGCTTCCGAGAGCACCAGGTCATCCGGTGGCGTGCTGGTGATCGACTCGAGGATCGGCAGCGCCAGCAGAATGAAGATCGCCAGCACCACACCGCCAAGTACGGCGACCGTGCGGCGCGTTCCGATGAGGATGGCTGAGACGGCCTTCCGCATGCTCATTCCTTCGCGCTCGCGATGCTGACCTTCTGCGCTCCGCCGGCCTTGGCCTCATCCACGATGCGGATGAGCATGCCGGCAGGTGCGTTGGTGTCGGCCTGGATGATGACGGGAACCGGCTCCTGCGCGAGCATGCGGCGCACGAGCGTCTGCACGCCGTTCACACCGATCTCGCGCCCGCCGTAGACGACGTCGCCCTCGGGCGTGAGCGCGATGAGGATGCTGGTCTTCTCGAGCATCTTGGCGCTGGCGACGCGGGGCTTCTCGACCTCCACGCCGGGTTCCTCGACGAACGTGGTCGTGACGATGAAGAAGATCAGCAGGATGAAGACGCAATCGAGCATCGGGCTCATGTCGATGCCCGGGCCGTCGCCATCCTGCTTGGATTCCCTGAACTTGCCCATGTCAGCTGCCCCTGTTGGCGATGCTCACCTTGGTCGCGCCCGCCGAGCGCGCTTGGTCCATGACCTTGACCATGAGCCCCGATGGCGCCAGCCGCTCGGCCTGGATGACCACCGGCACGTCCTCGGTCGAGATCGCTCGCTTGACGATCGACGGCACGCGGTCGATCCCGATGGCCGCACCATCGTGGAGGATCGTGCCCTTGGCATCGACCACGAAGACGCAGTTGGGCTTCTGCTGGTTGCTCGCCGCCGCGGGCTGCGGCTTCTCGACTTCGATGCCACGCTCCTCGACGAAGGTCGTGGTGATGATGAAGAAGATCAGGAGGATGAAGACGCAGTCGAGCATCGGGCTCATGTCGATGCCTGGCTCGCCGCCTGAGTCGTCGCTGGATGAGGAGAACTTGCCCATGTCAACCGTCCTCCCCGGCCAGAAGGGGTTCGTCGTCGGCGTCGTCGTGCGTGTCTGCGTCGGCGCCTGCGGCCTCGTCGGCTGTACCGGCCTCGGCGTGGCGCAAGCAGAGCAGTCGCGCTCGATCGAGGCACTCCAAGGTCGCGTCCAGCCGCTGCTGCAGCGCGTAGTGGAAGAAGACGCCCGGAAGCGCAACGACCAGGCCGGCTTCCGTGGTGATCAGCGCCTCCGAAATGCCCTTGGCGATCGCGCCCATGGTCTGCTCGCCACCCGAGCCCGAAGCGAGCGCGCCGAACGTGGCGAGCATGCCCGTGACCGTGCCGAAGAGCCCCAGCAGCGGAGCGGTGTTCGAGCAGATCCGCATGATGCGCAGTTGCCGCTCGACGGGCTCAATGCTGGTCGTGGCGAACTCATCGAAGGTCGTGTCGACCGCAGCGCGCGAGCCACTGGTCGCTGCACGGCGCACGAGCCCACGAAGCCCGCCGTGACGCGCCGATGCCGGCGATGCGACCCAGCGAGCGAGCCCCCGATCGCCGCGCGGCCACAGTCCGCCGAACGCAAGCGTCAGGAGCACGTTCATCCCGACGGCGCACATGAGGAGCGCCACGAACCCGATCGCGTACATCGACGGTCCGCCGGCGTTCCAGATCTCGAGCGCGCGCTCGAGGGTGCTGGGCTGCATGACGAGGTTGGTCGTGGCGTCGTCCATCGATCAGGTGCCGGGCTGGGCCTGCTCGCGCTTGATGAGCGTGTTCATGAAGCTCAGGCCGGTCGCTTCCATGCGTCCGACGATGCCGCGGGCCTGGGCCGACAGGAACGCGTGCATGAGCAGGCAGGGGATGGCGACGATCAGGCCGTACTCCGTCGTGATGAGCGCCTCGGAGATGCCGCCAGAGAGCGTCTTCACGTCACCGGTGCCGTAGATCTCGATCATCTTGAACGTGTTCATGATGCCGGTCACCGTACCGAGCAGGCCGAGCAGCGGCGCTGCCGCCGCGCTGATCGCGAGGAAGGGGAGCATCGAGTTGACGCTCGTCTTCGTGCGAGCGACGACCTCGAACATCTGTTCTTCGATCGCGTCACGGGACGTGCCGAGCGCGTCGGTGCCCACCGCAACCATGCGGCCAGCGGGTCCGGCGAGCTTGCGCGCCAGCTCCTGCGCGCGGGCATCGTCGTGCTCCTCGATGGCCTTGAGCACGGCCTTGACGCGACGTCGGCTGGGCGTGCGCACGAAGAGCATCATGATCCACTTCACGATGCCCACGAGCCAGGCGATGCCGGCGACGATGCCGATGGGCCACATGACCGGGCCGCCCTTGGCGATGTGCTCCCAGAGCGACTCCTCGCTCTGGGCGATCTTGTTTGCGCTGCCGAGCGTGGGATCGAACGGCATCAGGCCGGTGCCTGCCACGAAGAAGTCGTTGCCGGCCTTGGCGAGCATCGGGTCGGCGAAGGGTGTGATGTTGGGTTCGAGCGAGCCGAGCTTCTGCTCGGCGGTGCCGACAGCCGAGCCGTCGTTGGCGTGGAAGATCGCGGTCGGACCCGTGACCACGAACGCGCCCTCGCGCACCGTTCCGCCCAGATCGACTGCCGTGCCATCGAAGCGAGTGCCGCCGAAGGCTCCCTCGATGCGATCCAGGGAGGCCTCGAGCGCCTTGAGCTGCGCTTCGAAGACCTGCTGCTTGGACTTGGAGGAGTCCTCAGCCGCGTTGCGGGCGCCTTCGAGCGGGGCGCGCCAGTGCTGCAGCTCGGCGATGTGCAGGCCCGTCTCCACGTTGCGCAGGTACTCGGTCATCAGATTGGAGAGGTAGGCGACCTCTTCCTGACGGCCCTTGATCTCGTTGGAGAGATTGGTCAGGTCCAGCGCACGGCTGTCGGCGACACGCTGCACCTGCTGCAGCTTCTGGCGCGCATCGATGAGCTGGTTTTCGAGTTCGCCGATGCGGCGTGTGAGCGGCACCTTTTCGGTGGCCACGCGCTCGCGCAGCACGCTCAGTTCATTGAGTGCCGCGGCGAGCTGGTTCTCGACCTGGCTCGAGGCGGCGGAGAAGGTCGGGCCAGCAGGCGCCTGCACAGGAGCCGCCGCGGGTGCGCCGGCAGGGGATTGCGCGAGGGTGATGGAGAGGATGGCGGTGATCATCAGCATGGTGGTGTTCCGTGGTCGGTCAGTTGCCCTTCAGCGGGATCGACACATACGCGGCGGGCTTCTCGTTCTTCAGGATGGCGACCATCTGGGCGATGGTCGGCGCGTTCTCGTTGGACTCGGTCCAGGTCCAGCCTTCCGGCGTGCCGCGGCCGATGCCTGCCACACGACCATTGGCGCCGACGTAGTAGCCCTGCGCCAGGCCGAGGTAGACGGTCGTGACCTCGAGCGTGGTGCCATCGGCGAGCTTGCGGATCTCGCTGGCCTGCGTGAGTTCGCGGTTGAACCGGTTGATCTCGTTCACGATCCCGATCACGTTCTGGAAGCGGACGGCCAGCGGCAGGCTCGAAGCTGCACCGTCTTCGGGCAGACGCTGTGCAAGCGGCTTGATCTTCTCGGCGAGCGGGGTCGGCAGCCGCTTCACGATGGCCTTGACGCGTGCTTCGATCGCACTGGCGACTGTGGCGAGCTGCGCCGAGGCATTCTTCAGCGTGCCTGCCTCCTGCGCGAGCGTGTCGCGCTTGCGGTCGGCCTCGGTGAGCGTGGCGTCGACTTCCTTGGTGCGGTCGGCGAGCGTCTTGAGCTCGCGATCCAGGACGTCGATGCGCGAGTCGAGCAGGTCCTTGCCCAGCGCCCAGTCGCGGCGTTCGACGCCGATCGTGCGGCGGGTCTCGACCCACTTCTCGAGCGCGTCGCGCGTGAGTTCGATGCGCTCGCGGACTTCGGCTTGCGCCGCGACCGCCGGGTCGATGGCGGGCGCCGGCGCTGCCTGCGGGGCAGCGGGCTGCGGTGCGGGAGCTGCCGTGGTCGCAGGTGCAGCGTTGGTCGCAGGTGCCTGCGTTGCGGGCGCGGCCGCCGGCTGCGGAGCTGCGGTCGGCGCGGCATCCTGTGCGACCGCAGTGAGCGAGGCCGCGAGCGCGGCGATGGGGAGGAGCGTGCGGATCGGGTGCATGGTCATGGTTCCTCAGAAGTCGATGCGATAGGTCAGGCCCAGCGAGAAGTCGATGCCCGCCGAGTAGGTGGACTGCAGGGTGTCGTTGCCGTCGATGCGGTAGACGGTCTGGATGTCGGGATTCGTCAGGTTCTTCGCCGCGAACGAGAGCGTGAGCCCGTCGATGATCCGCTGCTGGATCGTGACGTTGAGCGTCTCGAACGGGATCTGGTAGATGTCAGGCGTGATGGCCGTGGGGACGGATCCGCCGCCGCCGTTCGTGGACGCGCCGCTGATCAGCGTGTCGCCCTTGTAGGTCCAGAAGACGCCCAGCTGCGTACCCCACTCCTCGAATTCGTAGGTCACGTTGGCGTTGAGCAGGTACTCGGGCGTCTGGATCATGGGGCGCGAGCCCTGCGGCGATCCGAAGTCGACGAACTGCTGCTCCAGGTCATCGGGCAGCTCGGTCTCCGAGTTCAGGTAGGTCGCGTTGGCCCCGACCGCCAGGCCCTTCCACGCCTCGCCGATGATCTGCTCCATACCCACGCGCACTTCGCCTTCGAGGCCGAACAGCGTTGCGCTGTCGAAGTTGACGGGCGTGGTGTACTGGAAGCCGGTGCCGTAGCGGCCGATGTACTCGATGTTGTCGGAGATGTCCTTGTAGAAGGCCGAGCCCGAGAGCAGCCACTTCTCGAAGGGCGTCCAGTCCAGGCGTACGTCGTAGTTGTTCAGGCCGCTCATGCCCAGGTCGGGATTGCCGATGAAGATCGGGCCGGCCGCATACTCCTGCTGCAGGATCGGCGTGAGCTCACGGAACGTCTGTCGTGCCACGGTCTGCGCGAACGACGTGCGGAGGATCAGGTCTTCCTCGATGTTCCAGTTCCATCCGATCATCGGCAGGAGATCATCCTGGTTGTAGTTGGTGTCGCCGCCTGTTGCGAGCGGTCCGCCTGTTGCTGGGTTCAAGATGAAAGCGCTTGGCTCCCCATAGAGCGTCGTCTCGAGGAAGGTCGTCTCGACGCGGAAGCCGGTCACAATGTTCATCGTGTCGTTGATCGGCATGTCGATCATGGCATACCACGCCGTGATCAGCTGTGCGCCGTCGTAGTCGACGTCGGGGTAGGGAGGTCCCGCATAGACGGGGTGGTCCTCATCCGGGAAGACGGCGCTCCATGGATCGTCCCAACCCGCCTGGTAGCCCTGGCCGAAGGTCGGCGAGGTCGGATCCAGAATGAAGCTGTTCTGGTCGAAGGTGCGGGCGACGTTGTCGTAGAAGCCGCCGAACTTGAGGTAGCCCTCACGGTCATTCCACTGGCTGAAGGGAACCTTCAGGTTCAGCGCGGCCTGCGTACTGTTCTCGTTGATGTACTTCTCGATGTGCTGCAGGTTGCCGAGCGAGAAGGTCGCCGGTGGGTTGAGCGGCGTCCAGCCGCCAGTCGTGAAGATCGGCGGATCACCGATCGGCACGAGCGGCTGCCACGCGGCGTTGAACTGCACCTGATCGGGCTGATTCAGCTGCGCATCGCTCACGGAGAAGCGCCAGTCGACCACGGGCGCCCCCC
>Ga0194133_10008372_pt1 | contig 12077 bp, 11 predicted proteins | sample TA2KigOf40mmetaG_FD_155448 | JGI IMG/M metagenome (GOLD analysis project Ga0194133, IMG submission 155448) | Freshwater microbial communities from Lake Tanganyika, Tanzania - TA2015055 Kigoma Offshore 40m | ecosystem: Environmental > Aquatic > Freshwater > Lake | place: Tanzania: Lake...
CCATCGCCCCCGGTCCGCTGCTCGCGGTGAACACCGTGTACTGGCTGCGAAACACCGAGCGCAGCGCATTGAGGATGCGCTCCTCGTCGTCCACGAACAGCAGTTTCGCCTTCTTGCCACCCGTGTCGAAAGTCGGCTCCACCGCGCCGGCCGCCGGCGATGGCGCCGCGGCTGCCGGATTCAGCGTCGGCACGCCGAGGCCGGCGATGACACGGGCGGAGCTGACCAGGCCCTGGTCGAGCCGCTGCGTGGTGACATCCTCGGGCGGCGTGGCTTCAGCCGGTTTTGCGCTGCGCAGGCTGGCGGCGATGCCCTGGACGAAGCCCAGTGCGAAATCGCGCGCGGTCTGGAAGCGGTCCTCGCGCCGTTTCGCCAGCGCCTTCTGCACCGCCCAGTCGAGCTGGGCCGAAATCTTCGGGTTGAATTCAGAGGGATTGCGCGGCACCTCGCTGATCACCTGGCGCATGATCTCGACATTGCTCCCGATGAAGGGCTTGCGTCCGGCGAGCAGCTCGTAGGCGATGACGCCGGCGGCATACAGGTCGGTGCGCGAATCAGGCTCGTCGCCGGTGAACTGTTCCGGCGACATGTAGCCGGGCGAGCCCATGATCTCGCCAACCTGGGTCAGCGACGAGGTGTCGATGTGGGCGATGCCGAAGTCGCTGATCTTGATGCGGCCGTCGTCGTTGATCAGCAGGTTCGAGGGCTTGATGTCGCGGTGGACCACGCCCTGGGCGTGGGCGTAGCCGAGACCGTCGAGCAGCTGGCGGATGATCTCGCCGATTTCCTGCAGCTCGAAATTCGCCTTGTTCTGCAGGTGGTCGTAGAGCGACTTGCCGTTGACCAGTTCCATCACGATGAAAGCGAGGTTTTCATCCTCGCCATAGTCGTAGATGGCCGCAATGCGCGGATGGGTCAGCCGGCCGACGGCCTGGGCCTCATGGCGGAAGCGGGCAATCGCGTACTGCAGTTCCGAGGGATCCATCGCTGACTTGGTGATGGTCTTGATCGCGACCTGGCGGTGGATCGCCGGATCAAAGGCGCGGTAAACCACGCCCATGCCGCCGCGGCCGAGCACCCCCTGGATCTCGTACTTGCCGATCTTGTCGGGGTAGCCCTTGTTCATTGCAGCGCCTCGGGTTCCGGCGGCACCAGCGGCAGCACGATGGTAAAGGTGGTGCCCTTGCCGACGGTTGAATCCACGCTGATCCGGCCGCCATGCTGTTCAACGATCTCGTACGAAATCGACAGCCCGAGCCCGGTGCCCTTGCCCACCGGCTTGGTGGTGAAGAAGGGGTCGAAGATTTTCGACATGATTTCGGGCGGGATGCCTTTGCCGTTGTCGGCGATTTCCACGGCAACGTGGCCGTCGTCGACGGTGCGCGTGCGCAGCGTGATCTCGCCGCCGGTGGCATCGGTTGCCTGCGCCGCATTGTTGATCAGGTTGAGAAACACCTGGTTCAGCTGCGAGGGCGAGCAGGTGATGGCCGGAATGTCGCTGAACTACTTGTTCACCTTCAGGTGCTTCAGCTCGTGCTTGGCCAGCAGCAGCGCGCTCTGCAGGCCCTCATTGAGGTTGAAGCTCGACACCTTGCTGCGGTCGAGGCGGCTGAAATTCTTCAGGTTGAGCACGATCTCGGAGATCTGGTCGATGCCGTACAGGCCGTCGCCGGCGAGCTGCCCGAGTTCGGCCAGCGCCTGCTGCTCGGCAAAATGGTTGACCAGCTCCCGCACCGACAGGTATTTGGCCTGCAGGGTGGCCGGGTCCGGGCTTCCGGCCTCCATCAGCTTGAGCAGCTTGTTGGTTTCGACGATCAGTTTTTTCACTTCCGGCAGTTTCGTGGCGACGGACCCCAGGCTGTTCTTGACATAGGCCAGCGGCGTGTTGATCTCGTGCGCGATGCCGGCAACCATCTGGCCCAGGGAAGACATTTTCTCAGTCTGGATCAGCTGCGCCTCCGACTCCTTGAGCTGGGTCAAGGCGTCAGAGAGTTCGCGCGTGCGCTCCTCCACCCGGGATTCGAGCAGGCGGTAACTCAGCGCCAGTTTCGACAGCAACCAGCCGATCAGGATCAGCATCGCACCCGCATAGGCGATCAGGTAGATGCGGTAGCGTTCGCTGTTGATCTGCGTTTCTGCGGTTTCGGCACTGAAGGCGTCGGTGAGGCTGTCGATGCGCGGACCGGCCGAGGCGAGCGCAATGCGGCGGAACAGCTCGTCCTCCACCGGCTTGGCACCCAGAACCTGCTGCACGGTCGCGTCCATGCGCGCCAGGCCCTCGCGCAGGCCCTGGGGCATGCCGTTGCCGGCCTGACGCAGATCGGCGGCGAATGTCTCGACGTTCTTGCGCTCTTCCTCGGTGGGGTCGGCGGCGTAGCGCACCACATGCGCGAACAGCAGCGCCGCGGTGCTTTCCACTGCGACCAGGCGCTCGCGCTGCGGCACCGCCTGCCAGGCGCCGCGTACCAGCCCGGCGACCTCGGTGTCGAATTCGACGATTTTGGTGAGCGCGGCGGACACAGTCGCAGCGGCGGCGCGATGGCGGTTGAGCAGTTCGGTTTTCTGTTCGAAAGCCCGCGTCAGCTCGGGCAGGCCGCGTTCAAGCACGGGGCTGTTGACCTCGGTCGCCGCGGTTTTCAGCCGTCGCAGCAGGTCCGGCACGCGGTTGTTCTGGGCCGCGGCTGCGCTTTCCCGCCCAGCGGCGACCTCGATTCGGGAGCGCAGCACCTCGATATCCCAGCGGCCGTCGATTTCCCTGAGTTCGCGCAGGTAACCGAGGATTTCGCTCTGCTGTCGGTAGTCGACGCCCTGGCTTCTCAGGTATAGGAAGCCGAGCAGCCCGATCAGCGCCGCCGCCGCAGCGGCCATACCCAGCATGCGCAGGTTGTGCTGCAGGCCGCCGCCGAACAGTGTGGCTGCCCCGTTTTTCAGCGACGACAGATTGATGTGAAGCGCGGGTTTTTTCATCCGTTCGGTCCGTTCTCACCAAACTCATTCGCCAAGATAGGCCTGGCGCACCTGCGGGCTTGCCAGCAGGGCGGGCGCGCTGTCGGCGAGCACGATGCGGCCGCTTTCCATCACGTAGCCGCGGCTGCCGGTTTCCAGCGCCAGCTTTGCATTCTGTTCGACCAGCAGCAGCGTTACGCCCTCGTCGGCTATCGCGCGCACTGTCTCGAAAATCTTCTGCACCATCAGCGGCGCGAGTCCCATGCTCGGCTCGTCGAGCAGCAGCAGCTTCGGCCGCGACATCAGCGCGCGCCCGATCGCCAGCATCTGCTGCTCGCCGCCCGACAGCGTGCCGGCCAGTTGGGTCTTGCGCTCGGCCAGGCGCGGAAACAGCGCGCAGACCCTGTCCAGATCGTTGCGGATTTCGTTGCGATCATTGCGGATGTAGGCGCCCATGGCCAGATTCTCGGCAACGGTCAGGCGCGGGAACACGCCGCGACCTTCGGGCACCAGAGAGAGCCCCTTTCGGACCAGATGATACGCCGGTTTGCCGGTGACATCGTCGCCACCATAGCGCAGCGTGCCCGAGTGTGGCCGCAACAGCCCCGCCAGTGCCTTCAGGGTGGTGGATTTGCCCGCGCCATTGGCCCCGATCAGGGCGACGATTTCCCCGGCCGCCACCCGGAGGTCGATGCCCTTGACCGCACGGATGCCGCCGTAGGCGACTTCGAGTCCTCGCACTTCGAGCAATGCCGGGGCGCTCATGCGAAAGCCCCGCCGAGGTATGCCTCGATCACCCGCGGATCGCGCTGTACCTGTTCCGGGCTGCCCGCCGCGATTTTCTCGCCGTAGTCGAGCACGGCGACCTGGTGTGACAGGCCCATCACCAGATTCATGTCGTGCTCGATCAGCAGCAGCGTGATGCCGCTGAAAAGAATGCGCTCGAGCAGCGCGCGCAGCGCTGCGGTTTCAGTGGCGTTCATGCCGGCGGCCGGCTCGTCGAGCGCAAGCAGCTTCGGTTCAGTCGCCAGCGCGCGCGCGATTTCGAGGCGGCGCTGGTCGCCGTACGGCAGGTCGCGTGCGATGTCGCCGGCACGTTGTCCGAGCCCGCAGTAATCCAGCAGTTCATGCGCCCGCGCGGCGATCGCGTGTTCCTCCGCGACCGCGGCGCGGCTGCGCAGGACCGCGCCCAGCACCCCGCCGTCCGAGCGCAGGTGGCGGCCGACCATCACATTCTCGAGCGCGGTCATGCTGCCGAAGAGGCGGATGTTCTGGAAGGTGCGGGCAATGCCGCGCGCGGCGATCGCGTGCGGTTTGAGGCCGTCAATACGCGCGCCGTCGAGCAGGATTTCCCCACCATCCGGGCGGGCTAGGCCGGTGAGCATGTTGAACAGCGTGGTCTTGCCGGCGCCGTTGGGGCCGATCAGGCCGAAGATCTCGCCGCGGCGCACGCTGAACGAGACCGAGGACAGCGCTGCCAGGCCGCCGAAGCGCTTGCTGATGCCCCTGGCTTCGAGCAGCACCTCAGTGTCCATGCGCGGCCTCCCGTGGTGCAGGCGGCGCTCGCCGGCGTGCCGGCCACAGGCCCTCGGGGCGCAGCAGCATCATCAGCACCAGCGCGAGGCCGAACAGCAGCATGCGCAGGTCCGCGGGGTCGATCAGCACCTCGCCCAGCCAGCGCTGCTGCAGCGGGCCGATGTAGCGCAGGGCCTCGGGCAGCGCGGTGAGCAACACGGCGCCGAGCACCACACCGGCGACGTTGCCCATGCCGCCGAGCACCACCATGCACAGCACCATGATCGAATCGATCAGGTGAAAACTCTCCGGGCTGACGAAGCCCTGGAAGGCGGCAAACAGGCCGCCGGCAACGCCGCCGAAGCTGGCGCCCATGGCGAAGGCGAGCAGCTTCAGGTTGCGGGTGTTGATGCCCATCGCCGAAGCTGCAAGCTCGTCCTCGCGGATCGCCACCCAGGCGCGGCCGATGCGGGAACGTTCCAGGCGCAGCGAGATGATGATGGTGAGCACCGCGAAGAGCAGGAACACGTAGTAGTAGTTGTGCACCGCGGAGAAGGTGATGCCGGCGATCTCGTGGGTCCGGGCCAGAGAAAAATCGCCGAACCGGATCGGGTCGATCAGCGTGATGCCCTGCGGGCCGTTGGTGATGTTGACCGGGCGGTTCAGGTTGTTCAGGAACACGCGGATGATCTCGCCGAAGCCCAGCGTGACGATGGCGAGGTAGTCGCCGCGCAGGCGCAGGGTCGGTGCCCCCAGCAGGATGCCGAACAGGGCCGCCAGCGCCGCACCCAGCGGCAACAGCAACAGCACCGGCCAGTGGATGCCGAATTGCGGACTCGCGAGCAGCGCATAGCTGTATGCGCCCACCGCGAAAAAGGCGATGTAGCCGAGATCGAGCAGGCCGGCGAAGCCGACCACGATGTTCAGGCCCAGCGCCAGCATCACGAACAGCAGCGCCACGGCAAGAATGCGCACCCAGCTGCGGCCGAGCAGGGCCTCGGTGGCGAAGGGCAGCGCCAGCAGCAGCATGGCGATGCCGATCCACAGCGCCCAGCGCCAGCGGTTGTCGGCGAGGATCATGCGCGGTCTCCGCCGTGGCGGCCCAGAAGGCCGGAGGGCCGCAGCACCAGCACCAGCACCAGCACCAGGAAGGCAAACACGTCGCGGTAGTTGCTGCCGAAGACGCCGCCGGTGAGATCGCCGATGTAGCCGGAGGCGAGGCTTTCAATGACGCCGAGCAGCAGCCCGCCCAGCACGGCGCCGCCGACGTTGCCGATGCCGCCGAGCACCGCGGCGGTGAAGGCCTTCAGGCCGAGCATGAAGCCCATGAAGTAATGGCCGATGCCGTAGTAGAGCACCACCATCAGGCCGGCGACCGCGCCGATCGCCGAGCCGATGACGAAGGTCCAGGCGATGACGATGTCGGTGTTTACACCCATCAGCCCGGCCACCTCGGGATTCTGCTCGGTGGCGCGCATCGCACGGCCCATGCGGCTTGCCTGGATGAACCACAGCAGCAGCGCCATGATTGCGCAGGCCAGCCCGAAGATCGCCAGCTGCAGCGTCGTGACCTGCGCGCCGGCGATGTTGATCGCCGCCGGTTCAAACAGTTTCGGCAGCGCGATGTACTGCTTGCCCCAGATCAGCGCCGCGGTGTACTGGAGCAGGATCGAGACGCCGATCGCGGTGATCAGCGGTGCGAGCCGCGGCGCGCGCCGCAGCGGCCGGTAGGCCACGCGCTCGATCGACACGCCGAGCAGGCAGCAGACCAGGATCGCGCAGCCGCCGGCGAGCACCAGTGCGAGCGGCGCCGGTACTCCGGCAGCGGCAAGGGCCTGCACCACGGTCAGCGCCACCAGCGCGCCGACCATGGTGATGTCGCCGTGCGCGAAGTTGATCAGGCCGAGGATGCCGTAGACCATGGTGTAGCCGAGCGCGACCAGCGCATAGATGCTGCCTAGCACCAGGCCGTTGACCAGTTGTTGCGCGAAAATTTCCATCGCCGGAATTTGCGACCCCGGAGACGGCAACGGCACCCGATGCGGGTGCCGTTGTCCGGAACGGAGCGGGTGGCTTTACTTTTTCGCGGCGGCGGCAGCGGGTGCTGCCGGTGCAGTGGCCGCAGGGGCTGAACCCGCGGGGGCGGTGGCCGCCGGCGCGGAGCCGGCCGGTGCCGCCGCGGCGGGCGCTGCGGCATCGCCTTCCGGCTTCACGATTTCAAGCGGCTCCCACTGGCCGCCCTTGACCACGTAGATGGTGATCGGGCCGTTGCGCAGGTCGCCCTTGTCGTCGAATGCAATGGGACCGATCACACCCTGATAGCTGGTCTTGCCGATTTCGGGCAGGAACTTCGCGGGTTCGGTGGAGCCCGCACGTTTCATCGCATCGATGATCACCATCACGGCGTCATAGCCCATCGGCGCGAACAGCTCGACTTCCTGGTTGAACTTGGCCTTGTATTTCTCGAGGAAAGCCTTGCCGCCGGGCATCTGGTCCTTGGGCAGGCCCGGGATCGACGCCATCGCACCCTCGGCGGCGTTGCCGGCGAGCTTGATGAAGTTCGGCGTCTGCATGCCGTCGCCGCCGATGAATCTTGCCTTGATGCCGAGGTCTTTCATCTGCTTGACCATCGGACCGGCCTGCGGGTCGATGCCGCCGAACATGATCAGGTCGGGCTTGCGGCCCTTGATCTTGGTCAGGATCGCCTTGAAGTCGGTGTCCTTGTCGGTGGTGTGTTCACGCGCGACGACCTTCATGCCCAGCGATTTCGCGGTGGCTTCGAAGTTGTCGGCGAGGCCCTGGCCGTAGGCGGTGCTGTCGTCGATCACGGCGACGGTCTTGGCGCCCAGCGTCTTCGCGGCAAAGCGTGCCAGCGTCGGGCCCTGCTGGCCATCGTGTGCCACCACGCGGAAGGTGGTCTTGAAGCCCTGCTCGGTGTACTTGGGATTGGTCGAGGACGGGGAGATCTGCGGGATGCCGGCATCGGAATAGATTTTCGAGGCCGGGATCGAGGCGCCGGAGTTGAAGTGACCGATCACCGCGGCAACCTTGGCATCGACCAGTTTCTGTGCGACGGTGGTCGCCTTGGTCGGATTGGCTTCGTCATCTTCCGCGACGAGTTCGAACTTCACTTTCTTGCCGCCGATTTCGATGTTGGCGGCATTGGCATCCTCGATCGCGAGCTGCACGCCGTTGCGGATATCGATGCCGATGTGCGCCTGCGGACCGGTCAGCGGCGAGGCCGAGCCGATCTTGACGGTGATCACCTCCGGCGGCTTCGGTGCCTCCTTGCCGCAGGCGGCGAGCAGTGCGGCGGCTGCAAGTGCAGCGAGGGCATGGCGCATCTTCGGTTTGTGCATGACGGGCTCCGGGGCGGTTCAGGTGGGATGGACTTTGGTCGACTTGAATTAACTTGTTGTTACTGAAAGGATTTTCCCGATTATGGTGGGGGTCTGCAATGCTGTCAATTTCAGTATTGGATGGCCAAGAAAAAGCCGGCTGATGCCGGCTTGATCAAGGCGCAGATTACTGCGGACTTATTTGATGGCGAGGATCCACTGCACGATGGCCCGCGCATCCTCTTCCTTGACATGCGCACTGGGCGGCATCGGCACCGAACCCCAGACACCGGAACCGCCGGAACGGATTTTCTTGACCAGCATGGCTTCTGCGCCCTTGTCGTTGCGGTATTTGGCCGCGATGTCCTTGAAGCTGGGGCCAATGTTCTTGCGGTCGGTGGCGTGGCAGGTCATGCAGCCGCTGGACGAGACAAGTTTTTCGTTGGCATAGGCTTGGCCGGCGGCGAGCAGGCCGATGAGGGCGAAGGCTAGGGCTGCAGTTTTCATCAGGGCTCCGGATGGGGCGTCAAAAGTCGCGATTGTAGCCGAAGCCAGCCCGGCTCCGGCGGATGCCGGTGGCTGCACCGGACACGCGGATACGATATAACTATCTGATTTAATTAATAATTCTATTTGGGCAGACCATGATCCGGCTGCGGCCCTGGCGCACTGGCCAGGGCCGGGACACCGGCCTCAGTCGGTGACCGCGCCCTTGCTTGCGCTGGACACCTGGCGCGTGAACTTGGCCAGCACGCCGCGGGTGTAGCGCGGCTTGGGCTGCTTCCATTTCTTTTTCCGCGCCGACAGCTCCTTGGCCGGCACATTGAGCTCGATCAGCCGCTTGTGGGCATCAATGGTGATCGAATCGCCATTCTTCACCAGCGCGATTGGACCACCCTCGAAGGCTTCCGGTGCGACATGCCCAACGACCATGCCCCAGGTGCCGCCGGAGAAGCGGCCGTCGGTGATAAGACCCACCGATTCGCCCAGGCCCTGGCCGATCAAGGCGCCGGTTGGCGCGAGCATCTCCTGCATGCCGGGACCGCCCTTGGGGCCCTCGTAGCGGATCACCACCACATCACCGGCCTTGATCTTTTTCGCCATGATCGCCTTCATGCAGGCGGCTTCGGAGTCAAACACGCGCGCGGGTCCGGTGATCTTCGGCGACTTGAGGCCGGTGATCTTGGCAACGCAGCCTTCCGGCGCGAGGTTGCCCTTCAGTATGGCGAGATGACCGTGCTTGTAGAGCGGGTTCGACCACGGCCGGATCACGTCCTGGTCGGCGCGCGGGGTGTCGGGCACGTTTTTCAGTTCTTCGGCGAGCGTGCGGCCGGTGATGGTCAGGCAGTCACCGTGGAGCAGGCCCTGCCTGAGCAGCATCTTCAGCACCTGCGGCACGCCGCCGGCGCGGTGGAAATCAACTGCGACATAACGGCCCGAAGGTTTCAGGTCGCAAAGCACCGGCACCTTCTTGCGCACGCGCTCGAAATCGTCGATGGTCCATTTCACCTGCGCGGCATGGGCGATCGCAAGGTAGTGCAGCACCGCGTTGGTCGAGCCGCCGGTGGCCATGATCAGCGCGACCGCATTTTCGATCGACTTGCGGGTGACGATGTCGCGCGGTTTGATGTCCTGCCTGATCGCGTTGACCAGCACGCGCGCGGATTCCGCGGCGGAGTCGGCCTTCTCCGGGTCGGGCGAGGCCATCTGCGAGGAGCCGAGCACGCTCATGCCCAGTGCCTCGAAGGAAGAGGACATCGTGTTCGCGGTGTACATGCCACCGCAGGCCCCGACCGAGGGGCAGGCGTTTTTCTCGATGCCGATGAAATCCTCGTCGCTCATCTTGCCTGCGGCGTAGGCGCCGACCGCCTCGAAAGCACTGACTATGGTCAGGTCCTGGCCTTTCCATTTGCCGGGCTTGATGGTGCCGGCGTAGACGTAGATCGCGGGCACGTTCATGCGCAGGATCGCGATCATGCCGCCGGGCATGTTCTTGTCGCAGCCGCCGCACACCAGCACCCCGTCCATCGCCTGGCCATTGACCGCGGTTTCTATGCTGTCGGCAATGACTTCGCGCGACACCAGCGAGTATTTCATTGCCTCGGTGCCCATGCCGATGCCGTCGGTGATGGTCGGCACACCGAACATCTGCGGCATCGCGCCCGCGGACTTCAGTGCCGCAATCGCGCGATCCACCAGCGGCTGGATGCCGGCATTGCAGGGATTCATGGTCGAGTGGCCGTTGGCCACGCCGACGATGGGTTTCTCGAAATCACCGTCACCGAAACCGACTGCGCGCAGCATGGCGCGGTTGGGCGAGCGGGCGACGCCCGCGGTGATCAAATGGCTGCGTCTGTTCAGCGGCATGCAACATTCTCCGGGATGCGTGGTGGGCATGAGGCGCCCGCAGGCATGGGCGGGGGCCGCGTATAATCCGGGGCCATTTTATCGTATCCCTCCACGATTCCTCCCATGTTCGTGCATCCTGAGTTCGACCCGGTGGCGCTGCAGCTCGGGCCGCTGGCCCTGCGCTGGTACGGCCTGATGTACCTGCTCGGCTTTGCCCTGATCTGGCTCGCCGGCCGCTACCGCATTGACCGCGCCCGCGACGGCGTGTGGACGCGCGGTGACCTCGACGATGCGCTGTTCTACGGCATTCTCGGCACCATCATCGGCGGACGCCTGGGCTATGTGCTGTTTTACAAGTTCGGCGAGTATGTCGCGGCCCCGTGGAAGGTGTTTTATGTCTGGGAGGGCGGCATGTCCTTCCATGGCGGTTTCCTCGGCGTGGTGATCGCGATGTTCTGGTTTGCGCGCACGCGCCGCCAGGACTGGCTGCGCATCACCGATTTCATCGCGCCGCTGGTGCCGCTTGGGCTGGGTGCCGGCCGCATCGGCAACTTCATCAATGCCGAGCTGTGGGGGCGTCCGACGGACCTGCCGTGGGCGATGGTGTTTCCCAACGTTGACCGCGTCGCGCGGCATCCTTCACAGCTCTACGAATTTGCGCTGGAGGGCGTGTTGCTGTTCGTGCTGCTGTGGTGGTTCAGCATCAAGCCACGTCCGCGCGGTGCCGTGTCGGCGCTGTTCCTGATCGGCTACGGCGTGTTCCGTTTCGGCGTCGAGTACACGCGTGAACCCGACAGTTTCCTCGGCGAACTCGCCTTGGGCATGACCATGGGCCAGTGGCTGTCGCTGCCGATGGTGGCGGGCGGCGCCGCCCTGCTTGCCTGGTCGCTGCGCGGCGCACGCCGCCGCTGAGCGGCGCCGGTCAGTTCAGGGTTTTCCCGGCTGCCGATCCCGGCCGCTGCGCCGCGCGGCGGTCGAGCAGGCGCTGGAAGTTGGCGTGCGAGGCGAGATGCAGGTAGCAGCGCGCGAGCGCGCCGGACTGCGCCAGGGACTTCAGTGTTTCCGCCGGCAGCGCATGCAGTTTTTCTTCCGCCACCCGGTACATGCCGGTCAGCGTCAACGGCTGTTCGCCCGCCGGCGCGGCCTGGGCGCTGAAAGGCTCGAACAGCTGCAGTTCAGCCAGGCGCCGCGTCATCTCGTCGGTGCGCGCTAGGTCGGCTTCAAATTCGAACAGCAGCTTGCTCTGCGCCTGACAGGCCGGCAATGGTTCGCCGCTGGCGTCAAACAACGCAACCCCGTCATCGGCAACGGCTGATTTCTAGACGCAGGCGACCCGTTCGTTCTGCTCCTTGCCGTCCACCGAGACCCGCGTCATGCAGAAGGGGTGGCGCCGGACATAGGCCGGCAGATAGCTTGCGGGCTCCCATTGGCCTGCGGCGCCGACAAACAGGTTCTGTCCTGCTTCGATGCCGAACAGCGCCATCGCCACGAAGCTGCGGCCCTGATCGCCGGAAATGAAGGTGATCGGGTAGTCGCGCTGGGCAAGGGCGAACTCGCTGAAGGACAGCGGCAGCGCCGCCAGCCCGCGCAACGCAGCCGGCACCGCACGGCCCGACTGCAGGCGCACTTTCTGCGTTTTGGTGAGCGGCACGATGTTCTGGTAGCCGTAAGGGGGCTTGATGTCCATGGCGGAATTCCGGTGGGGTGTCGCGCGGATTATAGGGCGGTTTCCCGGGGGCAATTTGCCGCAGGGCGGGGGAGCGGGTAGAATGCGCCGCTCTTTTCGGGGTGGTAGCTCAGCTGGGAGAGCGTCGCGTTCGCAATGCGAAGGTCGGGAGTTCGATCCTCCTCCACTCCACCAATCCCTAACGCCTGACCGTTCTCGGTTGGGCGTTTTCATTTGCGCGCGGCCCGCGCCACGCGGGGTTC
>Ga0194133_10008373_pt1 | contig 12076 bp, 10 predicted proteins | sample TA2KigOf40mmetaG_FD_155448 | JGI IMG/M metagenome (GOLD analysis project Ga0194133, IMG submission 155448) | Freshwater microbial communities from Lake Tanganyika, Tanzania - TA2015055 Kigoma Offshore 40m | ecosystem: Environmental > Aquatic > Freshwater > Lake | place: Tanzania: Lake...
AATCTTTGAGGCCCAAGGACCCGTAGGGATGGGCATTGGACAAAGCGTAAGGAAGCCTGTTGATTCCTTTGTGCGATGCACCGGAGGGATCACGGCCCGCCAACACAAATTCAATGCGGGTATCCGCACCAGCTGGATGGGTGTTGAAGCCCCTGGTCCCCGCCTTGCGTCGGAAATCATAATTCAACGCCAGCATCTGGGCTTGAATTTGCTCATCCGAAATATTGGATCCCTGCCCAATCACCGAGTCCTCGGGCCTGTGCATCACGTGAAAAACGACCGGGATCCGAATCAAGGAATCTTGCGTTTCGGGGGAAAGACCAAGGCTCGTTAGGTCCCCACCCCTACGTTGGCGATGCTCCTGGTAGTGCTGAAAGACCACGCTGTCCCTTTGCATTTGCTCGATCAACCGTGAATGGCCACAGCGAGGCGGTCGGTTTTGAGGTTCTGCGATCAAACCCTGGGCATAAACCCAGTCCAAAAGCTGGAGAAAGAAAAAAGTTGTTACAATCCATGTTTTCATAGGAGGGCGCGTCAAGATTAGGGCATGATAGATCAATCCACTACCACGTATTGGTAAACATTGCCCAGATGTTGTTCAAACAATATTTGTTTACCGGCAAGCAAACCGCTGCGCATTTTGTCCGATTGATGCATCAAGGTCCAAAGGGACAAACCTTCGGTCACCTGAATTCCAAAATTGGTCAAGAGGATGTCCTGAACGGGAAGCCGCTTGTAAGGATCGTTGTCCACGCAGAGACTGAAGGATACCGCGGTGTGGCGGGCCAGGTTGGCTTTGAGCCCCTGGTCGTACAAAGCTTTGTAGATCATGGCCAAACCTTCCTCACCGACGAAAGAGAAATCCTTCGAAACCATTTCCAGCAAACATTGATTTTTCTTGACAATCACACAAGGTGAGAAACGGCCTTGGTCTTGCATTTCCCCAATAACGGTGCCACCCTCGTCAGGATTCAGAAAGGAACGGACCCGCAGGGGGATGCCTTTGTTCTGCAAGGGCTGTATGGTGCGTGGATGAATTACCGAGGCCCCGTAATAGGTCATTTCCACCGCCTCGCGGTAGGTCAAGGAAGGAAGTATCCTCGCCATGGAGAACAAACGGGGATCGGCATCCATCACCCCCGCGACATCTTTCCATACACAGACTTCCTGAGCATCAAGCGCATAGGCCAATACCGAAGCCGTGAAATCCGAGCCCTCTCGGCCCAAAGTCGTTCGTAATCCACTCACCGCATCTTGACCCATAAAGCCCTGGGTCAGTACACAGGTCCCGGAAATTGGAGGAGCCGCTCCACGATGCAAAGCATCAAAGGCCTTTACATTCGTCACCGTTGCCTCCCATTGAATACGGGCATCTCGCCAGGTGGCATCGGTCACCAGCAAATCGCCTGCATCTACCCAGGTATGAGCGAAGCCTTGAATTTCAAAATAAGCCGAAACCAATGCCGTCGAAATCAATTCGCCATAGACCACAATTTGATCGTACAAACAATTGTAGGGGACCTGCTTGGCCCTCATGCCCTCCAAGTCCGCCTTGAGCTTGGCCATCCAATGCTCCAAAACATCCATTAGACGTTTTGAATCCGTGGTATTGACAGGCAGTGGAAGAATTCGGGCCTGATGGGCTTCGTGCAATTGCCCCAGTATTTCCATGGCCTGCGGCCACTGGTCGCGATGCACCGCCTGAACCAAGGTCTCGAGTTGGTTGGTGGTTTTGCCCATCGCCGAAACGACCATCCACAACGGCCCCTCACCGTATTTGCAGACCAAACGATAAACCCTGGCGATGCCTTCCGCATCCTGGACCGATGCACCCCCAAATTTAAAAACGCGCATGGTTCGAATTTAGGAGGATTGATACCGTTGAAGGTTGGAACCACTTAGGCGATAAGGCCACCAATTGCGGAGCTGATCCGCGCCCATTGCCGTATAAAAAACATGGGCCGCCTCGTTCCAATCCAAAACCATCCATTCCACCCGGTCCATTTGCCGGTCAGCGGCCAGGCGAAAGACCTCCTCGGCCAATAGCCGGCCCACCCCCTTGCGGCGATGTTCTTGGCGTACCACCAAATCTTCCAAAAAAAGGCAAGGCCCTCGCCACGAAGAATACTTGGTGTACACCATAGCCATTCCCATGACTCCATCTGTAGTTGATTCCGCCAAGACCACTTCAAACAAAGGGGGGCTTTGTTCAAATCCGTGTTGCAACAAATCTTTGGGTGTGAGCACAAAGGCCTCGGGCTCCCTCTCGAAGGCCGCCAATTCAGCAATCAGGGAATGAATTACCGGCACATCGTCGGGGCAAGCCATACGCAGGTTGATTACGCTCATCCCCACTGTATTTCGGGCTCTTGGCCGGTACTGCTCAGATGACCCCAGGTTTTGTCCCGAATATAATCGCAAGTCACCCCAGGGGCCCGCTCCAAGAGCACAAAACCCGCCTGATCAAAGCCAAATACCCCCAACTCGGTCACCACTTTGCGAACGCAGGCCAGGCCGGTGATGGGCAAAGTGCAACGGGGTAGCAACTTCGACTCCCCGGCTTTGTTGACATGCTGCATCGCGACCACGATATTCCGGGCCGAGGCCACAAGGTCCATGGCCCCTCCCATCCCTTTGACCATTTTGCCGGGAATTTTCCAATTGGCTATATCGCCGTTCTGCGCAACTTCCATGGCCCCCAGCACCGTGAGGTCCACTTTACCGGAGCGTATCATCCCAAAACTCATGGCCGAATCAAAAAAAGAAGAACCGGGCAAGGTGGTGATGGTTTGCTTACCAGCATTGATGAGATCCGGATCCTCCGAACCCTCCCAAGGGAATGGCCCCATACCCAACAGGCCGTTCTCCGATTGCAATTGGACTTCCATTCCTTGGGGGATGAAATTGGCCACAAGGGTTGGAATACCAATGCCAAGATTGACGTAGTACCCGTCTTTCAATTCCCTGGCGATGGTTCGAGCGATGCCGTTTTTGTCCAACATGAGTGAAAATCCTTAGTCTTTGAGGAAGGAGTATGGGGTGTATTCTTCGTTAAAAATCACGAAAGCGGGGTTCGGACGGTTCGCTGCTCGATACGCTTTTCGTATTGATTTCCTAACACAATTCTTTGCACATAAATACCCGGAACATGAATGGTGTTAGGATCCAATTCACCCGGTTCCACCAATTCCTCCACCTCGGCCACCGTGATTTTACCGGCCATCGCCATCAAAGGATTGAAATTGCGGGCCGTCGCTTTGAAAACCAAATTGCCCATTCGGTCCGCTTTCCACGCCTTGACTAAAGCATAATCGGCATCAAAGGCCATTTCCAGCAAATAGGTTTTGCCCCTGAATTCCCGGGTTTCCTTGCCTTCGGCAACCTCTGTGCCCACCCCTGCAGGGGTGTAAATGGCCGGCATACCGTAGCCTGCAGCCATGCAACGTGTGGCCAAGGTTCCCTGGGGAATGAGCTCCACTTCCAGTTCCCCGGAAAGGAGCTGCCTCTCGAATTCGGCGTTTTCGCCCACGTAACTGGAAATCATTTTGCGAACCTGACGCCCTTGGAGCATCAACCCTATCCCAAAGTCATCCACACCGGCATTGTTGGAAATGCAGGTCAAATCCCGGACTCCTTTGCGGACCAAAGCCGCAATGCAATGCTCCGGGATTCCACAGAGCCCAAAGCCCCCAAGCATCAGGGTTGCGCCATCTTGGATATCGGCAAGCGCCGCATCGGCATTGGCATAAATTTTATTCACAGGATTAGGGTTTAGGTTCCGTGTTGAACCCCAAAAATACGAAGCCTCATCAGCCCAAATCCACCCAGGTCCATCCGGATCCTCCGGCCTCCATCGGTGCGTCCTGCAGGCCTTTGACATGGTGCTGCCGCTTGAGGTAGTCCCGAACCCCTTGACGGAGGGCCCCGCTGCCCTTGCCGTGCAGGATATAAATACGGTCCTCGCCCGCGACGACGGCCCTGTCAAGGCGTTGTTGCAAAGGCAATTCCCATTCGTGCATTCGCAAACCACGCAGATCCACCACCTGATTTGGCAAGGGACCCCCTTCCATTGCTTTGGGAGCCCTGGATTCTGACTTGGAAGCCCAGGATTCTGCTTTGGGATTTCGCTTGGACAACGCCTTGAAAGGGTTGTTGACCACAAAAGGGGAGGCGGGAATTAAGCGAGCGGTTTCGGTACGCATCCGCACCGATTCCACCATCCATTCGGTTTCCTTGGCATCACTGTTCAGGACTTCTCCGCGAAGCTGCCCATCTTTGAACTTGACCAATTGACCCACCTTGAAGGCTGATCCAAAATCTTCTGCGAGGTCTTGGCTTTGACCAATATTCATGATTTGACCTGTATTCTTGATTTGACCTACGTCTTTAAGAGGATTGGTAAGGGGTTTCGATTCCAGCAATTTATTTTCCATGGACTGCAATTGCAGAGCTCTCTGCTCCAAGGCTTGCAAGGCCTTGTTCCATGCGGCACCGGGTGCATTCATCGGACTGATGCTTCGGAGGTCTTTACGCAATTCGTCCAAATCCTCCTTGAATTGTTGCAACACAAATCCCATTTCTCTGCGTTGATCTTCAAGCAGCCTGCGACCTTTGTTGCGCAGGTTCTGCCATTGTTCTTCGCGTTTGTGGAGGGCCTCTTGCTCGGCATCCTCTTGCTTACGGAGAAGTTTGTCCAAGAGTTCTTCTTTGTATTGGCTTAGTTTAAGCAATTCCTCAGCCTTCTGCTTTTGGTCCATCCACTCCACCAGCAAGTTCTCGCTTTGAAGATCGGTGGTCTCGGTCAATTCGGTTGCTCTGGCCAAGACCGTGTCCGGCAAACCTGCTCGCCGTGCCAGTTCCATCGCATACGATGACCCGGGTGCCCCGATCAAGAGTTGATAGGTGGGCTTCAAGGTGGTGGTATTAAAGCCCATGCGGGCATCCTGCACGGTAGGCCACTGCGATGCGAGGCGTTTGAGATTACCGTAATGCGTGTTGAGCAATACCTTGGGGCCTTCACGAAGCCATGGCTCCAACAGGGCTTCGGCCAAGGGACCGCCCAGAGCCGGATCGGTTCCGGCTCCAAACTCATCCAAGAGAATCAGGTGATCAGAACCTGCAACTTTCAAGGCATGGGCCATCAATTGCAAATGCGCCGCGTATGTGGACAAATCCTGGTGCAGATCCTGCCGATCCCCCATGCCCAGAACCACTCCTTGCATCAGGCAGGATGCACTGGAAGCATCACAAGGCAAGGGCCAACCGCATTGGAAAAGGATTTGCAAAAGGCCGACCGTTTTGAGAAAAACCGATTTGCCACCTGCATTCGGTCCAGAAACCACTAGAAAACGTTTCTCTGGACCCAATCGCCAAGAATAAGGCCAAATCTTGACCCCTTTGGTTTGACCTTCCAACCATAACAAAGGATGATATGCGGCCGTCCAATTCTGAACACCGGCCTCCAACCGTGGGAAATTAGCTTCAGGAAATTGCAGGGACCAAGAGCAAACTGCTTGAAGCACATCCCACTGGTACACCAACGACGCCCATTGCCGTATCCCCACGGCATGCGGTCGAATTTGCTCGCTTAGCTGGGCAAGCAAGCGGTATTTTTCGCGGCGTATCGCCCATTCGCATTCCCTGAGGTCATTGTTGTAGGCAGAAGCCTGGGCAGGTTCAACGTAGAAATGCTGACCTGAAGCCGACACATCGTGAACGATTCCATCCACCTGTTTGCGACCTTCGGCATTGAGAACCATGACATAACGATCATCTCGGAGGGTAACGCCCAAATCCGTTGCCCATCCAGACTCCCTTGCCTTGCGCAGGAAGGCCTCCATCCACTCGCGGGCTTCTTGCTGTTTGCGTTGCAATTGCACGGTCAATCTGGCCAAGGCTGGGCTGGCCTGGGGTGATAGGCGGCCATCCTGACCCAGAACCTCCACCATCGCCAAGTAGGCAAGCTCCGGACTGGGCAAAGACCGTAGTTGGGCGCGCAATTCCGTCAGGGCCTCCGCATGCTTTTCGGCAAATTGGAGCATCCCCAAGGCTGTGCGTACAGCAGGCCACAATTGCGCTGTTTGATCTTCATTCAACACATACCCCTCGGTTGCCATGTAAGGCCATATTGAGTCTTTCAGTTCCCAATGCAGGGATGGCCAGGCGGAGCCACGCTTTAACCAAGCGAAACATTCTTGGTAGGCTTGTCGCCGCTGCGTCCATTCCCCTTCTTCGGTCAATGGAATCATCCATGCATCCAGCAGGTCTTGGCCACCGGCTGTGCTGCAACGATTGGCCACCATCCGGGCTATCCCATCCAGTTCCAAAGTGGAGGTGGCCGATTCCGGATACAGGAGAAATCCGCTATGCTCTTGGTCCTCTCCGTCCTTGGTCATCGTAATCCGATCAAACGACGTTGGAGAATTGACTCGCAAGAATCGTACAGGGCCTGCAAGAGAACCGGCTCCTTGTCGAGCAAGTCGCGATACGTTGCCTCGTAACGGGCCGAACTAATGCCCAAAGGGGCCAGAGCCTTGGCATACAGCGAATCCATCATAGGAGGATTCGCCGTAGCTCCAACATTAAGCACATAGTAGCGTGCCCGGTACGCTTCTGCTAATTGTATGCGCAACATGGCTTCGACCATGGAATCCCTGGGCAGGGCTGGTTGTTTGGGGCTTGGTTCGGCAGGGTTGGACGGTTCGTCGGCAGGCCTTTCTTGAACGGGGCCTTCCTGCTCTTGGGCGGGGTCTTTTTGTTCCCCACCTGGACCTTCAGGTTTCTGTCCGCACCCTGCAAGGCCAATGACCATGATCGCCAAGGTGAACACGGTTCGAAATGCAAGGGCTGGGCGGTGGCGATGGGTATCTTTGGTCATGATCGAATCAGTGGTGACGTTAGGGGAAACGACATTCTTGAAGGAAACAAAAAAGATGCCCCTTTGTTGCTCCTAAGGTTCCAAAGATAAAATAGCAAGTGCACGAGCCTCTTCATTCTTTACGACTTCGTTTAGCGGCCTATCCTGCTGCGCAGTTGATTGCCGTGACCAAAAAGCGATCTCTCCAGCAAATCCAAGCCCTGTATCAAGAGGGCCAAAGGGCCTTCGGAGAAAATCATGCCTTGGAAATGCAGGAAAAGGCCAAGGCCATGCCCCCGGATTGCGAATGGCATTTTATCGGGCATTTGCAGACCAACAAAGTCAAAAGCATTGCCGCGCACGTTCATACCATCCATTCGGTGGACAGCATGCGCCTCATGGATGAAATTCAAAAGCGAGCCGCCATGGCCCAACGCAAGATTCGCGTCCTTCTGCAAGTGCATATCGCCCAAGAAGAGCACAAATTCGGAATACCGCCCGAAACCCTGGGTGATTTTATGCATCAATTGCAGCGCATCGAGCATCCCAACCTCCTGGTTTGCGGCCTGATGGGCATGGCCACCCAAACCGAAGATCCAATCCAAATCCGCCAAGAATTTCGTTTGCTTGATAATTTGTTCCAACAAATCAAAACAAATTTCCGAAGCCTGGATCCCGACTTCAAGGAGATTTCCATGGGCATGTCCAACGATTACCTCCTTGCTTTGGAGGAAGGCAGTACGATGCTGCGCATAGGCAGCCTCTTGTTCGAAGAAGGCGCTTAAGGCCTTAGTCCTCTTGCCAGGCTTGCCAACGACGAATCAAGGCCGCAGAAGAAGAATCCAAGCCTAGGGCAGGGTCCTCACCCTCTGCCTCTAGAAGAGGTAACAACTTGCTGGCGAGAACCTTCCCCAATTCAACCCCCCATTGGTCAAAGCTGTAAATATTCCATACCAGGCCTTGCACCAAGATTTTGTGCTCGTAGGCTGCAATCAAGCTGCCCAAGGCATGGGGTGTCAACTTTGGGCACATCAGGAAATTGCTGGGGCGGTTACCCTCGAAAACCTGGTAAGGCGACAAACGCTGAATTTCATTTTCGGAGCGACCTGCTGCCGAAGCCGCGGCCACAACCTGTTCAAGATCCCTCCCCTGCATCAAGGCTTGGGCCTGGGCAATGGCATTGGCGGTAAGGTATCGATGATGAGGCCCCACCGGGTAATGGGATCGTGCCGGCAAGATAAAATCACAGGCCACCTTGGAGGTCCCCTGATGGATCAGTTGGTAAAAGGCGTGCTGGCCGTTGGTCCCCGGTTCACCCCATAACACAGGGCCGCTTGGGTAGGTTAAGGGCAGCCCCTGCCGATCCACGCTTTTGCCGTTGCTCTCCATGTCCGCTTGCTGCAAATAGGCCGGGAATCGCCCAAGGCATTGATCGTACGGAAGGATGGCCAGGGATTGGATGTCCAGAAAATTGCGGTTCCACAAGCCCAGCAAGGCCAAGGTTATCGGAAGATTCTGCTCCCAAGGGGTAAACCGAAAATGCCGGTCCATCGCATGGGCCCCGGCCAGCAGGGCCCTGAAATGCTCGAAACCTACCGCCAAGGCTACAGAAAGTCCAATGGCAGACCAAACCGAGTAACGCCCACCGACCCAATCCCAAAATGGGAACATCCGGTCCGGCGATATCCCAAAGGCCTTCACCGCCTGGGTGTTGGTGGACAAGGCCGCAAAATGCAAGTCCACCCCGTCCTGCCTTCCTGTTTGTTCCCAAAACCAAGCCCTGGCCGATACCGCGTTGGCCATGGTCTCTTGGGTGGTAAAGGTTTTGGAAGCGACCAGGAACAACGTGGTTTCGGGATTCAGTTTCTGAAGGGTCCTTTGGAGATGGGCCCCGTCCACATTCGAAACGAAGTGAATCCCCAGGGAATTTCGATACGGCGAAAGGGCTTCGCAGACCATCAAGGGTCCCAAATCGGAACCCCCAATTCCAATATTCACCACATCGGTAAAAGGCAAGCCCGTGCAGCCCCTCCAAGTGCCTTTCAACACCCCGTTCACGAAGCCTTCCATCCTCAACAAGACTTCCTGGACCAATTCGCCGGGAACGCTGCCATCCGCCAAGCGTAGCGAGGCCGATGGATCCCTTAGGGCTGTATGCAGTACCGCCCTTCCCTCGGTCTCGTTGATCATCGCACCGCTGAACATCGCCTCGATGCCTTCTTGAACCTTGCACTCTTGAGCCAAACGACGCAACCAAGCCAAGCCCTGGGCATCCAACAAATTCTTGGAATAATCCAAATACCAGCCCTCGGCCTCCATGCTCCAACGCTCCGCACGATGAGCATCGGCATCAAACAAATGCTTCAAGGTCTGCGCCCCCCCTTCCTTGAAACCCAAGGCATGTTGTGTTAGTTGTTTCCACGCAAGAGTTTCTGTGGGATTGATTTTGGGCAATTGATCTTGCATATTGCGAAGTTTAAAGAGAATCCGTGAGCAACAAGCGGCCATCCGACCCCCTCAAAAATAAGGCCACAGCAGCCATGGGGGAAAACATGGCCTGCGAAAGACTGCAAAGGCAAGGATGGCATATTCTCCATCGTAATTGGCGATCCAGTCCCTACGAAGTGGATATTATCGCCACCTTGGGTCCGATCCTGGCCTTTGTTGAGGTCAAAAGCAGCCGCAGCCATCGCCATGCCGAACCCGCCCGGCAGGTCAAATACCATAAATTCTTGAACCTTTCCAAAGCGGCTTATCGCTATCTGCAAGAATTTCCCCATCGTGGGGAGATTCGATTTGACCTTATGGAATGCCGATGGCAGAAGAACGGGATCGTGGACTGCCACCATTGGGAAGACTTTTGGAAACCGGATAACTTTGGACTCGTGTCGCCTAATCTTGACTCGTTTTGGCGCAATACTGGCCGCATGGATTCTGCTCCTTGAAGGGTTGGGGGGGAGCCCGTTCGAAGCTACCTTCGTCTCATGAGACAAGAACACCTAACAGACCTTCGGGAACGCCTTGAGGCGTTGAGGAGGTTTCTTTGACCTCGATGCGAAGATTGCTCGAATCAAAGATGTAGAGACCCGATCCACCGCCCCAGGATTCTGGGACGACCCGGTAGCGGCTGAAAATTGGTTGAAATCGGTCAAAATCCCCAAACAGTGGGTTGAGGCCTATCAGCAACTCCATGAACAAATTGAGGAGCTGGGGATTTATTACGATTTCCAGCAAGCCGGGGAAATTACCATGGAAGAATTGGATGCAACCTACGACCGATGCGTCGAGGCCACCGAAGCCCTGGAATTTCGAAATATGTTACAGTCCGAAGAGGACCCCTTGAGCGCCATTATCGAAATCAATTCCGGGGCTGGAGGCACCGAAAGCCAGGATTGGGCCTCCATGTTGGAACGCATGTACCGAATGTGGGCCGATTCCAAAGGGTACCGTATCCAAGAACTGGACCGACAAGACGGGGAAGAAGCCGGGATCAAGTCCGTTTCCTTGGAAATCACCGGGGATTACGCCTACGGTTACCTCAAAGGCGAAAACGGGGTGCATCGCCTGGTCCGGATCTCCCCCTTCGACTCCAACGCGAGGCGCCATACCTCCTTTGCCTCGGTGTATGCGTACCCGGTCATCGACGACAGCATCCAAATCGAAATTCATCCCAACGACCTGGAATTGCAAACAGCCCGCTCCGGGGGTGCAGGCGGTCAGAACGTGAACAAAGTGGAAACCAAGGTGATGCTCACCCACAAACCCACCGGTATCGTGGTGGTTTGCCAGGTGGAACGTAGCCAATCCGCCAACCGCGAACGTGCCATGCAGATGCTACGCTCCCAGCTCTACGAATTGGAATTGCGCAAACGCAACGAAGCCCGTCAAAGCATCGAAGATTCCAAAAAGAAAATCGAATGGGGGTCGCAAATTCGGTCCTATGTCTTGCACCCCTACAAGCTGGTCAAAGATGTACGCAGCGAACACGAAACCTCCAACGCTCAAGGGGTTTTGGACGGGGATTTGGATCCCTTCATCAAAGCTTATTTGATGAGCGAACAAGGCTAACCCACTTGACCTATGAATTCCAATCCACAACAATTCCCAACCTGGTGGCAGGACCTGCAAAGGAGCAACCCCATCTTGGCCGCAGAAAATGCCAGGGATCGTATCCAACGATTGATGCGCCTTCGCAAAGCGATCCTTGAATCCGAAGAAGCGATACGTCAAGCCCTCCACACGGACCTGGGTAAACCGGCCATGGAAACCACCCTCACCGAATTGTTACCGGTGTACAACGAGATCAAGCATTTCAAGGCCAACCTTCATCGCTGGATGCGCAACCGAAAGGTAGGCCCGCATTTTCCCTACCTTTTGTCAAGCGGACATATCCAATACCAAGCCAAAGGCTGCGTGCTTCTGATTGCCCCTTGGAATTATCCATTTCAGTTGGCAGTCATGCCCTTGATTGCGGCCATTGCAGCGGGGAATACGGTGGTGGTTAAGCCTTCGGAGCATGCCCCCGCAACCACGGCTTTGCTGGCGGAATTAGTCCCCAAAGCCCTGGGGGAAGACGTGGTCAAAGTGATTGCTGGTGATGGCCAAGTAGGCGCCGAACTCTTGAATTTGCCCTTTGATCATATTCTTTTTACGGGTGGCGAACGGGTTGGCAAAATTGTGGCCCAATCGGCTGCGGCTGAACTGATTCCCTATACCCTGGAATTGGGGGGCAAATCCCCGGTCTATGTGGACGAATCCGCTCCCTTGGAGGCCACGGCCGCCAAAGTCTATTGGGGCAAATGGCTCAACGGAGGCCAAACCTGCATTGCCCCGGATTACCTGCTCATGAACCGCAGCATGGTGCCGCTAATGGCCGAAGCGTTTCGAGGAGCTGCAAGCAAGGTTCAAGAAGGCGAACAGGCAGGAGGGTCCTCCCTCTGCCAACAAATTCATGCTCAGCACGCAGACCGAATTCGGGATTTGTTACAGGATGCCTTGGCCGGCGGTGCCCGCATCGAAGTAGGCGGACGATGGGACGATCAAGGCCTTCGCCTTGAACCCACCGTTTTGTCGGGGGTAACCCCTGGCATGCGGCTGATGAACGAAGAAATCTTCGGCCCCATACTGCCCATTGTCGGCGTGGATCATCTGGAAGAGGCCCTGGCCTTTGTTCGCAGCAGACCCAAACCCTTGGCGCTTTATGTCTTTGCCCGAAACCCC
>Ga0194133_10008374_pt1 | contig 12075 bp, 6 predicted proteins | sample TA2KigOf40mmetaG_FD_155448 | JGI IMG/M metagenome (GOLD analysis project Ga0194133, IMG submission 155448) | Freshwater microbial communities from Lake Tanganyika, Tanzania - TA2015055 Kigoma Offshore 40m | ecosystem: Environmental > Aquatic > Freshwater > Lake | place: Tanzania: Lake Tanganyika...
TTTTATAAATTGTTTATTATTTTTTTTTGCTTTATGGAAGATTATTTTTCTTTCAAAATGGTTTTTCCCCAATTGAAAAATAAAATCAAGAACGAAATACATTTTCTTTTTCTTTTGAGCTCCAAAAAGGTGAGCAAAATGTTGTTGCTCTCTACTCTGCCATTTGAATGTCTATCTAAAAACAATAATAGAATTCATTGAATATGTAAAGATCAAGAAAGGATAGGGAAAGGAAAATGCTAAAAGAACGTGAAAAAATTCATGAGGAAAAAAAGTTTGAACGTTGCCTAATTATGCTTAATGTTGTGTTAACAGTAGGAAGCCTTTTTGCACTTCAACATAGGTTTTGCTTACTGATTATTGATAAATGGAAAACACAGAACAAAGGGTAAAAAAAATCTAACTGGGAATATGTTTTGACTGCTCAAACATTTTGTCAATTAACTAACCTAACATGCTTTTAGACTTCTGTAATTCATAAGAAAACACAAAAAATAGTTTTTGAGACATTAGATGACAAGAAAACAGTAATTTAAAGATATGATGAAATTACCTCTTAGGATAAAAAAATAGTCACATTAGCTTAAAAATTTTCATCTTGAACATCTGTACCACCACATTTTTAAATGTGAGGGAAAAAAACCTGTCCATTATTCCTTAAATTTCATCTCATTTCTGTGTATTCTTAGAATATTAATTGGCTTTGTTGATAAAAATGGGTCAATTTACCTGACCTAATTAACAATATTTTGAGAACTGAAAAAAAGTCCCTTAGGAAGGGACTTTTTTTCAAATGACTTGACTTTACACACTCAACATTAAGATTTCTTGACAGCAAATGATTGAGAAAGAATGTAAACACTCTTTCCATGGCTACGTTGATGGTTAATCAAACAATACAGAAACGTTATTACACGGAACACACAAAAACTGACCAGCATTAAATCCACAATCGTGTTGACCGACCAAATGGCCTCGGGCAACTAAGGGTTCAGGGCCTCAACAATCGCTAAGCTCCCTTTTTTCTTTTTTTTCCTGAAAAAAGCTTTGGGTCATTACAATTCCACAACTATTTCCGTATGACAAACACAACCTTCACGTGCCTCTATCTTGTGTATTATTGTGAGCCAGTTATTAAATTAAGTTTTTTTGTCATTATTTTGTACTTTAAGGCTAACCTTTTTTCAAGACAACCCTGACTTAATTGTGGAGAAAGTGTGGCGAAAAAAAAGAAATATCAGAAAAATGTGTTGGCTAAATTTCCGCAATTTGTGAGGTCAGAGTGAAAATCTCTATCTCCGGAAATGGGATTCTTGTCTCTATTTATTATCACAAACAAACCGTCTTTTCTCTAACTATAATAAGTTTTAGTGATAAAGGTTTAGCTTCAATTACATATACTTTTACTAGTTTTGCGCATTTTTAAGATTCAAAACGGTTCAAATCTCTCATGGGTGAACAAATATAAGAAAATCAGTTGGATTAGATTAAAAATGCTAGATTTTTTACAGTGTCATTTCAATTCCAGCCAAATTACTACTTTGTATCAGGTGATTCTCTTCAAAAATGTGTTATCCTCCACAAGGGATCAAAATACAGCATGGGGTAGGACTAAGACTACCCCACAAATGGATTTAGGACTAATTCCAGCTTCATCTTAGTTTGGCCTAAGGAAAAACATTTCAATAAAAAAAGGTATGCTTTCATCTATTTCAGTAGCAACCAAAAATCATCCTAGACTAAACTTTATCAACATCTTCACACTCAGACTGGAAGGGTGAATTGTCGGGGAGACAGTGTCTGGTAAAATGAGGCAAAAAAAGAGGGGTGCTATCCACTACCACCACCATCACTGCTTTTCCATCAAGGAGGGACAACAACATTGCAGTAGAGTAAGTTTATGGATGGGTAAATGGAATGGAAGAAAAACATCATGGAGACAGATGGATCAGAAAGAAGAGGAGAAATAGTCTATCTTAGAATTTCCATTTAAATTCGTAATATTTTGGATCATATGTTGAAAGAACTCAAGGACTGATCCCATTTGGCCTGTGTGAGAAAGATTATCAGACAAGAAGAGATATTTTGAAAAAATCTTTTCGCAAAACTCTAAATGATTAGCATATCCCTTAAAATACTAGCTTGCAAATCCTACCCGACTATGCTATAACTCAAGTCACGCTTGGTGTAGATCTTAAAAATGGCTTGAAGTTCACATGGAAAAAATGTCAGAATAAAGGTGGGGGTAAGAGTTCATAGCTGAACTATTTCCCAGTCCCATTTGGCTCTCATTTTTTCAACATTTTACATGGCATGGAGGAGAAGGAGGAGAGGATAGAAAAATCTGCGTGTAAACTCTCATTTTTTTCCTTCAAGATGTTTATCAACAAATGTTAATGCTCAAAAATTATTTTGAAACATGAACTCAACCAAGTTATTTTTCAAACGTAAAATTAGCATGTGAAAAAAAAGAGATGAAATCACTTTTCACTATGGACTCCATTTAATCACAGATTACACCTTAGATGAATAGTCATATTTAAATTTTCACGAGTTTTTTTGCAATTTTTTTTGTAAACTTTCATATTCATAAAAAATCCAACTTTTCAAATAACTCATTCTCTGATTCTCCAAATTAAGTTCAGAATTTTGCCTGAATTGAACCTTAACATACATTGATAAAAATTTTACTTCTTATAGTATGTTAAGCTTGCTTGAAATCCCTTTTTTCAACTGTTTCATGTCAAATAATATTGAAGAGAACTCATAAAATAGTTTTAGTGTACACTTTACTAATTGAAAAGCGAAGATGTTGTGAGTCGTGCATGAAAACCATTAGGAGAGAACAATAGCTCGAGCTTTTATGTTGCTGATAACTCATTTCAAAAATGTTGTTCAACATTCAACTTGAAATAATAAATAATTTTTGTCTGTTTAATGAATTAATCCTATTAGGCACTTTGACAATGTGGCTCTATTTAGGACATTTTTTGCTTTTCAACTCTAGCTTTTTTGTCAAACCTTGTGTCAGTTTAATTTCATTTTCGACTGAATAATTTTGAAAAGTTGAGACCTGACACAAATCACAATGGATTTAAATTTTTTGTACCCATTCAAAAATAAAATTTGAATCTCATCACTTTTAACAGAAACATGCCCTAGTGTAATTAGGGTGGCTATTATCCCCATGCATTGAGCATAATGTCTTTCCTCTACTCGCAATTAGTGATTCTTGAACTTCCAACTCTTTTACTCTCTAGGTTTTTTCTAACCAGTTTTTATGAGATCACTTAAGACGGCTCTAGCTCAGCTGTACACACTGAACAGGTATTTTTCTATTTTCAAACTGGGGTGATTTAGGCCATGGCTATTTAACTTGTGATTACAGGTTGAAAGATCTTACTGTCAAGTCTTGCACAATGAAAAATATACACTGAAACAAACATATTTTTCAAAATTTCTTTTCTCAACAAACAAAAATTCACGAAAAATGATGACACTGGTTTTTAAAATGAAATGCTGGCTGTGGAACTTGAAGCACCCATATCTCAAGAATATAAATAATTTTCGATGTTTCAATATTCATCCCTCTCAAATTGTTTATATAACTTACTTGAAGATCGACTAGTTGAGTTATGATTAATAATACACTGACTGAGAAAAAGATAAAAAGGATTGAACTGTCATTGGTTCAATCCAGGTCACCATCCAACCTTTGATCCCGGGTTGTTAAAAACACCAAAGGGCCCAAAATCCCAGCAATAATGGCAAGAAATCCTCTTAATAAAGTGTCCTGGCGTTCACTGAAATTCAAAAAAAAGTCCAGAAAGTATTGCTTAAGTCCTATATGAATTTCAAAAAATTTTAGAAACTTTTTGCCTTTGTAAAATTTATCTCACCTTTGCTTCACACTTTGGTTTCTTTCTTAACTATAATTCACATATCACGCATTATGAATCTAAGGCAAATGATGTGTTCTTACATAGGAAAAAAATCTCTGCCAATCAGATAAAAATGAAATCCTCAATTGACTCCCTGCTATCACGTTGATAGTGTCTAACCCAAAGAATTACCACCAATTCCTCTTCGTCTTCGAGATCATCTTGTCCTGGGATCTTAAAGGCAGACACAAGGTTTAAAATCTAACCCTTGGCAGGGGTTGAATGATGAAGAAATCCAAAAACCATCCCCCAATCGACTTCTATATTTTTTTTGTAATTCAAACGTATTTTAATTCAAGAAAAATGATGATTTCAGGCAAAAAGTTAGTTTAAAATTAGAGTTTTCTAAATCATGCCTGAATAAAAAACTTTACATGTTGACGAGATAATCTTGACAATTTTAACATTTGATCAGTTCCATCGACATTGAATGCATCTTTATCAATCACTTTTGAGTTGACCCTGATAACCTTGGTACCAACAAAAGGAACATAGATTTTATATATACTCCTCAATCACTAAATAACATGTGATGAGCTAAAGTATGTATCTAAAAGTAGTAGCCACATACTAATAAGAAAATCATAAACATCTCGTTTATCAGTCAATTCCTTTACATTTGAAGTTGAAATATTTAAGTTTTATAAACTTCCTTTCAACAAAGACAAAAGGCTAGTTTTTTAAATTAATATTCTTAAAAATGAGTTCTGAACATCAAAGTGTTCTTCCTTGGTCTTTTTATCATGCATGCATCATATTGAATAATTTTTCAAAGCAAACCATTGAAGAGGAGAAGGATAAAGAGAAGGAGAAAAAAAAGATAAAAAAACCTACAATCAATCCTGTTTATGAACCCCACTTGCTTTTATAACAAAATATTAAATTTCATTTTTATTTTCTCCTTTTTTCTGTCAACCAGGAAGATGTTCATGTCTCTCTGTCGTTCAGATTTACAATGATAAAAGTAATTTATTACCGCCACATCAACCTCAAGTTGCACTTGATAACCCCTACAAAGAATTTTACTATTTTCAACAGGGAAAATTTATTTTACCTTCCAACTTGTCTGTCTGAACATTTTTGGAAGAATGTATGTAAAAGTTGAGGCAAGTAGTTGAGCTAGAGTGTCTCAAGTGGTATAAAATTAACTCTTCAGACAGACTGCTCATAGGTTTTTAGGCTGATGCAGTTTACAACATCCATATACTTTGTATATCAAAATATTCTGGTGATAATTTTTTTGTGTAAGATAAGATAAAAATGAAACTCTTTCAGGTTTGAATGTGACAACAATGGTATTTACAACACTATTTTCACATTTTCGTTTATGCTATAACAAGTGGATTTGTCGGTTATCATTGATATATATCTAGATGCTACATATTGAAACTCAGTCTCAGAGATATTTTCACTAAAAAGCCTTGAATTTAAGCTCCAAAAAGTATTTAACTATATGGTACACAAAAATAAAACTGGCGAAAGAAAAATTGAGATTATGACATTTACTGATTTTTCAACTTATTGTCTAGAAGATTAGCTACACTAAATCGTAAATTTTTGATGGATGTTGAGAAGTAAAAAAGGTCCATTCGTTTTTCTCATGAATTGTTTTGTTAAATGTCACAGAAGCAAAGTATTGAAACCAAGACAGGTACACGTCGGCCGTTGACATTGTAAAAGCCCTTCTAACTAAGATGATCAATATAAGCAACATTAAAAAAAAATATTCAACATGTAAAGAAAGTGGCTGGCAACAATTTTCACCTGACAACAAAACAGAGCTGTCATTGCTTTTGAGAAAGCACAAAAGAAAATATCATTAAGATCTAGTGACTCCTTTGACGCTGACATTCATTAATTATGAACAAACAGGTTTGTACTCAGTACAAAATTTAACACCACTTCTTTTCATTCCAAGCTGTAACCATAAATCTGTAATCCTAAAGAAAATAAAGTAACATGTATTTCAACAATTTAGATGGTTGATTTCCTTTACTGTTTATGCCTCAATCATTTTGCAATTAGCTTTGTTGATCCAAGTTGGAGCTCTCTATAAAACTATAAAACTTGTTTTCCATACATTTTCAAGCAAAGGAGTATAAATTTCTGTAACTTTTTAAGATCAACAAAATGTACTTTTTGAATTATATTTAGTGTACATTTGATTGAAACCAGTTTATACTGAACAAGAAACGTGAAAGATCTAGAAAAGATTAATTTGTAATTTTCAACATACAAAGGTGAAGACTTAAAAGGATTACCTTAAGACATCACTTCTCTACTTTTTTTACACACATTTTCTTTGTAAGAGTTAAAAAAAAGTTTCTTTTTATGAAACGGCCCAGTTAGGTAATTCAGAATACAGTATTATGCAAGAAATTTAATTTATCATTTACATTATCATGGGACTTGAGATGGAGTAAAAATACCTTTAAGATTTTTTTAACTTGACTATGGGGAGGTTTTTGACTAAGCTGAATTGAAACTTTTTGGGAATGATTGATAGATGGTCAAATGTTTCTAGCAAAGGTGAAGAAATGGAATCCAAGGGACAAGTAGAATTTCCAATAATCTACAACAAGGGTGGCCACAACGAATCGAATGGCAGCCAAAGTTGAATTGGTAATCAGTTTAACAAACAACATCAAATTTTACCTTCAGTATAAAAAATATTTTTGAATGTCAATAGTTTAGACCACAGGGAAAGTCGATCGATTTGGAATTGGTCTTTTTGATAGACTTGTGATCTTTTTTGCCTTTCAAAACTTCAATACAATGTTTCATAGACGTATTAATTGACAAAAACATAATTATGTTAGATTAAGAATTTATAGATACTTGCAAATTTTTATGATTCTTTTATAAGGAAAGTTCTGAACTGGTTGAAGAAAGTTGCCAATTTTTTTACTCTGGATATTCAAACCATGTGGGCATCTTGACCTCTCTGTTATCTAAGTTGTGATCTGACAAGGGTTTGACACGCCTTTTTTCAATAGAGGACCACAATTTGTAACCCACCAAAAGCACCCACCCACTTCGCAAAAAGGCAAACAGAATTCGCTTTTTACTGCAAAGCTATTTCAAAAATGCGTTTAGAAATTTTCCTCACCTTCTCCAAGTTTTTTTTTTGCCAAAAAGTATGTTTTTTAAGAACTGTTTTCCCTCAGTTTTTCGCTGAGACCGGCAATTTTTTGCCCAAAACCCTCTGTTCAAAGGATAGAGGTGTAATTAGACGAAAATTGAATAAAAAAAAATTGGTAAATAATTCTATAGCCTTCCCAAAAAATCTTTTTTCAACTATTTTGTTTGTTATTACTTGAAGACTATTTTATTTTTCCATTTAGTGTTGAAAGGGTGCATTGAGAGCATTATGTTTGTGTACTAGTAGCTAGGAAAAAAAGGAATTATCTGTTACTGTTCTGTATCTTTATCGGCTTGGTTACTGCTCAGGGCACCCTCAAACCTAGTTGGGACCCCTTTCAGCAAACAAATCATCCTGCTGATAATCCTATTTGGTTTATCTACATTCTCAATGCAATATAAAACAAATTTCTTGCGGCAAATCAAGCGACAGAAGTTGCTGCTCTGATTTTTTGTGACATGTAATGATGTTATGCATAACAGTCTTGAAATCAATATAATGTATGTGCGGTCTACATCTTTATTGCTTACCAAAAATTTTTCGCATTGCAAAAGTAGGGTGAAAAAGTGTAAAAACAGTGGAGAAGAATGAATCACAACTGACAAAAGCTTCATATGAAATATTACTGCGGAGTTTGCTCAATATCATTCAGAGCAAAAAATACGACAATAAATGCTACATTCAACAAAATTTGCGTTTTGAGCATGGGTCTTTTCAAGTTTTATGTAAAAAAAAGACCAAATGGATGTTTCATTATGGTTATATACTCTGGAGCCAAAGGTTTCCTGAGACATCGAATAAAGCCCTGGAAAGTGTTTATAACTAACTAGCATTTTTGTGCGGCTAAGATGCCCCCTTACATAGAATAATAGAATAGAAGAACTTTTATTCAGGACTCATAATTCTAATAAAAATAAAAGTGACAAGTTATGACTTTGCAAAAATTCAAAAGTGCAACTACATTTATAATATTGATTTGATTAAGTACATTAATAGAAGTCAAAAAGAAATTGGGATTAAGCTATAGTTTTCAATATAACTAAAAAATATCTTCTTCAGAAGGATTCTGATTTGGTCATCATTGAGTCCATTATTCCAGCTGTTGACAAGTCCTCTGAACATGTCCAGTCTGTTTTCCAGGCTTTGTCAACCAATCTTTGGCTTTGAGGTGTCCCTTGCCTTCATGTCTAGGTTCCTCGTAATTGTTTGACACAAGTTTACAGAAGAGAAAACTTATTATTTTTTTAACTCTTGATGTTGTTAAGAAGTTTACCCATTCATTTGGTGATGCTCACTTGCACCTTTGTTTCAACTCTATTTTTGAGATTTCATTCCTAAAATCTTTGAAGGCAGTTCATATAGGCGATAGCACATTGATTCAAAGTGTTTTGTACCAGACTTTTTACCATTTCTTTATCAAATGGTGGAGCCGTAAAATACATGTTTATGTTTGATACTTTTTAAACTTTCTTCTTTATGTAAGAAAATTTTTATTGAATATAAAACCCCATTTCAGATGGTGTGCACGTTCCAAATGTCAATTTTCTAAAATTGCCTGAATAATTTAGTATGTTCAGAAGTGCAAATGCAGGAGGCAATGAGTTGCAGCTGAAAGTAGTACAATTAAAGTAATCAAGTTAAGGCATAACTTTGTTGTAAACTATTTTCTGAAATATTTCATGCACTTTCGTTGGAGATTTCAAATAATCAATTCCTTAAGAACAATTTACAATAGTTACTTGGCAAAGCATAACAAACCAAGTAATAATTTCCAACCGATTTCCTGCTGAGTCACATGGAGAAGCAAACTACTTGTGGTGATTTTACGTCTTAAATATAAACCTAATTAACTGAATCATATAAAAAGTAAGTATATGAAGAGTACTTTCAGCACACAAGTGTGTTTGTGTCAATAATGCAACTTTAATAAGAAGAACATCTTGAGAAAGTTAAGAGAATAAGATTTAAGATAGAAACAAGTACAAAAATGTCATAAATCTTCTAGTCAAGACCAAAATGAGCGTAACATTTTCAATAAATTCAACAAAATGTCAATTTCTCTTCAAAGTACTTTCAAACAATTTTTTTTTGACAAAAGGCCCTACGGCTAATCAAAATCAGTCATCGACAACGACTTTTGTTGGCCAGAGAAGAGAAAAAAAATATCCAAAAAAAGTTCTATTGAAAATCAAAGGCAAACATGGGAGAGTATATTTATTATCTGTGACGTTGTAATTAAGCATTTTATGAGATCATTAAACCTTGTAAAATTGGAGAATGCTTTTTTGAGCGTAAACAATCGAATTGTTTTCCCATCCCATTCATGCAGTTAATCACAAAGATTCATCTTTTGACCAGCTATATAGTCATTGTCTTCATATACCTTGATTATAAATTGACTGATGGTGGCTGCATTTGAATCTTTTTTTTATTCACCATAAACATGAAAATAGAAATAAAATTACAAACCGGATGTTGGTTTCATTTCTAAACTGTTTTCAAATGATGTCAACAGAATAATTTACTTTGTTTGAAAATATTTCCATTCAGTTATTTACTTTGAGTTTGTTGTTGTTATTGGTGCTTTTTTTTTAGAAAAAAATGTGTTGGCCCATCTATTTTTTTACATTTATCAAACTTATATTTCAAAGTTTTATACTTTCTTACTACTCCCTAGCTTTTATATATCATAGTCTAGCCAACTGGGCCCGGCGCAGACCGGGTAAAATTTAATGTGATTAAGCCACCCATCTGGACATTTTTTGTGAAGAGTATTTTCTCCAGTGATCTGTTTAAGTTTTGGAGCTTGGGTCAGGGGTTCGGGTTTGTAGGGTCTTACTTGTGTTAAGAACCTTCCCTTAGCTGGTGCAGAGGTCTGTACAAAATTTGGTGGAGATTGGTATGACGGTTTGCACATGAAAGAGGGACATAGGTACAAACAGTCATTTTATATATTTAGATAGACAAAGATGAGCGGCTGCCTCACCCAAGCAGGCAGGGTGGGTCAATCTTGTACTGGTGTAACAAAGAAAAGTCTGATTCAAAGGTATCCTTACAAAACTACTGATGTTTGTCACAAACAACATGACCAACTCTTGTTTGAGAGGGGTTGATTTGGAATCCATAGCATCATTTTGGCTATGCTTGATTCTTAGTGTAGGTAGCTTGCTTGGTCAAAAAGTACCCGGGTCAAAGACGGTTCAGCCTCTCATTTACTGCGGGTCAAAAGTATGCTCGGGTCGGGTCAGGGCTTCTATTGGGCTTTCTGTGAATGGGCCAAAATGGCTAGATCTGACAACAATTCCCCATTATTGGTTGGTTGATTCTGGTGTATCTTTTAGGGATTTAGTTTTTTGGAACTTAAACTTTGTACTTTTCTCATCCTTAGTTGGAATGTCTCCGCAAACTTCGGGAGGAGCTTGCTGATCTTGATTGTCTCAAAAGTCAGCTTGAGTATGAGTTACTTGAGTGCTCTTATGACTAACATTAAGTAATTTTGCAGTGAATAAATTGGAATTTTAATTTGATTTTTTAGGTGGCATTAGGGTGCCCTTTTTAATTTGGAGGGCGGGGGATCAAAAGCTTGAACTTTTCTCGCTGAAAAATCAGCCTTGGTTGTTGTTAGTGATGGGTCTGGGTCGAAAATTTTTGATCCAGGTCGGGTCAGGTCATACATCTTTGGTTTGGGTGTCATTTCTACTCCCTAAGTTATAGCTACATACGAAATTGAACTTTTTGCCACCTTAATTATTCCATTAAAAAGCTTTAATTTTTAAGTTCATATAGTGAGAGATTTTCAACTTTGTGATAATAACATTAAGGTTCTCAAAGTGTTGATAACGGTTTAGTTTTACCTTGAAAATGTTCAGCCTTAAAACTATGTAGTTTTTATTATGTTCTAGTTCATTTTTCAAGTTCTTATGTTTGAATGTGGTTTGTGATACTTATTTTTTCAATAATCTTTTTTGCAATGCAGTATATATTTTGAGAAAAAACTTTTTTGTTATGTTTCCACATCGCCTATATAATTTTAGTTCTGGATAGTTTTTTCAGCTCAAATTAAAGCTCAACCTTTTTTTTGTAAAACTGATTTTCTAAAGTTAAAATAACTTTTCTAAGCATCGACAAAAATCCCTCTTCCTGTTCAATTGTTTGCTGTCTGGTGAAAATATTGAGGTGAGACCCACAACCGGACCGACTGCGACTACTTCACTTGTCCAATATTGGTAGCCAATGAACCGTAACACTCTCATCTATTTCCTTTTGCTGTTGGAATCCCACTCTCTCCTCCACTATTTTTGAACATAATTTTTGACAATGTCCTGTTTACAATCGGGATCCACCCGTCACAGTTTTAAAAGAGGCACGCCCAAACTGAGAGACTAAGTGAGGCCCAGTCTGCTGATGTCTGATATGAATTACCTCCACGAGATAATACCCACACAGAATGGACTAAATTGTTACATTGTGTAAAAGAATGAAAGGAAAGGAACATTTTTTTTGGTTCATACTTCTTTCAGTCCATTTAAATTTCAAAATATTTTTTTTCAACACAACAACAAAAAGGTTTAGATGATTTATGTAACCATCAAGACGGAAAGTTTTTTAAGTTTTGTTAATTAAACCATAGAAATTCATATGATGTTTTTGATTGATTAATTGACAGCTTATAGTTGGTTGAGGAACTGATTCTTCTAATACCGAAGTATTAGACTTTATAACGATTCCCTATTATTGTGTCTTGCAGTCATCTGAACTGTCCCTGGTTAAATTTTTTGGGAACGTTATTTTTCTGATGTAATTATTTTGTGTTTTTAATAATTAAATCAGGTTTTTTTTCATGTGAGCTGCACAACCATCAATCCTGACTGTGGTAACCATCATGTTAGTTGATTATTTATAGACCAATCCTGGGGTCAAAGATTTGCCCCACCCAGGGATTGAACCCGAGCCTCCCAGTCCACAGTCAGATGCCTTAACCATTAGGCCATG
>Ga0194133_10008375_pt1 | contig 12073 bp, 12 predicted proteins | sample TA2KigOf40mmetaG_FD_155448 | JGI IMG/M metagenome (GOLD analysis project Ga0194133, IMG submission 155448) | Freshwater microbial communities from Lake Tanganyika, Tanzania - TA2015055 Kigoma Offshore 40m | ecosystem: Environmental > Aquatic > Freshwater > Lake | place: Tanzania: Lake...
TAAGGCACCAATTCCCAAAGCCAGAACAATTTGACGTTCAAAAGCCGTTGTTTTTTCACCATGAGTACTTTCTATCACTTCGGGCCTGCTTACTTTTCCTTTTAACGAAAAAGACAATATAAAAAGTGGAACCACCATGCAAACTAAACTTGGTAAGATCAAATGAGTAATTATATTACCTGTAGTAACCTGCCCACCAATCCATAACATGGTAGTAGTAACATCCCCGATTGGCGACCAAGTCCCTCCTGCATTGGCAGCCAGTACCACCATACTGATAAAAAACATTCTGGTCTTCTTTTCACTGATTAATTTCCTGAGCAGAGAAACCATAACAATAGTAGTGGTCAGGTTATCAAGTACTGCAGAAAGAAAGAATGCTATAATACTGATGATCCATAAAAGTTTAAGCTGATTGCTGGTGGTAATTTTATTGGTTATTACATCAAAGCCATCATGTGCATCAATTAATTCTACAATGGTCATAGCCCCCAATAGGAAAAACAATATGCCGGATATTTGTCCTAAATACTCATAAAGCTCTTTCGTAACAAGGTCTGTTTCTGTTCCGCTCATTATATAAACAACCCAACATAGCACCCCGGTGAGTAAAGCACTGGCGGTTTTATTCGTATGAATCGGGTGCTCAAAAGCGATTGCGGCATAGCCTATAATAAAGATGGTAATGATCAATAGTTCCATAATATGGATTCAAATAAAAAACTTAATTTCTAAAATTTAATGTCATAATGTACATAACTTATGGCTTCCCTCAAACAATAATGTGTTTTTTAAAGCAAGAAATTGGTTTAACGAAGAAATTCCATCCCAAGCCACATGTCCATAGTCAATGGACTCAATCACTCCTGAACAAGTCGAACTATAAATTCCTTAGACCTGGTTTTCCCTTTAATGAAAATCAGGAAAACCTGATCAATCAACATGAAAAAAGAGGTGTTATGGTCTGATCGACCTGATGAAGTCAGGAATTCTTTCCATCGCATTTTCTGTATTCAGAAACTTGACAAAAGCGCTTCCAACAATGGCGCCGCGTGTATATTCAACTGCTTTATTAAAACTCTTTACGTCAGAAATACCAAATCCAATCATGGTTGGATTTTTAAGCTTCATATCCCTGATCCTTGAGAAGTATGCTTCGGCTTCATTTGAAACAGTCAGATTCTTACCGGTTGTGGATGATGAAGAAAGCAGGTATATAAATCCATTACTGAGTTCATCGATCTTCCGAATCCGTTCCTCCGAGGTCTGTGGCGTAAGCAAAAATATATTGCTCAGATTGTTTTTAATAAAATTGTCTTTGTAAAGGTTTTCGTACTCATACATTGGCAGATCAGGCACAATCACTCCATCCACACCAACCTCTGCGCAGGAATAACAAAAATTTGCAACACCATATTGCAAAACCGGATTAACATAACCCATTAATAAAACAGGGATGGTAACTCGCTTACGTAATTCTTTAAGTTGCCGGAAAAGAACATGAAGGTTCATTCCATTCTCAAGGGCCTGTTGTGAACTATTTTGAATCACCGGACCATCAGCCAAAGGATCTGAATAGGGAAATCCAATTTCAATAAAATCTGCCCCTGCCTTTTCCACTGCTTCGGCAATATTCAGAGTACCGTTCAAATCAGGATATCCTGCCGTGAAGTATAATGATAAAAGGGGCTCCTTCTTGGTTAGAAATAATTGATTAAGTCTGTTCATAAGTGTCTTAGCATAGATTTTTCGATTCTATTTTCGGGAAAGTAAAGCAATAAATTATAAATCAAAGTATTTCATGTAGGTATCTAAATCTTTATCGCCGCGACCTGAAAGACAGATCACCACAGATTCTTTGCCGGTAAATACCATCCGTTCCAAATGAGCCAATGCATGAGCAGTTTCGATGGCCGGAATAATTCCCTCCAGTTCGGCACAGAGCCTGCCTGCAATCATCGCTTCTTCATCGGTAGCACTGACATATTCTCCACGATTTTTTTTGAATAGGTGGGCATGTTGCGGACCAATACCCGGATAATCCAATCCGGCAGAAATTGAATAAGGTTCAACCACCTGCCCGTCATCCGTTTGCATCAAAATCGAACGGCTGCCATGTAAGACACCCTCTCTACCTAAAGCGGTGGTTGCAGCAGACTCCCCACTGTTTACTCCTAATCCTGCGGCTTCAACTGCAATCAATCGGACATCCTCATCATCCAGAAAATGGTAAAACATTCCCATCGCATTACTGCCTCCGCCTACACAGGCCATGACGATATCCGGGTTTTCAGATCCGGTTTTTTCAAGAAGTTGTTTTTTAGTTTCTAAAGAAATGATGGATTGAAAACGTGATACCATATCCGGATAAGGATGGGGTCCCACCACCGAACCGATAATATAATGCGTATCAACAGGATTATTTATCCAGTCGCGCATGGCTTCATTAGTCGCATCCTTTAGCGTTTTACTGCCTGAAGTAGCAGGTACCACCTTGGCTCCCATCATTTTCATTCGTGCAACATTAGGGGCTTGACGGGCAATGTCAACTTCCCCCATATAAACTATGCATTCAAGCCCTTTTAAGGCACATACTGTTGCTGTGGCCACACCGTGTTGCCCGGCTCCTGTTTCGGCAATGATCCGCTTTTTGCCCAAACGTTCCGCAAGCAGGATTTGGCCAATGGTATTATTTATTTTATGAGCACCGGTATGGTTCAAATCCTCCCGTTTTAAATAGATGGTAGTTCCATATTTCTCAGATAAACGTTCGGCATGAAATAAAGGCGAAGGTCTTCCAACATAATCTCTGAGCAACATTTCAAATTCCTTCTGAAAGGCAGGCTCATAAATTATGTCCAAATAGCACCTGCGCAGCTCTTCTACATTCGGATAGAGCATTTCGGGTATGTATGCTCCGCCAAAGTCTCCAAAATAACCCTCCTCATTTACCCCCCATTTTAATGAACTCTCAATAAATTCTCTATTCATAACTTCTTATTTTACTTTTCAAGATATTCTTTCAGCTCTTAAGATTTGAAATGCAGAGCTAAGACTTTCCATATTCTTGATCCCCGGAAGTATTTCAAACCTACTGTTCAAATCCACAGCATAAATTTTCTTCGTCTCTAAATTTAACAAGTCCTTAATATTTTCCGGACTTAACCCACCACTCAAGAAGTATTGCTTTTCACCGTGGTAATAATCCAAAATTTTCCAATCAAATGAAATTCCTGATCCGCCATGGGCCGGAGTTTTGGTATCAAACAAAAAATATTCAACCCCCTCGTCATAGGATTCACAAATTGAAAAATCAAAACTCGCATCAACTCCAAAAGCCTTTATCAATTCAACAGATCGATCAGGCAGAAGCTTTCTAAGCTTTCTTTTTAATTGCAGGCAATATTCTGGCGATTCTTTCCCATGAAGTTGTAAAGCTCCTAATCCATAATCCATTACTTTCTGAATAATCAATTCCAATTCTGCATCCACAAATACCCCTGTCAAACAGATAGAACCAGGTAAACTTGCCAGAGTAGTCTTATCAGGATGAGGCACATATCGTGTTGATTTTGGATAAAAAATTAAACCCATATAATCTGGTTTCAACTCAGCAAGATCGAGCATATTTTCCGGATCTCTCATCCCACAAACCTTAATTTTCATGACAATAGTCGATTAAAACTTCTTAGCGCTCTTCCACTGTTAAGAGATTCCTCAGCTTCATAAAAACAATCTGCAAAAGAGCTCTCAGGCTTGATTGTCCGAATCGCAACGGCGGCATTACAAAGAACTACATTATGCTGTTCTGTGGTACCCTTTCCATCCAAAACAGCCTTAAAAATTTCGGCAGATTCCTGCACCGTACTACCTCCAGTGATCGCCAATGGATCAATCTTATCAAAACCCATGTCAGAAATTGAATGAATATGTTCCCCTTTAGGTGTAAAGGTTTTAAAATCACAAGTCAACGATATTTCATCATAACCCTCTAAAGCATGTACGATAGTGTACCCGGTATTGGATTTTTGATACAAATAGGCATATAAACGTGCAAGCTCCAGACTAAAGACACCAAGCAGCTGATAGCGGGGTCTGGCCGGATTCACCAAGGGCCCAAGCATGTTAAAAAATGTCTTTATTCCGAGTTCTTTGCGTATTGGGGCCACAGTCTTCATAGCTGAATGAAACAATGGAGCATGTAGAAAACAGATACCGGCATCATCTAAACTCTTTTTTAGGTGATCAATGTCATTCCTGAACTTATAGCCTAGATATTCCATCACGTTGGATGAACCACAACCTGAAGAAACTCCATAATTACCGTGTTTAGAAACCTTATACCCAGCGCCGGCAACCACAAATGAAGCAAGTGTGGAAATATTAAAAGTATCCTTGCCGTCACCTCCTGTACCACAAAGGTCAATAAGCTCATATTCACTCAAATCTATTTTGAGACAAAGATCCAGCATCCCATCCCTGAAACCTTCCAGTTCCTCGACCGTAATACTTCGCATACAATAGGCCGCCATAAAAGCTGCCATTTGAGAGCCATTATACATTCCAAGGGTAATATTGGTAAGTATTTCCTTTGATTCATACCTGCTGAATGTTTTGTGCTCAAAAAGGTGATTTAGTATCTTCTTCATAAATCGATCAACTATACTGATACGCCTAAAACGCTCAATTTTACTATTTTTGTTTGGAGTGGCTCACAGCTGTGGTAAAATTTTCATAAAAAAAAAGGTCGCCTTTCGGCAACCTTCAGTAAAATTTTTTTATATCAAAAATTACATACCTCTCGTGATTGCCAAATGATTATTCAATTGCCACCACCAACTGGTATATATTCCTTTTTTATACATTTTAATAACAAATATGGGTAAAGTTTTCCTTAGCACCAAAACTTTAAAGTATTTTTAAGGTCATGAAAGCTACCAAAAGATCGAAAAGGATATTACATTTTAAAATTTTTCTTGGGAAATCGGCTCTGATCCTATTGGGCGTGCTTTTGGCTTGTTTAGGCTTAAAAGGTTTCTTACTACCAAATCAATTTATTGATGGAGGAGTAACCGGGATTTCTCTTCTAACCTATCAATTAACCGGCATACCGGTTTCTATATGGATAATTGTGTTCAACGCTCCGTTTATTGTAATGGGAGCAAAGCAGATCAGTAAAAGTTTTGCCTTAAAAACTTGCATTGCTATTTTGGCTCTATCTGCCGCAATATATTTCATAAACTTTCCGGTCATTACAAATGATAAATTATTGATTTCCATTTTTGGTGGTTTTTTCCTAGGATCCGGAATTGGTCTGGCTATCCGTGGAGGAAGTGTGATAGATGGCACGGAAATCCTTGCTGTATATATTAACAGGAAAAGCATCCTCACCATGGGCGATATTATTTTGATTATTAATGTATGCATTTTTATCGTCGCAGCCTTTATTTTAAACATTGAAACGGCTTTGTATTCTGTATTGACCTATCTATCTGCTTCCAAAACCGTAGATTTTATCATCCAGGGAATTGAAGAATACACAGGAGTAACAATCATTTCCGCCAAAAGTGCGCAGATTCGAGAAGCAATCACTCAAAAATTAGGCCGGGGGGTAACCATCTATAAGGGAGAAAGAGGCTTTGAAAATTCACAATTCAAGAATAAAGACATTGACATCATTTTTACTGTCGTAACCAGACTCGAGCTACCCAAATTAAAAGAAGAAATTGAAAAAATTGATCATAAAGCCTTTATTGTGATGAGCACAATCAGTGATACCAAGGGAGGAATCATTAAACCAAGACCTTTACATTAAAATAAGCTCAGTTCGATATTAGAAATTATCCTTTTGATGGATCTCCTATTGCTTCGGACGCCTATAATTGGTTTTTGGAAAGCAAAGACCACTGTGCAAAAAAAGCAATACCCAATGCGGTCAGAAGTGTTCCCACGAATACTGCAATTTCATTTTGTTTTAATCCCCAAACCGCCGCCAACAAAACGAAAAGAGTGATAAAAGAAAAGAGATGTACCGCCTTAACTATTATTTTTCTCCTTCCCCGTTGCAAATGGGTTCTTTTCAACGTACTATTTATCAGTGTTTTGATAATTAAATGCGTAATGATATAGCCCGCAAAAACTACGATAGTTTCAATGATTTGAATTTTATAGGTTTCCATTCGATGTTACTTTAATTAAAATTTCTCTTTCCATTCCAATTCTCTCGACACGAAAGCTTCCTAAAACGGTTAAAGGGGTATCTAACTTCAACAAATACTAAGCTAAGATTAACAGGATTAATTTTTGGTATTCGATTGGTCATTTTTAACCTTTAAAGCCTGACCTTTTGGGGTTTCATTGAATTGTCCATTGTCATAAACCAGATGACCATTTACAAAAGTGTGAGTCACTTTTGTTTGAAATATAGTTCCTTCTAACGGCGACCAGGCACATTTAGATAGTATATTTCCCTTGCTCACAGTCCAGTTAAAATTTAAATCCACTATAATCAGATCTGCCGCATAGCCCTTGCGTATAAATCCTCTTTTTTCAATGCGGTACAGTTTAGCTGGGTTATGACACATTTTTTCGGCAATTTTCTCCAGAGAAATAAGTCCTTGTTTATAAAACTCAAGCATAATATTTAAGGAGTGCTGAACAATTGGCGCACCCGACATGGATTGAAAATATGGTTTTTGCTTTTCTTCCAATGTGTGAGGAGCATGGTCTGTGGTCACCAAATCTATCCTATCGTCCAGTAGGGCTTTCAAAAGTCCTTTTCGATCCTTTTCTGATTTTATTGCCGGATTCCATTTTATTAAGGTACCTAAGCGATTATAATCCTGATCAGAAAACCATAAATGATGAACGGATACTTCAGTTGTAATATTTTTCTCTTCCAAAGGAATATCATTACGAAACAGGTGGGTTTCTGATTCTGTGGTCAAGTGTAAAATATGGAGCCTGGCTTGATATTTATTTGCAATATCAATGGCTCTTTTGGTTGCTTCATAACAAGCTTTTTCACTTCTGATCAGTGGGTAAAATTCAACCGGAACATTTTCACCATACTTTTCTCTGTAAAACTCTTCATTTGCCTCAACAATTTGCTCTTTTTCAGAATGAATGGCAATTATGGATCGACAGTTAGCAAACAGTTTTTCCATAATCTCAGGATTATCGGCCAGTAGATTTCCTTTTTTGGTAAAGTATAGCCCATCATCAGATACGCCTAAAAGTTGGCTGGTATCCAGTTTGGTTACTTCATCAATATTGTCCCCATTGACGCCCAGGAAAAAACCAAAATTTGCTAAAGACTTTTTTGAAGCTAATTGATATTTCTCTGATAAAATTTCAACAGTCAAAACATTTGGAAAGGTATTGGGCATGTCAATAAAGGAAGTTATCCCTCCCGCAACAGCGGCCTTACTTTCTGTATAAAGGTCCCCTTTATAAGTAAGTCCGGGTTCCCGAAAATGAACTTGCCCATCAATAATACCCGGAAATAAATACTTTCCCATTCCATCTATCAATCTTATGCCAGGCTCAATGGGGATATCTCCAATGCTTTGAATCAAACCATTGAAAATTAAAATATCACCAAGGATTATTTTTCCCTCGTTTACAATAGAAATATTTTTAATTAAAATTTTTTCTGTCATTTTGGATGATCTGACTTGATTCCATGAGCTCTAAACTCATTTATTTTAAAACCCTTTAAATTATTAGAATACTCATTTGCCAAAAAACACCGTTGTTTAAGGTAATGAGTAGGCAATATAAACGGAAGATAAGTGAATTACTAAAAGTTTTTAATACAACTTAAGTAAGAAACTAAACCCCTACCCACTGATGAAATTACCTCCAATAAATTATTCTGGCCTGGTTAATACTTAATTATGGTCCTTCACGATAATCTCCTGGTTTAATTTTAACAAGTCAGCTATCAGCTCTTCATTATTTTCGGGCGCAATATAGAGTTCATCATACTTGTTGTACTTGATGATAATTCCTTTTGTTGATAAAGCTGCTTTGACTCCAATCCACAATGTTTTTCCCTTTATGATTTCTCTGATTTTGGATATCCCAATTTTTCCACGTAAAAATGCAGAACGATAAATCAATTCATCGTTTTCAATTTTGTAAAAAGTGTCAAAATAAATCCAGAAGATTAAAGCAGATGGGCTCAGAAGAGGTAAAAGAATATATGGCTTTTCTGAGAACAAATTTATATCCATAAAAAAAATAAAAAGGGGTAAAATTATGAAACCCATAAGTACATAATTAATGTATCCTTTTCTATTTGCCTTGTAAATTTTCATGCACGACTGATTCAATGATATTTACCCCTTGAAATTACGATTTAAGTAATAAATTAAATAAAAAAACAGGTCATTCGACCCAAAGAAAATTGAAGTTTAAGGCAATTGCAGAAGAATCCAGAATAAATTATTTTGTTTGAACACCCCTACTTAAAAATAAGGTCATCACATAGACCAGCAGGAAAATCATACCCACAAATTGGTGAAGAATTGCATAGACTATTGGAATCTCTGCCTCCGTGTTTATCACGGTGAGTATGCCCAATAAAATCTGAAAAAATAACAAGCTTATCGGAACATAACGAATTTTTTTAAACAAACTGTTTTCAGGTAGTTCTTTTGCTTTTATAGTCCAGATTATAACCGGAATACAAATCAGATAAGCAAGTCCACGATGAATAAAATGCACCGTACTGAGATTATGTGTGATATCTTCCCAAAAACTACCTTGAGTCAGCATCCCATCAGGAATCCACTTCCCATTCATATCAGGCCAGGTCACTCCTGCATAAGCTGCATGTAGTCCGGCCATGAAAGCTGCATAAATTAATTGAAGGGTTATTAAAATCAGAAGCCAGATGTTCAATTTTTTCAAAGCAGGTACATACAAAATCTGATTGCCCGGAACACTAACCTTCATGGCAAACCAGAGGGTATAGGATAGTAAAATCAGAGCCGAGATAAAATGTACTGCAAGGCGAATATGACTAACATATAAATTTTCAGCATGCAGTCCGCTTTGAACCATTATCCAGCCAATAGTTCCCTGCAAAGCACCCAAAAGAAATAAAATAACCATTGGGTTCACCATATCAGACTTGATTTTTTTCTTGATCAAGAAATACAGGAAAGGGAAAATAAAAACTAATCCCATGAGCCTTGCCCAGTCACGGTGAAACCATTCCCAGAAATAAATAAACTTGAAATCACTCAAACTGAAATGACTATTCAACTTTTTGAATTGTGCAATCTCTTTGTATTGATCAAAAGCCAATTGCCAGGCCTGCTCATTCATTGGCGGGAAAGCCCCCAAAATAGGTTTCCACTCGGTTATAGACAATCCTGAACCGGTTAAACGGGTCAGCCCTCCGATCAGAACCTGTACCATAATCATTCCGACACCAATATATAACCAGATGGAGATGGGGCGATAACTTTTAACAGGACTAGATTTCATTTCAAATCAGGGTTTATTGATTCCAGTATTCGGGTCAAGTTTTGAAAACCATTTTTTATCTGCATAGAAGGTCCCAAAGGGAACTAAAGAAGCCATAAAACCTAAGCATAGTTTCCAAAATGACCACTTGTACAGGTAAGTTACCTGTAGTAGCAACAACACATAAATAATAAAAAGAATACCGTGTGCCATTCCGACCACATAATTAGGCTCCGGCATATCATATCTATATTTTAAGATCATGGTCAATCCGATGAGTAAAAAAGAACAACCTTCTATAAAGGCTATGAAACGAAAACGACCTAAAACTGTTTTAAACATGAAGATTTATTGCTTTTAAATGAATGGCCAAAACTAGAAATAATCCGGATTAAAAAAATCACCCGAAAGTAAAGCCTGAAATAATTTTTTTTGAGCTTTTAGTCTTAAAGAGAAAAATAAAACAGGGTAATCAGCTCTCCTAAATTTCAATTACAGGCATAAATTTTGAATTTGGGTGAAATTAAGTTCTAAAATGTCAAATTCACCATTAAGTAGAAATCCGACCAGGTGTTCAGGATGTAAAAAACAATTAATAAAAGTTCAAAAGGCATAAAAAAAAAAACCGTTTGAATGGATCAATGTTGAATTATCTTTTTGTTTTAGTGGGGTCAACAGCTTAAAGCTTTGTAACATTTTTACTCAGAAGAGTTTATTTTCTGTCAAAAATTAAATAAGTGCAAAAATGCAACCATGAATCAAAAAAAAATAAATTATTTTTAATAAATTGATTTTCAGTATCTTAAGATACGAAGAACTAATAAATCAAAAAAAATCTTTTTAATAAGAACCCAAATTAACCAGTTAAGATCCTAACTGAGCGGAGATCAAGGTAAACGGTATATCAATCCCCAAATTCCATGCTTAAATTTGTATTACCAATTATTTAACAAATACCATAATTATTTGCCATGAAAAATCAGGTATACCTAAACATCACAGGATTACTGAGAAGTTCAACGCTACTTTTCATTGCCATATTTTCAGCTCAGGTAATTTTTTCAACTCTTGCATTCAGTCAGAGTGATACCAGTACTTTTAAGCAATACAAGGGAGTTATATTGGATAGTAATACTAAAAAGCAAATGGCTTTTGCCACTCTTGCGGTATTAGGGACTAATATTTCTGGAGTTAGCAATAGTGAGGGTGAGTTTTCCCTTAAAATTCCAAAGGAAAATTCAAATTCAAATTTGATGGTTTCATTTTTAGGATATAAAAACAAGACCGTCAGTATTATAGAATTAAAATCTGAAAAAAATCAAATTTTTTTAGAACCATTTAATATCGCTCTAGGTGAAATTGTCGTGTCTACCAACGATGCGGAAAAATTATTTAAGCAGATGATGGAAAGAAGGGAGCAAAACTATGGTAGTGATCTTAATCTGATGACTGGTTTTTATCGGGAGACAATCAGAAAACGCAGAACCTATGTTTCACTTTCAGAATCGGTTGTGGAAATCCAAAAGCAGCCCTATTTGAGTAATTTAGATGATTTTATTGAGCTTTTCAAAGGTCGTAAGAATACCGATTACAGCAGGCTGGACACATTATCCTTTAAACTTCAAGGAGGGCCTTACACGACAGTATTCCTCGATATCATGAAGTACCCGAGTTTCATATTTACCGATGATGCTTTTAAAATTTATGATTTTACGATGGAAAACAATACCCAGATCGATGAAAAGAAAGTTTATGTTTTGGCCTTCAAACAAAAATCTACCGTCACTGCTCCCTTTTACTACGGCAGACTATACATCGATACTGAAAGTCTGGCTATAATAAGAGCAACATTTAATTTGAATGTGGAGGATAAAGTTGCCGCCGGATTGTTGTTTACGCATAAGAAACCTATTGGCGCCGAAGTTTATCCATTGGAAGCCAGTTATCAAATCAACTACCGGGAACAAAATGGGAAATGGTTGTTTGCCTACTCGCGCGGTGACATTAGCTACAAAGTAAACTGGGATAAAAAGTTATTCAATTCAACGTATGAATCAACCATTGAAATGGCTGTCACTGACTGGAGAAAGAACGTTAAGGACTCACCGAATTCAACACAAAAATTAAGACAAAATGTGATTATGATGGATAAGGTATCCAATTTTGCTGACGCTGAATTTTGGGGTGAATACAATATCATAGAGCCTGAAAAATCAATTGAATCTGCTATTCGGAAAATTCAAAGAAAGATGTAATTGCCTGATTTCTATTGAGTAATTAACAATTGGTATCCTATCCCTTTGGTAGGTCATCATGGTTTGAAGCTGGCTTGTTTGAATATCCTCAGGCGTACCAATTATTGGAAAAATTTATCTACCGGTATTCTGAAATATCGCTAAAAAATTATTTGACTTTATAACAGTTCAACTTAAGAAACGGTTGAGAATACGATCTGAAAATTTGAGCATTCAAGATGGATTAACCGGGATATTTATTCATAAAGGACAAAATCAACTCATACATCTGATTTTTATTAAAAAACATCTGAGCAATCATCGCTACATGTTTTTTGCCCTTAATTGTATTATACTCTGTC